>Ga0302127_10003120_pt1 | contig 10029 bp, 6 predicted proteins | sample CB4_SCM_MG_FD_204452 | JGI IMG/M metagenome (GOLD analysis project Ga0302127, IMG submission 204452) | Marine microbial communities from Western Arctic Ocean, Canada - CB4_SCM | ecosystem: Environmental > Aquatic > Marine > Oceanic | place: Canada: Western Arctic Ocean | collected 2017-09-24 | reverse complement strand
AATCGTAAAGTGTTTTTCCAAGACGGCGGCACCTAAAGCGACAGCCCCCAATGCTGTGTAGATACCCATGGAATGGTCGCTGAGCCCAACCGGGAGGCCGAACTCTGCTCGCATTTGCGCGATGGCTCCCAATCGTACAAGCTCGTACGGGGCAGGATAAGCAGATGTGCAGTGAAGAAGAACTAGCGGGCAATTCAATTCCTGGATCGCCTGAACAGACATTCGCACAGAATTTAGGTCATTCATGCCAGTGGAGAGAATAATTGGTCGGCCTTTGCGGGCCACGTGTTGCAGTAATGGAATATTGTTGCATTCGCCAGACCCAATCTTGAAAGCGACGATATTCATGTCCTCCAACCGATCCGCAGCCTCTCGGCTGAAGGGGGTGCAAAGGTATATCAGCCCTTTCTCTTCACTGTAGCGCTTGAGCTCTCGCTCTTCATCTTCTGAGAGTTCGCATCGCTGCATGATGTCCCAGAGTCTCTCCGTGCTGATGCCCTCCGGTCGTATCGCGGTTTCAAGCATCTCCAAATGCGTGATATGACTTTGGAACTTTACGCATTCCGCCCCTGCAGATGCTGCTGCATCCACCATTTGGATTGCTTTTACCATCTGGCCCTCATGATTGATTCCAACCTCAGGAATCACCAAAGGAGGCTGGTCATCGCCAACAAGCCGATTACCGATTTGTACCGTTGTCATAGGGCCCTTCTAATCGTAATTGCAGTTGCTGATCAACCCTGACTCATTGATGTTCCCGATGATATAGAAGCGCCGTCGACCGGGTAAGTCTAGATGAGGAGCGCCCGGTATTATGGGTACTCAAAGACTCGGGCCTACCTGCTGACACTCCATCGCTGCCTTGAGAGGAGCCCGCTCCTCCGGTAGCTACAACTGCCAGTATACAATTCCTGCCTCGGCAAACGGCTCTTTGTCGAGGGCTCCGCGCACATCAACGAAGACCCCCTGGCGGTTGCCACGCAGCAGTCGTATGTAGGCATCGGTACTTCTTGCCATGTATGCGTCGTGCGGCACCGCGAGGATGACCAAATCGAAAGCATCCGTTCCATTGAACGGTTCTTCGAGAAGATTCTCGGAGAATCCGACCGGAGTGATGATCGGATCATGAACGAAAACATCAATCCCCTCTGCCTCTAGGCCTTGGACGAGAGCCATTGGCTGTGAGTTGCGCAAGTCAGGGATGTTCTCTTTGAAAGTAAGTCCCAGCACCAACGCCCGTGCCCGTCCTGGCTTTGTGCTAGATGCCAGGAGTAAGCTCACTGCCTCTGCGACAACATACGATGCCATCGAGTCGTTGACCCGTCGACCAGCGAGGATGACCTGCGGAATGTGACCGGTCGCTGCCGCTTTATGGACGAGGTAATAGGGATCGACAGGGATGCAGTGGCCGCCAACTAGACCAGGGTGAAACGGCAGGAAATTCCACTTGGTTCTTGATGCTTTGAGCACCTCTGTGGTGCTCAATCCAAGTCGATGAAACAACACTGACAACTCATTCATCAGCGCGATGTTCAGATCACGCTGAATATTCTCGATTACCTTCGCCGCCTCCGCCGTTCGGATATCCGGTGCGCGGTAAAGACCTGCCGTAACTACCGCCCCGTAGACGGCCTCCAGTCTCTCCACCGTGCCAGGGTCGCCTGCAGAGATAACCTTTACGATGGTTTCAAGCGTGTGGCCAGTATTGCCTGGATCTATCCGCTCAGGGGAGTAACCAACACCAAAGTCAACGTGCGCCTTCAAGCCCGAGCGCTGCTCAAGGATCGGAATGCACTCTTCTTCCGTACAACCGGGGTAGACAGTGGACTCGAATACCACTGTAGTGCCTGGACGAATGTGAGGGCCAACGGTGTCACATGCAGACCTCAGCGGCTCAAGGTCTGGCACGTTCTCCTTGTCCACCGGAGTTGGAACGGCCACGATGAAAAAATCAACAGGCTTGAGATCGCGGGCATCGGACGTGAATGTCAATGATGGAGTGATCAGGTCCGGCGAAGAATCACTCGCATTGCGGTCATACCCTTCCGTAAGCTCAGCGATACGTAGCGCCGAGATGTCGAATCCGAGGACATCAAAATGCTTCGAAATAGCAACGGCAAGTGGCAGCCCAACATAGCCGAGGCCGACAACCGCTAGTAATTTTGGGTTTTGGGGCGACATACTTTCAGTACTCCTCAGGGAGCGAATATTTCGCAGAATGGCTTGCGATGGTTCAACCACGAGCGCATCCCGGAGCACAGACATTTCGCGCGGATGTTATCGGGAGAATGAATCGGCAATGAGCTCTGAGAGAGTCTACGTCTTAGTCGGTGAATGCTGCTATAAATTTCCTCATGCTCACGACTAGGCGTTAACTCTGGCGGAGCACTCCCATAATCGATATCGCTAGGCGGCCTGAATCGTGGTGCGTGATTCGGAAATGATCCGCCATGTCGCTACGAACAAGGGTGATTGACTCACGCACCAATCCGTCAATATAGGGCAATATCGGCGCCTGCCCCTCATCTGAGTGAACTTCAAGCGGCTGAGAATTCACCACGAAATGACTGACCTGCACATGCGAGTGTCGCTCGAATTCCCGCAGATGATCGGCGGCTGACATGCCATCCGTCTCCCCGCGCTGCGTTGCGATGTTGCATACCAGTACCTTCGGGGCGCTCGCTTCCCGAACTGCTTCGCTGATCCCTGGGATTAGCAAGCTGGGGAGGATGCTGGTGTAGAGGCTACCTGGCCCCATGACAATCAGGTCCGCATTGGCGATCGCCTCAAGCACCGCAGGGTTGGGCTGGCAATCAAGGGGCTCTACCCAAATGGCCTCGATAGCCTCGCCAGCGTGCCCCACGGCCGATTCACCGGCCAAATAAGTGCCCGAAATTGTCCTCGCAGCAAGCCTCATCTGAGTACTAATAGATGAGGGCAGTACCCGCCCTTTCACCATCAGTAGTTTCGCGGCACTCTCGAGTGCATGATGTAAATCACCCTCGAGATCAACGAGCGTGGCGAGAAGAAGGTTCCCAAAATTATGCCCGCCAAGATCAGTCCCTCCATCGAATCGATACGATAATACCCGCTCCATCAGCGGCTCGGATTCGGATAATGCGATGAGGCACTGCCGCGCGTCCCCAGGGGGAGCGATTCCGAGCTCTTCTCGTAGCCGACCCGAGCTCCCGCCATCGTCTGCCACCGTAACCACTGCGGACAGGTTATCCGTGTATGCCTTCAGTCCACTCAAAAGAGTAGATAGCCCTGTGCCACCGCCAATGGCCACGATACTGGCGCCAGTACTCCGGGTTTGACGGTTGGCTAAGCTCTCAATGATGCCTCGGCTGCCTCGGTTGTATTGCGCGCCGAGTGCAATCTGTCTGTACAACATGTACATGGATATCACGGCTAGCCCAAGGCCTATGGACGCAGTGAGTGCTCCCCGTATCAACGGTGAAACCGACTGCGCGAACGTCAGTCGCCGCGCGATTTCAGTCAGCGTGCCACCCACTGAAATCGAAAGTGAAAATGCAATCCCCGTAGCCAGAATCAAAAGGCCAATCAATCCGACAATCAACCAGCGCTTGATACCAATTCCTGGGCGTGCGAGCAACGACAACCATTCAATGGTCGTCGGTTGCCGTGATGGAGGAGGGTTGTCGAGAGACAAAGGAAACCTGCTTGGTGAGTAGAGTAGCGGGCAGAGGTTCCACGCGTATCCATGATTTGAATGGCGTGAAGAACCCTCTATCAATCAAAGATCGGTGATCACATGCATCATTATTTCTCTAACTTGGCTACCGTAGTAGTCATTGGAGTGGGCTTGTCAGTGCAATATCCCTTGGCACCGCTAGCGAGCATTATTCCAAGGCCTTCTTGATTTCTTGATCGAGAGTCTCCGCTAGTACTTCGTAAAAGCCCGCGTGATGAGGAGCGTCTTTGAAAGCCTGAATCGCATCGATTGCCTTCTCGATATCTTTACGCTCAATCTGTATGCGAGCATCAAGGTAGAGGACATAATACCGCCAATCACTTTCCGCCGCCCCTAGTTCTAACGCACGGTTCAATGCGTCCTTGGCATCATCCAAGCGTCCAACCTGGAACAGGGTTGCCGCTAAGAGCTCTCGAGGCTTCCACAGCGATGGAGAAAGAGCAGTGTCGATCTCTCGGTTCCTGATTGCGGTAGAAACGAATGAGGGGTCGAGGAGCATAATGGCCTCGCTGATATTAGAAGCGGATACTCTTGCTTTGAAGTCCATCGGGTTGCGTTCAATAACTTCCCCAATCGTGTCATAAGCGTGTCGTAAGAGAGTGAGCTTGACATCGGAATCCTGGTCTGACCGAGTACCGCTTAGAATCGATCCACTGAGGAGTAACCGAGGGACCACATCCCCGGGCGCTATGGATATGGCCTGCTCCATTAGTGCTCCTGTTTGCCTGGGGTCGCTTGACCGCAGTGCCTCTCCGACCAAGATGGACGACCGTACAGTAGGTACCACAGTGGCAAACCAAAGCATGATCCCGATCACCATCAGCACCGAAGCGGCAGCCCTGGCGATGTTTCGCGAGGAAATCGCATTCATTGGACTTACTTTCAAGTGGGGTCCCAAGGGGCGTGCTGGCCGCTTGCGCAGAGCAGTTTCGGCTTCCGCTATCGACTCTACTGATGCGGAGACCCTCATCCTAACGATGGCCATGACTACACCTGCGAGGATCCAGGACAGCGCGATATCTGACACCTGCGCTTTCCCTGCCATCTGCTCGAGCCCTCGCCCCGCGAGAACTGCCGTCAACCCGATGACTATGTATCCGAGAGACTCAGATAGCGCACCTCTGTGTGCCTCTAAGAGGAGGCGATAGAGCGCGAGGCTCACCGCCACTACTAAGCAGAGATAGGCCACTACACCCAGGAGACCCAACTCGATACCAGCGTGAATTAGGAAATTGTGAGCGTTTTGCCACTTCCCTGGTAAGTAGGGTGACCTCTCGGGACTGGCTGCATAACTGATCGCGTACCGGAACATGTCCGGCCCATACCCGACAACCCTGCGCAACGGCTTCAAAGTGAGCTCGGGGATCTCGGGAAATGCGTCTGTATTTGCCCACGGCAACGACCTGAATGCAGTGGACGCGTAACCCCAGGTAGTGAACCGTTGCTGGAGTGTGCTCTCCTCAGAAGCCAATGACGACTTGATACTGGATAGTCGATGGACTACATCGTTGCCAACTTGCGGTATACCAGGAACTGGCAGGACGTTCACAACGAGTGCGAGGCCAAGGCCTGCGGTCAGGATCGTAGCGGGTCGCAGCCCTCGCTTGGGGCCTAATACCCACAGGCTTAGAGTCACGAAAACGACAAGGCTGAACGCCATACTGATCATCGCTCCTCGGCTGAGAGTCAACGCAAGGACGGCTATTTGAGGGGCAACTAACGTTATACCAATGACGATATGTAATGGAGACATCATGCGCTCTCGCCAACTCTGCCACAGAGCTAACGTCAACGGGATTGTCATGAGGAGGTAAGACGCCCCCATGATGGGGTTCCCGAAAGTAAGCCATATCCGTCCCGATGGATGCTCAGCTAGGAAAAAATCGAATCCTGCGTATTGCCCTATCCCGTATGCACTCAAGACGAGCGAGGAGATGGTTAGCGCCCAGAGCAAGCGGCGTACCTGCGCAACGCTTTGTAAGTTCGTCGCTATAGCGACGAAGAGGACCAAGTAACTAGCCACACTCGCAAGTGAATAGCTGTCCCAGCCTGGGTCTACTCCTCCTAGGCTCACGGTTCGCAAGGGAGAGAACAGTAATGAAATTATGTTGGCTGCAAGCACACTAGCAGCCGCCAACATAATCGGATGAGCCCGTAGGTAACGGCTTGTAGTGGCCAGCGCAATCTTCAGCAAATCTGGTGCTGAACAACCGCTAGCTGCAGATGTCCCTCCTCTAACTGAGCCTGTCTCGCCTGCCCATTTCATACCCATCAGAACTGCTAGGAAGAGCGCGCAGGTGCGCAATAGGAACACCTTCGGCACCTGAACGAACCCTGTCATCCAGGTATCAGGCACGATCAGCAATGGTACGAGGGCCGCACATAACAGCCAGGTGGCCTCGATTGCACGATCAAGGGTTGATGCCCGCACAGGGCTTTTTCTGGATGTCATCACGCGGGACTCACATGGAGATGATACGGCACCTCATCGTAGTAATCGGCAGGTAATCAGACCGCCGAGAGGTACTTGAAATAGAATTGATACTCTTGTACTGCCGACTGACCCTGGTTGGCGCGAAAGCCTCTGTTGCCGTTCGCCTGTTTGCTTATCGACCGATTGCCCGCGAAGGTCGAAAATCCCAAGAACTCCGTCTCTGGCGGGCCGCCCATGGGACTTCGCTCGTGGAGCAGGCTCACGACGCGTTATTCTAGACGCCTGGGTACAAGCGCTCGGCGTACACTCTGGCATGTTGCTCTCCGAGGCCTTCAGCCTGTCCACGAACGCGATTCTCGTCGAACCGCTCCCCAACACCGCGCGCGAAAGAAGGGATGTAATGGAAGAGGGCAAGGGGCGCGGGCATAGAAATAGAGTGACGTCTCAGAAAGACGCCTATCCATAAGCTAAGAGAAACATGCGGAGCACTGGCTAAGCCATCGAAAATATCATGGTGCCCCCGGGGAGACTCGAACTCCCGCCACCGGCTTCGGAGGCCGGTACTCTATCCACTGAGCTACAGGGGCATGACCCCCGCAGTATAGCTGACACCTCCAATGGCCGTCGTGACGCCCCCTTGCTGATATGCACGCTGAGTAATCGATTACGGGTCTGATCTTGTCCATAATTTCAACTTGATATGCCATTTGGGCGATACCGCGATGAGGGGCGACGTCTTCGGATGGAGAACACCGCACCCTACTTACCTCGCGCGATAGCACTAAAGGATGAGCTCCCATAGTTCTGGGGTAGCCTCGGTATTACTGAACGGCCGTTACGTAACGTGATTTTGCCAAACACCGCTTACCCTTCGCACTGGACCAAGGCCCGATTGCTGCGAAGCCGGTGCTGCTCGTGTTCAAGTGCTTATCGCTACTGGTCCGGCCAAACGTACCGTGGTCGCGCTCGTGAAGGGTCATCTCCTCGATGACCGCGCAGGCAACCTTGAGTCAGGTCTGGGCCAGCCGCCAATAGCCACAGGGTACGTATCAGGCCAGTGCTAACCTAGCTCCCACCGACACGGCACTACTCCTCCGTGCCTGTTCAGCGCAACACGATCTTCCAACGTTGAGAGCAATCCTTTATGAACTTCATTAATCAACTAGTCCATCGTGACCTCCTTCTTATTTTCGCGCTCGCCGCAACCGCTTGGGGACTAGGCTGGTTGCTGAATCAGAGTGATCAATTCTCCCCTGGTGCCAGTTCCATCGCTATTTTCTCCGGTATGGCCATCGCCTTGGCAACCGGCAAGGATTTCCATGGTGGACGCGTGCTGATTCGCCGCCTACTTCCTGTCTCTATCGTCCTGCTCGGCTTCGAGCTTGACCTCTCTGCCCTGGGTGGTGCGGAGGTTGGTGTGACTGGCTTTGCTGCCATAGCCGCAACCGTGACAATGAGCTTCGTCGTTGCGATTGCCGGAGGGCGATTACTAGGTGTTCCGATGCACATCGGAGCCGTACTCGGTGCTGGAGGTGCTATCTGTGGCAACTCAGCGGTACTGGCTGTCGCTCCCTCTCTCCGCCTCAAGCATGAAGACACCGCAGTGGTGCTCGCTGCCATAAACCTGCTCGGACTAGCCATGCTCTTTTTTGTCGTGGCCCTGTCCGGCGTCTTTCAATTGGACCCTATCGTGGCTGGCATCTGGGCTGGCTCAGCAATCCACGCTGTCCCTCAAGCGATTGCTGCAGGAGAGGCTATCGGGCCTGAAGGCCTCGCTGTCGCCACCGCCGTAAAGCTGTCGCGGGTGAGCTTGCTGGTCATCATCGTCCCGCTGTTCAGCGTCCTTGGTCGACAGATGCGCCGAGATCAAGCGCCAGAGGTAGCTGTAGGTAGTTGGAAATCTGCGTTCAAGCTGCCCCTGTTCGTCCCTGGCTTCGTGGTCGCGGTCATTCTCGGGAACATGCTGGCCCCTGACCAGATCTCGGATGGCCTGGGTTATGGAGGACGACTCACCCTGCTCCCCGTGCTTGCCGCCGTAGGCTTGGCCATTACACGCACCACGCTTATGCAAACAGGTAGCCGAGTGCTCCTCGTCGGCGCCCTGAGCACCGTCGCTCTCTCCGCTGCGAGCCTTGCCGTCATACTGGCGCTCTACGACTAACCATGACTTGGTCTGCGGTGCCCGTCGTTGACACCCTCTAATCCTTTCCGTACGCTCCAGATGCCTGCTCCGACGTCACCTCTCTCGTGATGCCGGAGCCCGACACGGGCACTTGCGGGGTTCTCGTACCTGATCATATTTCCAGGATCGAAGATTGTTCTCATCCTTTAGCGTGCCCGGATTCCGGCTTTTCTTCACGAACAACGCCTTCTCATCTGTGGACATGAATGTTCGGATTGCCGTCCACGGATGGCTGATTCTCGAACTTTCCAACGATTCGCCATTTTGGGTTGGCATCTTTGCCCTCGTCCTTGGGGTAGGGCAGCTCCTCTTCTCTACTATCGCCGGCGCCATCGTCGACCGTTTCCAGCGGCGCAACGTACTTCTGATCGAAGGCATCCTCAGCGCTACCATCGCCATCGGACTGGCCTTCGCTACCTACTATGGCGTCGCTCAGCTTTGGTGGGCTATTGCCATCGCCTTCTTTACTGGCTGCCAGCGAGCGGTGCGATTCACCGCATCTAACCGGATGGTCTATGACCTGGTTGGCCCCCAGCGGCTCGTCAACGGAGTATCGCTATGGCGGGTCTCTGCATCCCCTATGATGATCTTTGGCTCGCTCATCATCGGCGTCATCATCGACAGGGTGGGCATCTGGGGAGCCTTCGCCTTTATGGGAACTAGCCTTGTCGCCGGCCTACCATTTCTTCTTCTAATCCGCGTCCACGGGAGCGTCGACTCGTCCGCGACGAACTTGTTCCGGCAAACGCTCGAAGGCGCTCGTTACGCCGCCCGTGATTCATCTCTGCGCACGCTCTTCTCGGTGTCGGTCGTCATGGAAACCCTCGGGTTCTCGTTCCTGGTGATGATCCCCGTCATGGCCAAGACCATCTTGGAGACTGGAGGGACCGGATTGGGTGTCCTCCAAGCGGGGATCGGCGCAGGGATGCTCGGCGCGACCCTGCTTATGGCAGCCTACGGAGATTCCGTTTCCAAAGCGAAAATTATCATCGTCTGCGCCGCTGGGGCTGGCGCTGCGCTGATCGCCTTCTCACTGTCGCGGTCACTCCCACTGTCAGTCATCTCCGCCGGTGCGGTCATGGGATTCCTCAACGCTTACGACCTATCCCTCGGTGCCATGATGCAACTGGTTTCGCCTGCACACCTACGAGGACGCGCAGTGAGCTTGCACAGCCTGGCCATCTCATTCACCGCATTGGGAGGATTCGTTATCGGTGGACTCGGAGGAATCGTCGGAGTGCCGCTTGTGATGGCCGTTGGCGGTGGAGGGATCATCGTCAATGCCATGCTGCGGAGGCGCGCGGTGCTCAACCTTCGCGAGCAGACGGTGGAGCCAAACGCTCAGTAACCGGCTCGTTGACCTCGCCCTTAAAAATCCATACTCTTGCATCGGGAGCGCGAAACGATCGTTGTCGGCCAGAACCCCCCTCGGCCCGGCAAACCCGCCTTCCTCAGCGGGCGTTCGAGACCAATACCTCCGTTAAATCGCGGGCTGACGAGGACTCCCTTTTCATCGCTCGCCTTCAGGCTTCCGGCAAACAGGAGGAATTCGAACGCCTACAAGCCTGCGTCGAAGCTGGTGCTGACATCGGCAGCTTTTTCTCCAATAACCCCTAACGCCAAAGAACCCCGCTTCTACGCTGTCACTTTTACGGCCACCCATCGCTCATTGTGAACCCGTCGGTGCTATCGTCGAAC
>Ga0302127_10003118_pt1 | contig 10031 bp, 9 predicted proteins | sample CB4_SCM_MG_FD_204452 | JGI IMG/M metagenome (GOLD analysis project Ga0302127, IMG submission 204452) | Marine microbial communities from Western Arctic Ocean, Canada - CB4_SCM | ecosystem: Environmental > Aquatic > Marine > Oceanic | place: Canada: Western Arctic Ocean | collected 2017-09-24 | reverse complement strand
AAATATTTTTTCGGAGAGACATAGGGGGTGTGCGGCTTGTAAAATCCCACCGCCAGGAAAAACGGCGTCTTGTTGGTCGAGTATTGCTTAAGGAGTTCGATCGATTCGGTGGCCACCATGCCGTCTGTTTGTTCCTCGTCTTTTCCATCGGCGGCCAGCCAACTGAGGGACGAGCCAAAGGAACCGGGTTTGAGGGAAAAGATTTTATCCTCCTCATCCTTGTCGCGGCCTCTGGGATTGATCCGTGTATTCCAGGAAGCCGGGTCATCATGGCCGTCCGTGCCGATGCCCTTGGGGTTGTCATAATGATAAATTTTGCCCACCCTCGCTGCGGTATAGCCGTGGTTCATGAAATGCTGGGGCAGGGTAATCACGTCGGGCACGTAGTCACGAAACAGGCGACGGGGGACCGTTACGCCATTTTGTTCCGGATACAGTCCCGTCATGAAACTGGCCCGGGAGGGTCCGCATTGGGGAAAGTTGCAGAAGGCGTTTTTAAACAGGACCCCCTGTCTGGCCAGACGGTCGATGTGGGGTGTCTTGACCTGCGGATGGCCGTAAACGCCGAGGTCGCAGTTCAGGTCATCAGTCATGATGAAGAGGACGTTGGGCTTCTCCTGGGCCCAGCCCAGCGAGGTCAGGGCCAGCAGAGAGCCGATAAGGATTACAAACAATGAGGTAGGACGGTATTTCATTTTCAAATACGTTGGATCTCCAGCAGCTTTGGAATTATTCGCAAGCAGACCCTATAGGTCGTCCGGTTTTTTGCGCTGGGGCATGCTTGGAATTGGGCTCGTTGGCAGAGTCTTCGAAAGGCGCTTTATAATAGCGGCGCTACTGGGTTGGTTGGCGATATTGTTGAATTCGCGCGGATCGTTGAAATGGTCAAACAAGGCCTCTGCATTGTCCGACTTGAGATAGCGATAACGTCCATCGCGCACGGCATGGTAATGCTCATTATCGGAGGTTAGGATAGCCCGCTTGAGATCTGTCTTGGCTTCAATAATCGGGAGAAGGTTCTGACCGTCGTTGTCTTCGTTTTCGGGGAGTCCGGCAAGAGCGAGCAGCGTAGGGTAAACATCCAACAAGCTCACTGCCGTATCGACTTCTCGCTTGTTTGCCCCGGGCTTCAAGATGAGTAGAGGTACGCGGGTGGATTCCTCCCAGAGGGTGAATTTTGAAAAATGGTCCTTTTCACCCAAGTGCCAGCCGTGATCTGACCAGATTACGACAATCGTGTTATCCGCGAGCGGTGAAGCTTCCAAACCTCGCAGGAGCCGACCCAGCTCAAAATCAGCGTAGGTGACGCATGCCGCATAGCCACGGCTGGGCCCTGGTTTGCCGACATATTCCTTGTGTCGATCCCATCGATTGGCGAGAGGCTCAGGGATGTTTTTCTTCCATCCGACTGGATTCGTTGCAGGCGTGATTTTGACGTCCTCATAATGATCGTAAAATTCATCTGGGACAAACCAAGGCATATGCGGGCGATAGATCCCGACGGCGAGAAAGAGCGGTTTATCTTGCGGAGTCTCGAGTTGATCGATGGCCCAGTTTACGACTTTGTGGTCCCCCATATCCTCGAGCGGTTTACCGGTTCCGCCCCAATTGAAATTTCCTTCGCCGCGCTTGGGCTTGATATCTGGCATGCTCGGCACCGGGAGTTGCTCCTCGAAGGACGGAAAAAAATCTTTCCAGCCCCGGGGCGATATAAGTCCTTTGCGATTGAAATCATTTCCCTGATTGGCGTGATAGATTTTTCCTCCTCCCAGCGTCGTGTAGCCATGCCGTTGAAAATACTCAGGGAGCAGAAGGATGTCATCGAATCGTTCATTGGCCAGCCAGTCATGTCCGTTGGCGTAGACGCCGGTCGACGCGGGATGGAGCCCCGACATGATTGAAGTGCGAGACGGGTTGCATGACGGGGCATTGCAATGGGCATTGGTGAACAGAATACCCCGATTTGCCAGCGCGTCGAAGTTCGGGGTATCCACCTCAAACGGCGCACCGTCCAACTGGGTGGGCCCCCAATCATTGAAGTCATCGATGGATACGAAGAGGATATTTGGTCGGTCCTGAGCTTGCCCAAGGGCCTGAGCAGAACCCTGGCTGATGGCTAAAGGCTGGAGGAGGAGTAAGCAGCTTAATGAGGAAAGGAAGATTTTTGCCTTCATGAATTTTCAAATGGGTTATCTTGAGGAATTGAGATCTGCCAGGTGGGAAACCATCGGTTTTATGAAGTGAGCTTGATCATAGCATGGATTTGTAGAGACGTGCGACAGTTTCTATGCCAAATACGACAATCGTAAGGCTCAGAATTATGGGGCAGAAAAGAGGCGAAATGAGAGCTTCAGGATCCTCGGACCCATTCTTCAAAATCCACACCAACCCGGCCACATATCGAGAGATGGCACGCGGTGTGTGACGGCTCGATTTAGCGTTAATTACAGAGTGCAGAACCCTCCGCCTTCTATCTAAAATTCAGGTCAAAGTCTATCCGACTGTTGATGAGGAGAATTAGACCAAGGATCTCCTTATTTTTTCGGCTTCACCTCGTTTGCGCTAAAAGGGAATTTAGTTGGGTGCGGAATGATTGGATGCCGCTGACCCTCGCGCAGGTGTTGAGGTCGGCCGGGTATCGGTCGTTTATTGCCGGGAATGGCATCTGGGCACGCCGGATCCGACTCAGCATGGGTTTGAGGAATTTTACGGGACCTTGGTTAGCGCGAAGCGATTTTTTGATTCGGAGCACCTAGTGCGTTTTCCCGAAGGCCGGAAGGCACGGCAATATCCGGAAGGGGAGTTCTATGCAACGGATGCAGTGACGGACCATGCTTTGGATTTTCTGAAATTGGCCCGAGAAACGCCGGACCAGCCCTGGTTTCTCTATCTCGCTTACAATGCGACGCACTTCCCGCTGCATGCTCCGAAGGATGAAATCGCGAAGTATGCGGATCGATATCATGGCGGGTGGGATGATCTACGTGATGAGAGGGTGAAGAGAATGAAGGAGCTGGGTATCATTCCCGAATCGACGGAGCTATCGCCGCGTTCGACCTGGTATAATTATGGTGAAACGAAGACGGGTACGAATCCTGCCTGGGATACGCTGCCGAAGGATCGCTGGCTAGATTTGGCGCGACGCATGGCCATTTATGCCGCCATGATCGACCGGCTAGACCAGCAGATTGGTCGGGTGGTGGATGATTTGACAGCGGCGGGGGAGTTGGAGAATACGCTCATTGTGTTTACCTCCGACAACGGGGCTTGTTTCGATTGGGACCCGTTGGGATTCGACACGCTGTCGAGCAAGCCGAACATTCTCCACACGGGAGAGAGGGTCGAGGAGATGGGGCAGGCTGGGACCTTTCACAGCCTCGGTTCGGGCTGGGCGAACGCGGGGTTGATAGGAAATTCAATTGTTCCGATTTGATTCGGAAGAGAGGGTTGATAGGAACCACAGATTCAGTTCACCACAGATTTGCAAATCCCAATCTGTGGGAGAAACTTCTTACTCAGAGTTTTCGCACAAACCTTAGCTTTTCTCCCGTTTTGGGTGCATCCAAGGTCGGTTCACCTTTGATGAGCCCATGCGTTTTCAAGAACCGGTCCGCTGCAACCAGGGTCAGGTCTGCCCAGGGCTGACTGTTGAAGAAGCCGTGGCCCATTCCTTCGGCGATTTGAACATCCACGGACTCGATCCCGAGGGATTTCATTTTTTCTTGCGCGGGGTTCCAGCCTCTTTTTATCCAATTGTCGTTGCTGCCAAAGAAGACGATCGCCGGAGAGAAGTCGGCTTTGACGTGGGACATCAAATCGACTTCGGAATCTTTGGCGTCACCGGCTGAGAGCGCCGGGTTGAACAGAACGTAGGCTACCACAGAGGCATCATAACCTCGTGGGTCTTGGGGGTCGTTCAGGCCAGGGTTGGTGGTCGCCAACAGACTGATGTGACCGCCAGCCGACCCGCCACCCGCAATGATGCGTCCCGGATCAACACCCAGCTCATCGGCATGCTGTTTGAACCAGCGGATCGCGCTCTTGGCATCAGGAATGCAAAGGCGTTTGAAAGATTTTTCGCCCTTCATACGTTGCTTATCCTTCTTGGTGGCGAGGCGGTAGGTGACCGTCACGGCTACGAGACCTCGGCTGGCAAAGTAGTTGCATTGATAGCTGAACATCTCCCGGCTGCCACCACCCCAACCGCCGCCGTGAAACAGGATGATACCCGGAACCGGTTGCGTGGACTTCACTTTCGGAAAGTAGACCTCCAGCTCGCGGGCGACTCCGTCCACCTCCTTGTAGACGTACGTTTTACCCTTGGGGGGATTGGTGCTGTAGACACGTTCCGCAGCCGCTAACGGGTGCGCCAAGACTGCGAGGCCGAGAATAAGAATCAGACGTTTCATGATGAGTTCGATGACAAATAGCCCAGCTCGTTCGAGCTTCTCGCTTCCTTCGTAATCGGAAATTGTGGTGTTCGGGGGGTGCTCCAACTTTGACTAAACCTCGGACAACGTGCCCGTGCTACCACCGAAGGTCTCAGTCTCCACTCCGAGTTTTTGGAGCATGGTCAGGTAGAGATTTGAAAGCGGGAGTTCTTCGTAGCCAATCTCCCGACGCCAACCGATATCCGAACTGATGCCGGCATCGGCCTGGTTATCCTCGTTGCCCTGACCGTATTTGAGAAACTGCCCATGCTTGAATCCCATATTTTTGCCGCCGAGCAGCAGGAGCGGATAATTGCGCGAGGTGTGAAAGGCGCTCGAGGCGGATCCGAAGAAGAGCAGCGTATTGTCCAGCATGTTGCCTTGCCCTCCCGCCTCGGTGGTCGACTTGAGTTTGGTGGCGAAGCGGCCGAATTCCTCGTTAAGGAAACGGCAGTAGGTTCCGAAATTCTCCCAGCCCCCCGGCTGCTTGGTCTTGTGGGTGAGTTGATGGGTGAGATTGTTGATAGGAAATTCAATTGTTCCGATTTGATTCGGAAGGGTTGATAGGAAATATCGCTTAGAAGCTCGTTCGGACGCCGAGTCTCAGGCTACGTCCTGGCATTGGAGCGAGATCCTTCAAAAAAGAGGTATTTGGACGAGCCTCTTCGTCTCCGAGGTTGGTGCCCACGACAAATAGGTCGATGATGGCGGCATTCGAAGTACGAATTCGGTAGCGGACATCCGCGTTCCAGAGCGTGTAGCTGTCGGTTGGCAGTTGATTAGGGCCGAGATGCGACGCTGAATCATTCCAACGTCCCTCCGCTCCGAAGAGCCACGGACCGACTTCGTATTCGTAACGAAGGCCCAGTCGGCGAGATGGGATACGCGGCAGGTTGGTATTGAAGCTTTTGTTCGTAGCCCGAGTTTGATCGTAGATGAGATCGATATGGGAAGCGCGATCCGTCTCGTCTATCAAGTGGAAACGAAGATCGACTTCGAATCCATAGAATTTGGCGTCGGCTTGGGTCACTCTAAAGACATTCAAGTCTTCCGTATCCAATTCTCCATAACTAGCTTCGACCTCCTCGTGATCGAGAAACTGTAAGTAGATGTAGTTGGTGAAATCCGAATAGAATGCCGAGACTTCTCCTGTTACCGCCCCTGCAGTCAATCGGTAGGAAAGGTCGAGGCTGGTGGAGAATTCCTCGTCGACTGAGGCCTTGCCGATTTCAAACCTCTGAGTGCCAATATGCGGTCCGAATGCATAGATTTCAGTAGCGTTTGGAGCTCGTTCCGCGAAAACCAGATTGGCAGAGAATGCACTGCTCTCATTCAGTTTGCGTACAAATCCAGCAGATCCATTAAGGGTTTCGAAACTCCGACTTTCTAGGCTCGGATCAACCGGGTCGACGCTCACGCGTTCGAGTCTTCCACCGAACTCCCAAGCGCCCCAGTTCCGGTTCAAACGCTCCATAACGAAGATACCGTACTGAGAGGTCTCAGAACCAGGTATGAAGGCTTCTTCGCCTACTGCGGAGAAATCGTCGACCTTAGCATGGAGACCGAAGGCTCCTGTAAAATCGCCTATGGGGCTGTGGACGCCTGTGAGGCGCAACTCGTATCCATCTCGTTCGAAAACGGTGCCCACTTCGTCCCCTTCGATCTCGATGTGGCGATAGTCGCCAAGTGCGAAATTCAGTTCCAGGCTTTCAAAGAAGTCCGAAGGTTTCAGCAGCTCACCTCGAATACTGAAGCGAGATTGGTCAAGGTCGATGGTTACTGACTCCTCCTCGCCGTGCTCGTCTTCGTCGCGGTGCTCTTCGTCTTCATGTTCTTCTCCCTCTTCGTGTTCCTCACCTTCTTCGTGACCATCTTCGTCTTCATGGTGTCCATGGGAGTGACCCGGTACGCCGTATTCGGAAGCGTAGTCGGAGTAGGAGATTGCAAAGCTGCCCTTCTTGCCAAACCAACCTAGACCCAAATAGCCGGAACGTGTATCCACAAAGCTGTTTTCCAGAACGCCGAAGACTTCCTCTTCCTCGTCGTGGTGACCTTCCTCGTGCTCCCCCTCTTCATGTTCCTCTCCTTCGTGCTCTTCGTGTTCTTCGGCCTCCTTTTGGTAGTAGGATTCTGCGAAGCCCGGAATCTCGAAGTCATTGGATTGACGATCCAGAAATCCAGCGCTCCATGCGAAGCCTTCTTGGCCCCCTTGTAGTGCCAATCCGTAAGACTTTTCGTCGGAGACAGATCCATAGTAAGCCTCTGCCTGGCCGCTGAATGGTACGGCTGCCCTTTGTCTGGGCAGTTCCTTGCCAATGACGTTGACGACGCCGCCGATCGCTGCGTTTCCGTAGAGCAAGGACGCCGGTCCTCGGACTATTTCAATGTCGTCTGCGAAGAGCGGTTCAATGCTCACTCCGTGGTCGGGACTCGTTTGCGAAACATCGAACGTATCGGTACCTTGATTCAGGATACGAATTCTGTCGCCATCGAAGCCGCGAATGATTGGACGGCCCGCGCCGGGACCATAGTAAGTAGAGTGTACCCCAGGCTCGCCTGACAAGGTCGCCCCCAAAGAGGATTCGGCCAAGCGTCGCAGCGCTTCTCCTGTCAACTTGCTTGCCGGAACTACCAGCTCGTCCCTACGTTCGACGAATGGGCTCGCCGTGATGACGATCGGTTTCAATTCGACCGCTTTCGAGTCTTCGCCGACCTGTCCAAAACCAAACTCTGTAGCGAACAGGCTAGTCGCTGCTAAAACATATTGAGTTACTTGCATTGAGGCTTAATGCAAGATACTTTCAATAAGATCAAGCCTAATTGCAAAATACTTGCGTTAATGTCCGATTCGCGTTCGATCTGGGGAGCACTTGCCGGTTTTGCGAAAATGACCTGTTGCATCTGGCTATTTGCTGCAGAATGCCTGGGGTCGACCGCTGCGATTCTGTCCCGCTGGGATCTTGAGTCCGGCGGGTTATTCTGCGTAGAAAACAGGTTCTTCGTCTGGCGGGATGGGATCGACGCCATCCCAGCGATTCGCTTCGATTGCCCATTGTCCCAGCGCAAGTCCTACTGGCCGTGGTTGCGTTCTAATTTGGACAGGTGTCGCCGAACGTTCTACTGGAAAAGGAGTTTGCTTGATTCTTTGCCGGATTTGTCCGTTATCTGTGTTTTAGCGATGCCTTCGAAGAAAACAGATTACACAGTTTCATTGAAGACTCTCTCGAACCGGAAGGCGAAAGAGAGAAGGGAGACTGCGTCTGCTATTCGAAGCGGAAAAGTGACGCCGCATGGAATGCAGCTTCGCAATGCACCGTACAGCGACTCGAAAGTTCGGGTCGCAAAGCTATTTGACGCTTGATGGAAGGCGAGCCGAGGCCAGTCGAGGATTTCAACGATGTTTTTGCCGCCTTTAAGAGGTCCGAGGATCCGGTCCTGTTGGTTGGCGGCCATGCAGTGAACATTTGGGCCTTGAGCTATTACGATCGCGCAGCTTCTGAAATCGTCCCCCACGAACCTTTGACCAGTTCGGATATGGATGTCTATGCCACTCGGAATGCTCTGCTATAGCTCGGTCGGGAATTAGGATGAGAGGTTCGATTCGCAGGGCCGAGAGAAATCGTTTTAGGGGCGATGGAGATCGAGGTCGGTGGCCGGCCTTTTCTGTTGGAGGCTTTGCGGAGCGTGAAAGGCGTTTCTGACGAAGAGCTGAAAGGAAGAGCTTCGTTGGATATTGCCGGAAATGAAATCCTGGTGCCGCTTCCGCACGTCCTGTTGAAGGCAAAGCTTTCGAATGCTTTGGAGCTTGATCAGGAAGATCGGCAGGACGTGAAGCATGTGAAGGTGCTCGCTGTCGTGCTTCGGGAATATCTTATTGATCTTGCTCGGGCAGCGACCGAAGAAAATGAACGTGAGTCGCTTAGGATCGTAAGGGAAGCGGTCGAAGTTGCGAAATCCGCTAACTCGAAGAAGTTCGAGGAAGATCATGGCATTCGTTTGGGTGAATATATTCCGCTGGAGCGCTTGGAGAATTCGACCGCAAGACTAGCTTCTTTCGCTCGAATCGAATACAAGAAACGATTTGAATAGCCGAGGAAGTGATGCTCGCTACAGGTAGCGCGTTAGGCGGTCGTTTTGGCGCCCAGGGGGGATTGATTCACTTCGTTCGGGGCGCTGCCCAAATGCTTCGCATTGCCCTTCTCCGCTTCGCTCCGTCAAACCCCTTTTCTCGATCGCTTCGCTCACTCGGGGTTCTCCCCCCCCCCTCTGGCCACAAAAAAAGACCGCATGAAACGGTCTTTATTTTTTTGGTGCCCAGGGGGGGACTCGAACCCCCACACCTCTCGATACCAGATCCTAAATCTGGCGTGTCTACCAATTCCACCACCTAGGCCCGCGAAATATGAAGGGCACAAAAAGATGCCTTTTTTTATTGATGGCAACCTTTTTTATCAATGCTGACGGGATTTCAACTTTCGAGCGATTTTGTGGACGAGCATTTCGGTTTCATTCCAGCCAATACAGCTGTCGGTTATGGACTGTCCGTAGTTGTGACTGCTGCCGGCTTGAAATCGCTGGCTGCCTTCGATCATATTGCTTTCGAGCATTATACCGGCTATCTCGGGAGATCCGCTGAGAAAGAGTCTGGTTGCGTCGAGAGCGTTTGGGCCTTGGTTGCGATAGTCTTTGTTGGAATTGGCATGGGAGCAATCGAGCATGATGGGTCGCTTGAGCGTTGGACTGGCTAAGGATTCGGTTGCTGAGCGAATCGATTGACGATCGAGGTTAGGGCCTTGTCGGCCGCCTCTTAGGAAAACGTGGGCGTATGGGTTTCCGGGGGCTTGGATGATCGCGGGGGCTCCTTGAGCGTCGATACCGAATATGCTGTGGGCTTGGTTGGCGGATTGGATGGCGTTTACCGCGCTTTGTAGGTCGCCTTGCATGTCGTTTTTCATTCCGATCGGGATCGACAGGGCGCTTACGAGCTCGCGGTGAATTTGGCTTTCGGCTGTGCGGGCTCCAATGGCACCATAGGAAATGAGATCTTCCAGGTAGGGAGCTATGATTGGGTTGAGGAATTCAGTAGCGCAGGGCAGGTCCATCTCGTTTATCTGAGTGAGTAGACGTCGAGCAATACTGAGTCCGTTGTTGGGAGCGGACGCGCCAGCGAGTTCGGGATCGTAAACAAGTCCTTTCCATCCAACGACGCTGCGGGGTTTTTCGAAGTAGGTCCGCATTACGATAGCGATTTCGTCTTCGACGGATTTTGCGAGATTGGCGAGTCGCCTAGCGTATTCCATCGATGCGTTGATGTCGTGAATCGAGCAGGGGCCGCAGACGACTAGGAGGCGATGGTCGTCTTTGCCGGAAAGAATCTCCTCGATTTCGGAGAGCGAGCGATTGACGGTCCGTTCGGAATTGGGAGTTCGCGGGATGGTGCCTCGGAGTTGGTCCGGCGAGGGAAGTGGGACTGATTTCAGTGTTCGGTCCGTTTTCGTAATAGCGGTTTGAGCTAGGGTTTCGGTTTTCATGTTTTGAGTTTTGTGTATGAATGCAAAAAGCCCTGGGTTCCAATTAAGGAGGTCCAGGGCTTTTTGCTGA
>Ga0302127_10003115_pt1 | contig 10034 bp, 9 predicted proteins | sample CB4_SCM_MG_FD_204452 | JGI IMG/M metagenome (GOLD analysis project Ga0302127, IMG submission 204452) | Marine microbial communities from Western Arctic Ocean, Canada - CB4_SCM | ecosystem: Environmental > Aquatic > Marine > Oceanic | place: Canada: Western Arctic Ocean | collected 2017-09-24 | reverse complement strand
GACATGCCGGCCAATGTGGCAAGCCTGGGACTCTGCCAGTCTGGCCGGATACTCGTCGCCCTCGACAAGCGCGCCGTCTTCCTCGATCCGCAGTCAGGCGCCATCGAAGACTTCAGCGATGTTCTCGACGAACCCGACTTCAACAAACTCAACGACGGCAAGGTCGGCCCCGACGGTTGTTTCTGGGTCGGCAGCCGCAACGGTTCCGACCCGCGCCAGCACACGGGCGTCCTCTATCGCCTGACGCCGGACGGCAAATTCACCGCCAAAGCCGACGGCTACCTCACCTGCAACGGGTTGGCGTGGTCGCCGGATGGCCGCACCATGTTCCATTCCGACAGCAGTCAACGCATTGTCGATGCCTGGGACTTTGATGCTGCCGGCGGTAACATTTCCAACCGCCGCCGCATTGTCGAGCAAACAGAGGCAGAGGGGCACCCGGACGGCGCCGCCTGCGACTCCGAAGGCAACTATTGGTCGGCCTGCCCGCGCACCGGTTGCCTGAAGCAGATTTCGCCAAGCGGCGAATTGCTGACCCGCATTGCCCTGCCGATCCCTTTCCCGACCATGCCGTGCTTTGCCGGTAAGGACCTTTTCATCACGTCGCTGCGGCGAAACCGCAGCGAAGAGATTATCCGCCAGCACCCGACCCTCGGTGGCCTGTTCCGCATGGACGCGCCCGCCAAGGGCGCCGACGTCAGCTGCTTCGCTGACGTTTAAATCAAATTAATTTTTGCTGCGCGCTCGCGCCTCGGCCCGGCGTGCTTCACGGGTCTCGAATAGAATGCGCTTGGTCTGTTTGCGTTCTCCCGAGCGGGTTCCCATGAGAATCATTTCATCCGAGCCGGTGTTGCTCAGTTCATAAAAATGCCCGCCAGGGACAAGTGCCGCCATGCCCGGCCCTATCGTTGCCGAACCACCGTCGGGAAACGAAATGGTACATTCGCCCTTCATGCAGACGAACGTCTCATCCTCGTTATGGCAGTGCATTTTCTCCGTTGCACCCGCCGGATAGCACAGCAGCCATGAATGCAGCCTGCGGGTCAGCAGCAATTCGGTTCGCCGCTTGTCACGGCTGGCATGCTGAACGGGATCGATGATTTCGATAGGCATGGCGCGTATTCCTGCAGCGAAATCGCATCCCGGCGCCAATACGCCGGAACCCAACCATATCCCCATGTTCCCGGGCCAGGAAGTGCGTGTCGCGTGGCATGTTAAGAAGTCATGCAAACGATGATTTCTTTGCCCTTTTTGAGACGCCGAACTGATGACAGTGTATCCTTTGTAGAATAACCGGCAGAGCGGGCTGGTGGTTCTAATGCGGGGCCGCATCCGGCCAACATGGGAGAGGCAAACATGCAGGTAAAAAGCCACAAAGAGGATATCCAGGCCTATCACGATCAGGTTGGTGATTTCCGCGTTGGCAAACGCAATACCAAGCCTCTGCTCTTCGGCCGCGAAGGTCGGCCGGATAACTACAAGCTAGGGTTTGGCGGTGCCGGCAGCGGCGAGGATTGGACGACGCCACGCCACCGTCACACTTTCGAGCAGATCCGTTATGTGGCGTCCGGCGAATATGTCATCCGCAAGGACGAAGTCATGCCAACGGGCTGGATCGCCTATTTTCCGGAGTCTTGCTACTACGGACCGCAGATCAAGCGCGCCGATTGCGACATGCTAACCCTGCAGTTCGGCGGCCCCAGCGGACTTGGCTATTGGAGCACGGTGGAACGTAAGAACGCCTTTGATGCCCTGCTCGCCAAGGGCGCATTTGAAGATGGCATGTTTGTCTGGACCGACGAGAACGGCAAGAAGCACCATCAGGACGCCGGCGAAGCGGTCGAGGAACAGGCACGCGGCGCGCCGGTCGCGTATCCGGAGCCGCGCTACAAGGACATCATCGTCATGGACCCGGACGCCTATTCGTGGGTCAACGATAAAGAGCATCCGGGTGTCGCGCGCAAGCATCTGGGTAGCTTCTCCGAACGCGATATACGTATTGCTTTTATACGTTTGGAGAAGGGGGCGAGCCTGGACTTCGGACTGGAGAAATCCAACGAGGTCATGTTCCTCAAGGAAGGCGCGATGACCCAGGACAACACGCGCTATGAAGAGCACGCGGCGTTCGGCATGGAACCTGAAGAGCAGCCGGTTACGTTGCAGGCCGTTGAGCCGAGCGAGCTCGTTTACGTCAAGATGCCGACATTCTGACGGCATGACCTGTTTTAAGTCTCACTGGTAGAACCTTCCCCACGTCTTGAAAAAGGCGTGGGGGTTTTCTTACAGCGCTATGCCGCTGTTGATGAAGATTCCTGGAATTCACACCCATGACAGAGGTTGAACCGTCATCTCTTGGTAGCGATCCGGCGGCCCTCGTCGGCGAATTAGAGGACCGGGCGGTACGGCTGCTAACGCCGTGCGGCGAGGGTGACATGATGTGGCGACGTTGGGGTTCCGGCACGCGCACAGTGTTTCTCTTTCACGGCGGCCATGGCGCCTGGAGTCACTGGATCCGCAACATTCCGGTTCTGGCTGAACGCTATACGGTGATTGCCGCCGACCTTCCCGGTTGCGGCGATTCCGCCGATCCGCCGACGCCTTACGACGGCGACAGCCTGGGCGAAATCGTCGCAGCCGGCATCAAGCAAATCCTCGGCGACGACGATACACCCGCGCACCTCGTAGGGTTTTCCTTTGGCGGCGTCATGAGCGGCCCCGTCGCAGCGCGGCTGGGGGATCGGCTCGCATCCGTCACTTTGGTCGGCGCCGGCGGCCTCGATCTACCGGCAAAGGAACGCCCGCCAATGAAAGGCTGGCGCCGTCTGAACGAAGAAGCCGAAATATTAGCCGTCCACCGCCACAATCTTGGCGCCATGATGATTGCCAACCCCGACGCTATCGACGACTTGGCAGTCTATGTGCAGAACCGCAACACGCAGAAAAGCCGCATGGACAGCCCTTCCATTGGCCGCACCGGCATCCTGCGCCGTGTGCTGCCGGATATCACCGCGCCCCTAAATGGCATATGGGGCCAGTACGATATCGGCGATGACAGTCGCCGGGATATTTGTGAGACGCTATTGAGGGGGTCGCATCCGGAGCTCGCGTTCGAGGTCATTACCGGTGCGGGGCACTGGGTGCCCTATGAAGCAGCGGAGCGGTTCAATCATATACTGCTGGATATGCTGAAGCAGCGGGAGGCGTGAATAATCCCGCCCGCGAAAGAGGAGCAAATATCATGTTTCACGTGACAACGTTATCATTTGGCGCCCCATGAGGATGAATTCGCACTAGACTATTGCGTGGCGCGCTCTGCCAGAGACCGAAGCGGCGCCTAATGAATTTCCGGCCTGTCGTTCAGACGCATAACGCGGCCCGCAGTCCACCTAAATCCGAAGCGAGGATGACATGCAGATCAACAATCCCAAAGATGACGTCCAGGATTACTTCAAGGTCGTTGGCGATTTTCGTTCCTCCGGCAAGCGCAGCACCAGCATGCTGCTGCGCGGCAACGAAGACACAGCGAACAACTACAAACTGAGCCTCAGCAAGCCGGGGCAGAAGGATCCCTGGCTGGCGCCGCGCCATCGCCACACGTTCGAGCAGTTCCGACACCCGATTTCCGGCGACTACATCATCCACAAGGATGAAGTGCTGCCGGCCGGATGGTGCGCCTATTTTCCGGAATCCGCCTATTACGGCCCGCAGGTGAAAAGCGGCAACCTGCAGATGGTCTCGCTGCAGTTCGGCGGACCCAGCGGTCTCGGCTATTGGGGCATGGAGAAGTGCAAGGAGGCGTTCGACCGGTTGGTGGACAAGGGTCACGTTTTCGAGGAAGGCTTCTGCAGTTGGGTTGACGACGACGGCAAGCGGCATAAACAGGACGCCTCAGAAGCGGTCGAAGCCGAAGCGCGCGGCTACCCGGTCGAATATCCGGAACGACGCTACCAGGACACCATCATCATGAACCCGGATGCGTTTACCTGGGTCAAGGATAGCGAGTCGAATGGTGTTGCCCGCAAGAGCCTCGGTTCCTTTACCGAGCGCGACGCGCGCATCGGTTTCGTGCAAATGGAGAAAGGCGCGACCTTGCCATTCGGAACAGAGGATTCCCCCGAAATCCTGTTCCTCAAGGAAGGTCAAGTGACCCATGACAACCGCACCTTCGATGAGCACACGGCATTTGGCACCGAAACGCACGAGGCGCCGGTTACGTTGTCAGCGGTGGAACCCAGCGAATTTCTTTACTTGAAGCTGCCAACCTTCTGACGACCCGCGCCGGATTTTATCCGGTGCGACCGTTGAATACATGGGGAAGAGGCCGCTAGGGAGGCACTTGGATGCAAATCAATTCGCCAGCGGAAGCGCCGGACTATCACAAAATTGTCTTCGACTACCGCGACGGCAATCGCGTGTCAAAAATCCTGCTGACCGGCAAGGAAGGCAAACCGGACAACTACAAGCTCGGCCTGAGCAGCGGCGGCAGCAGTGAGAATTGGACAACGCCACGCCATCGCCACACGTTCGAACAGATCCGGATTCCCCTTGTCGGCGACTACGCCATCAAGAAGGATGAGGTGTTGCCGACCGGCTGGGTCGCCTATTTCCCGGAGTCCGTCTATTACGGACCCCAGGTCAAAAGCGGCAACTTGACCATGCTGGCCCTTCAATTCGGCGGGCCGAGCGGGCACGGCTACCTCAGTGCCCAACAGCGCAAGAAGGCAACCGACGAAATGCGCGCCGATGGCAAGGGCACCTTTGCCGACGGCATCTATACCTGGACCGACGAGGCCGGCCAGCGCCACAATCGGGATGCATCCGAAGCGTCGGAAGCGAAGGCTCGCGGCCACGACATCGACTATCCTGAACCCCGCTACAACGACATCATCATGGTGAATCCCAACAGTTTTTCCTGGGCCGATGATGCTGCTTTGCCCGGTGTGTCCCGCAAGAACCTGGGCACATTCACGGAGCGCGACGTGCGGGTCGCCTTCGTCCGCATGGACAAGGGTGCCGCCTTGCCGTTCGGCACTGAGAACAGTCCCGAAGTCCTGTTCCTGCGCGAGGGCGCCGTGACACATGACAACCACCGCTACGAACAGCACACCGCGTTCGGTACGGAAGTCCAGGAATCGCCTACGACCTTGACGGCCGTTGAGCCTTCTGAGCTGGTCTACATGAAGTTGCCGACGTTCTGAACATGCATGATAGTGTCGAAGGGAAAGCGGCGGAAACGCACGCTGACCGCTAAAAGACACCGGAACGCAACGGGATGAAACGCTCTCTTCCCCCATTGAACGCTTTGCGGGCCTTCGAAGTCGCCGCGCGCACCGGCGGTTTCACCCGAGCCGCACGAGAACTGCTCGTGTCGCAAGGCGCGGTAAGCCGCCATATTGCATCCCTGGAATCGTATCTTGGCGTCTCCCTCTTCCATCGCAATCACCATCAGGTCAAGCTAACCCGGGAAGGCCGTGTCTATGCTGATGCTATCCGCACGGCGATCGATAGCATCGAGCAGGCAACCCATGATATCCGCACCGATAGCGCGAACCGGTCACTCCATATCAAGGTTTATTCGACGCTCGCCATATGCTGGCTTGTCCCTCGCCTCGGCCGGTTCCATGCGCTGTATCCCGAATTGGCGGTGACAATCTCGTCCAGCCCCAAGCCGGCGGATCTTGCAGAAGAGGATGTCCTGTTCACCATCGATCGCGGCATCGATCGGCACGACTGGGCACGCTACGATCCCCTGTTTCGAACCGAGCTTCTACCGGTCTGCAGCCCTTCCTTGCTCGACGCCGTGCAATCGATCAAGGAGCCAAAAAACCTGCTCAGCCATGTACTCCTGCACTCGTTGAACCGTCCAACGGATTGGCCCCAATGGTTGGACAGCGTTGGAATTTCGGAGCCGAACGTTGAAGTCGGGCTTACTTTTAGTAATTCTTCCCTGGCTTATGAAGCTGCAGCAAATGGCATTGGCATTGCTATGGCTCAGGTCCACTACATCGAGAATGAGTTGGAGACCGGCAGGCTGATCGCGCCATTTCCGCAGCGGGTCCAGACCGGTAATTATTTTCTGGTTAGCCGATGGTCCGATGCCGACCTGCCAGAGGTCATCGCGTTCCGCGAATGGATGGCCGTTGAGTCGCGGAAAAGCTCGACATCCTTTTCTGAGAGCCACGACAAGGAAAGTCAGGCACTGACAAGTTAACTACCCTCAGAGTTGCTTTTCAGGCAAATAGAGGGTGATGCCATCGATATCGGCCGTGGCGTCAATCTGGCAGGCCAGACGGCTGTTGTGCAGACAATCCGTGGCCGTGGCCTTCAACGCATCCTTCTCGAACGGCTGCTTGTCGGGCAGTCGCGACAGAAAGTCGGGATGAACATAGACGTGACACGTCGCGCAATCGCCGATGCCGCCGCAACTCGCCATGATCCCCTCGACGTCGTACTGGATCGCGCCGTCCATCGCCGACCAGCCCTCGGGGATCACGACATCCTGTTGGCTTCCATCATAGGCAATGAAACGAACCCGTACGGTGGGCTTGCTTTTCACCTCACCGCATCCCCTGAAGGTGCCGCCAACGACATGCGTGCCGATGCACGAGATTCAAAATATGAGCGCCTTGCGCGCCGCTTGGCTGACGGCCCGCCAGTCGCCATCCCGAACCGCCTGTTTCGGCACCATCCACGAGCCACCGACACACGGCACATTGGGCAAGGCGAGATAGTCGTCACGGTTTTCCTGGTTCACGCGGCCCGTCGGGCAAAAGACGACGTCAGGAAAGGGGCCTTCCATCATTTTTAGGCCCAATGTGCCTCCCGACGGTTCGCAGGGAAAGAATTTCAATTCGCGCAGGCCGAGGCGCCTGGCCAGCATGACTTCCGAAGGCGTCACAACGCCCGGCAGGAAGGGAACCGCCAGATCCTGGGCAAGACGAACCATCTTTTCATCAAGCCCCGGGCTGACAGCAAACTTGAGCCCAAGGTCTGCCACGGCCCGCATCTGACCCTCATCGATGACGGTCCCGAGTCCGACCACCGCGTCGGGTTCGGCCTTGGCCATGGCGGCGGCAGCGTCGATGGCGCATTCCGTGCGGCAGGTGATTTCCAGTACCCGGTTGCCGGCCGCCATCAGGGCATGGGCCAGGGGTTCGGCATCCGCCAGCCGGTCAATGTGCAGGATGGTGATGACCGGGCTGACGTTCATGAGGGCGCGGACGGGTGACAGTTCTTGCGTATCCATATTTATTTCCCTGGGCAGATTCGAAGCAGGTGCGTTAGCCTACCACGGGCCCGGTCAGCGTGGCGCTATTCGGCGGATTGAAATTGACGCTTACGTTGATGACCTTGGTTGACCGTTAGGGCGAGCCGTGATTTCTGTTGTCTGTGTTATATGACTTGGCGCGGACGCAAAAGTGCGATTGCGCCGCGGCCAACCGCCGCGACATTCTCAGGGAATACCGCTCAGCCACCATGGTTGAATGGCGTTAATTGGTTACCTGATGCGGGTATTCACCGGCCAATCAGAGACCAGTTCGCATTAGACTGACAGCACCGCCATACTATAGTCCGCTAACACCCATGGACATCTAGTAAGCACATATAAATCAATCAGTTAGTTCTTATTGAAACGGGTCCCAGGGTCACTGGCCTTTTAAAGATCCTCCCTGTTAAGCTAAAAATAACCGGGAATCTATCATCTGTAATAAAACGAATATAAAGTGAAAATTATCGCAAATACAATTTGGTTTCTTTAATTCGTTTGCATTATAATTTTGCGACATATGAAGTAATTCGATAATCGAATATTTCGAGGCCAAGCCTTGTGAAACCAGTATCACCCCGGCAACACGACATTGTAGAACGCGCACGCCAGCAAGGCCGTGTCGTCGTCGATGAACTTTCAAGTGATCTTCAGGTCACCCCACAGACGATTCGCAAGGACTTGAACGAGCTATGTGACAGGGGAATTATGCAACGGGTGCATGGGGGGGCTGTTCTTGTTTCAGGAGTTAGTAATTTCGCCTATGACGCCCGACGCACATTGGCGGCCGATGAAAAAAGGCGAATTGGCGTCAAAGCTGCATCCCTTATTCCTGACAACAGTTCTTTGTTTATCAATATTGGCACAACGACCGAGCAAGTGGCTAGTGCCCTGCGTGGAAAACGTGGAATTCTTGTTATTACCAATAATATTAATGTCGTAAACCTGCTTTACGCAGCTCCAGATATACAAGTAATCGTCGCTGGAGGTGTTGTTCGACCAACAGATGGTGGTGTCGTTGGTGAGGTGACGGTTGACTTCATTCGCCAGTTCAAGATGGATTATGCGATTATTGGTGTTTCTGCCATTGACGAGGACGGGTCCCTTCTTGATTACGATTACCGGGAGGTTAAAGTTGCCCAGGCGATTATCGAAAATGCCCGTCACACAATCCTTGTCGCCGATAATTCCAAACTGGAACGCACCGCCCCGGTGCGGATTGGCCACCTCTCGCAGCTATCTAATTTTGTAACTGACCAGCCATTACCTCACTCTATCGCTGACATATGTTCAGAAAAAGGAGTAATCCTTCATATTGCTGACGAAATATAACGAAATTATATATTTTCACTTATTTTCATTGTAGGTTCACTTTTCTTCTAATATTGTCCCTTTTGTTCAGTTTATGAACACCTGATACAGGTGCCGGGAGGAAAAGTGAGCGACACGGTCTACGATATCGCCATTATTGGCGGTGGGATCAACGGTTGCGGTATTGCACGTGATGCCGCGGGACGTGGACTGTCTGTTTATCTTGCTGAGAAGGACGATCTGGCAAGTGGAACATCATCGGCATCGACAAAGCTGATCCATGGCGGTCTCCGTTATCTTGAACATTATGAATTTAAACTTGTTCGCGATTCACTTCGTGAGCGTGAAGTGCTCTGGGCAATGGCGCCACATATAATTAGGCCATTACGTTTCGTCCTGCCTCATGCGAAAGGATTGCGTCCCACCTGGCTGATCCGGCTGGGACTATTCTTGTATGATCACCTGGGCGGGCGAGGTCGCCTTCCCGGTTCCCACTCGGTCGATCTACGCATCGACTCAACTGGGTTTCCGCTTAAATCAACCTTGACCAAAGGTTTTGAATATTCCGACTGTTGGGTCGATGACTCCAGGCTGGTTGTGTTAAATGCCCGTGATGCGGCTGACAGGGGTGCGGAAATTAATACACGTTGCGAAGTAATCGCAGCTACGCGGCAAGGCAATGAGTGGAATCTGGAAGTCAGGGATACCCAATCGAACTCTACTTCATCCATTCGAGCTCACGTTCTCGTCAATGCAAGCGGTCCCTGGATCAGTAACGTAATAGAAAACCGTATAGTCGCTCCTGGGAAATCTAAAATCCGCCTGGTGAAAGGCAGTCACATTGTCGTTCCCAGCATGTTTGATCATGACAAAGCTTACATTTTTCAAAACTCCGACCGGCGAATCGTTTTCGCCATCCCCTATCAACATGATTACACTTTGATTGGAACGACAGACCTGGATTATTCCGGCAATCCAGAGGATGCCGTCGCCGATTCATCCGAGATAGCCTATCTGTGCGAAACCATAAGCGAATTTTTTTCCAAGCCCGTCGTACCCGACGAAGTTGTGTGGTCCTATTCTGGTATCCGCCCGCTCTACGCGGATGGTGCTTCAGCGGCGCAGGAAGCGACCCGGGATTATGTTCTGGAAGTGGAAGGCGACAATAACAAGCCCATTGTCATCAATATTTTTGGTGGGAAAATTACGACTTACCGCAAACTGGCTGAAGATGTGTTGAGCAAACTGAAACCCTGGTTGCCGGCCATCAAATCAACATGGACACGGGGGATAGTATTGCCAGGCGGCGATTTCCCTATGGAGGGTGCCGTCACCCTGCTGAATGACCTGAAGGATCAATATCCGAATTTCGACGCTAGTCTGCTTGAGCGGCTTGGGGAAACCTATGGAACCCTGAGCACCTTTATCCTCAAGGATAGCAAAATTCAAAGCGACC
>Ga0302127_10003113_pt1 | contig 10035 bp, 8 predicted proteins | sample CB4_SCM_MG_FD_204452 | JGI IMG/M metagenome (GOLD analysis project Ga0302127, IMG submission 204452) | Marine microbial communities from Western Arctic Ocean, Canada - CB4_SCM | ecosystem: Environmental > Aquatic > Marine > Oceanic | place: Canada: Western Arctic Ocean | collected 2017-09-24 | reverse complement strand
CAAGAGTCGTGGCGCTAAGAACAGTGAGTCAAATGCAGTAAATACAAACATGGAAGCTGCGGATGAAATATGCCGTCAGCTTCGACTTCGTGATCTTGGCGGTATCGTTATAAATGACTTAATTGATATGGGGCATGCGTCTAATCGAAAAAAAGTAGAACTGCGTTTTGATGAAAACCTTGCACGAGATCGTGCTCGTTCTACAGTTCTTCCCATCAGCCGTTTCGGTTTGCTTGAAATGACTAGGCAGCGAATTCGCCCAAGCGTGCTTGACAGTCACTACGAGGGTTGTTCGCATTGCGACGGTCGAGGCAACGTGAAAATAACAGAAGAGGTTGCAGCAGATGCAACACGTCATTGTGGTTGGTTATTGCATTTTGAACAGGTGCTACGTGTTGAGTTGACTTGCTCACCTTCAGTTGGAACATACTTACTTTCCAATAAACGTGGCGAACTAAATGCATACGAGTCTCGTTTACAAAAGCGAATAATTGTGCGTATTTCTGAAGAATTACCAAAAGACCGCTTGGTGTATTACGCATACGATGTTCATGGTTCTGATATCGATACTACTACGCTTCAAATTTCAAAACCGCCGTCAATTGATGCATTAGTAAAAAATGAAGAAGTTTACGTACCAGAGGTAGAAGCAGAAGAGGTGCCGCGAGAACGTAAGCGTTCAAGACGCCGAGGCCGTAAGAAACTCCCATTAGCAGACGCGTCTTCAATTTCTGCTGGCGCTGATCTACAGGAAGAGCTTGATGCGCTTGACAAACCCAAAGAATCGAAGAAAACTCAGAAGAAGACAACTGGAAAAGTTTTGAGCGAATCAACTGTGAAGAAAGAAACGCCTGCTGATTCGGCAATGCGAGTGCATCAGTTTGCTAAATGTATCGGTAAAACAAGTAAAGAAATCATCACTTACTGTAAAGCCCAAGGCATTGAAGTTCGGAATCACATGTCTTCAATGACTGCTGAGGTAGTGACTAAAATTAAGGAAGGGTTCGAGGAGCCCGCAGAGGACAAGAAACCTAAGCGTCGTCGACGACGAAGGGGTGGTCGACGCAATCACAATCGTTCCGAAGATACGCAGAATGAAACAACGCAAGAATCGAATGCTAAAGAGACTAAATCTATAGAAACAGTTGTTAAAGATTCTAAATCGGATGGTGCTTCAAGTACCGAAAATGAAAAGGGTAAAACAACAAAGAAAAAACGTTCTCGAAAAGGCTCTAGTCGCTCCCGAAAGAAACAAACACAAAGCAAAGAAACAGTCGCCACTGTAGAAGTGAAAGAAAAAACAGAAGTGCCTAAAAAACCACGTCGAAAAACACTTTACGGCGGTAGTCGTCGGTCAGTGACCACGGATGAAGTGCAAGCAAGCAGAGATGACCGAGGATGAGCCGAAGAATTTTTATTCTAGGCTCTACAGGTTCTATAGGTTGCAGTACCGTTAGAACTATCCTTCATCTGCGAAGTAGAGACGGTAAAGATTCATGGCCTGTTGGCGGGCTTGCAGCTGGTGCAAATTTTCCTCTGTTGAAAGAACAAAGTAAGGTCCTCAAAGTTAACGCAGTATCTGTACATGTGGATACTTCTCTAGGAACCGAGCATCAGTACAGTTCAGCCGTCGAACTTCTTGAATCCCACGCTAAGCGTGGTGATCTTGTCGTTGCGGCTATTGTTGGCTTTGCAGGTATTGCGCCAGTGTTAACCGCAATTGAAATGGGTTGCGATATTGCGCTTGCAAATAAAGAAACTCTTGTTGCTGCAGGTGAGATTATCATGCAGGCTGCACAAAATGCAGGCGTGCATATTCTTCCTGTTGACAGTGAGCATTCGGCAATTTTTCAATCGTTGTCGAGCAGTACTAAAAAAGAAGTAAAGAAGATAGTATTGACCGCAAGCGGTGGGTCATTGCGTGGCATGTCCGCCACCGAGGTTAAAACAGCTTCGATAGAGCAGGTATTAAATCACCCGACGTGGAATATGGGTGCAAAAGTAACCGTTGATTCTGCCTCGCTTATGAATAAAGCTTTGGAACTGATCGAAGCGCAATGGCTTTTTGGTGTTTCATCTTCACAACTTGGGGCAATTATTCATCCGCAATCAATTGTGCATGGCATGGTCGAATTTGTAGATGGGTCTGTGATTGCACAGCTTTCTCCGCCAGATATGCGATTACCTATTCAGTACGCACTCACTTGGCCGAGTCGTGTTGCTGGCTGCAGTCCAGCGGTAGACTGGGCGAATTTTAAAGATTTGACATTCGACCAAATTGACACTTCTATTTTTCCGGCCATTGAATTGGCGTATAGAGTCATGGAACGTGGCGGGACTTCTGGCGCTGTGATGAACGCAGCAAATGAGGTAGTCGTTGAAGCTTTTCTTGCACAAAATATTCCATTTGGGTCGATGGTTGGTATCGTTACTGAGGTGTTAGAGAATAATTCAATTTTAGATGCTTCTGCTCTTGAAGCAGTGGTTGAGGCAGATAGAGAAGCACGTGTGCACGCCGCGCAACTTATTGCTTCGTATAAGGTAAATTCTTAAAGGATTACGATGAGTTTTGATTCAATTTTTAATATGATTTTAATTGTTCTAGGTTTTGGATTCCTGATTGGTATTCATGAACTGGGTCACTTTGTCGCAGCGAAATGGGCTGGTATTCGAGCGAATGCATTTGCTATTGGTATGGGACCACAAATATTTTCGTATCGCAAGGGGGTTGGGTTTTGTTATAAATCCACTTCCGGAAAAGTCATTGCTTCATTTGGTAAAGACGCGAACGACATGACCGATGATGAACTAAAAGAAAACGATCTTTCGGAAACAGAGTACTCACTTCGATTATTGCCAGTGGGCGGTTTTGTAAGCATGCTTGGTCAAGAAGACGGCAATCCAGACGCAGTTTCTAAAGATCCTCGAAGTTACAATCAGTGTCCAATTGGAAAGCGCATGGTTGTTGTTTCTGCTGGTGTTGTTATGAATATATTGCTGGCGTGTTTTCTTTTTGTTGTTTGTTTTCAAGTTGGTGTTAATTTTGAAGCACCTATTCTTGGATTAGTTGCGCCTGGTTCTCCTGCGGCAACGACAAGCGCGAACGGTTTTGATGACTTGCCGTTACAGCCGGGCGATACTGTATTAACTGTCAATGGTGCACCTGCTAAAACATTTACGGATATCGGCATTGCTAGTGCGATGGCGAAGCCAGGCGTACCAGTTATTCTGGAAGTGAAGCGTGACCGTCAAGATTCACTCTTGACTTATTCCATCATGCCTGCAAGTGTCACCCAAAAAGGTCTTCTTGAACTTGGTCTTTATCCCGCATCTTCTACGTTGCTTCGACCAGGCCAAGCAGGCAAAGATGTTATTGACGCATTACATGCGGAACAATCTTTTCGTACCCTTGAAGTTGGCATGAGATTAATGACCGTGAACGGAAACGCTGTAGATGTATGGTCAGAATATGATTCGTATGTACAAGCGAGTAACGGGAAATCGCTTGAAACGCTATGGTCTGGTGACGGAAAATCTATTTCGGTTGACGTTCCTGTACGCCCTGATCTTTCTATTATTCGAATGGCAGACATAGCTGCAAGCGCGCCTCAAAATTATGAACGAGGACTTCTTGGCCTCTGCCCATTAACTAAAATTGGTTCAGTGTTGTCAAGCAGTGCCAATAACGGAGTGCTTCTTCCAGAGGATGTGCTTCTTAAAGTTGCTTCACTAGAAGCACCGCGGATGGGTCAGCTGCGAAATTTCTTATCAACATTTTCAGACGGAGATATTAATTTTTTGGTGTTGCGCGATGGAAATGAAGTGCAACTTAGCGGCACAATAACAAACGGATTGCTTGGTGTAATGCTTGTGCAAGCCCTCGAGGTACCTCGAGTTTCTCAGCCAATTCTAACGCAACTTATTGGTGATGAAATAGTGCAGACTCCTATTGCTGCATCCCAGATACTCGCGGGATCAAAAATACTCGGTGTTGATGGGACTCCCGTGCATAATTGGCTTGAATTTCGTTCAGCTTTGATTGCCTCTGGAAAAAGCATCAAGTTTACATTGGCTAGCCCATTTAAAAGTGCACGCATACAAACGGTTGCTTTGGAACTTTCTACTGCAGATGAAAATGTATTAACGCACCTGACTTGGTCTTCGCCGTTGCCGATGCAAATGTTTGATCCTATTTATGTTCTTCGAAGCAGTGGTGGTAATCCATTCACTGCGTTAAAAATGGGTTTTGACGAAACAATTTCGATGGTCGAAATGACTTACATTACGCTTGATCGCTTGTTTCGCCGAAGTGTTGGAGTTGATCAACTTCGAGGTCCAATTGGTATTGTGCATGTTGGTTCAAAAATTGCAGATCGTGGTTACAGTTATTTGTTTTTCTTCCTTGCGATAATCAGCATTAATTTGGCTGTTCTTAACTTCTTGCCATTGCCTATCGTTGATGGCGGTTTGTTTTTGTATCTTGTCTATGAAAAACTTTTTCAAAAGCCGCCTTCAATTGCGTTTCAAAATGCCGCTGCGGTGCTTGGTTTAGGACTTATTGCCACGCTCTTCATCGTTACTTTTTACAATGATATTGCTCGACTTGTTGGCTAATCAGTTTGCTTTTATTCGCAATTAGTTAACTCCTGAAAGAATATTACTTCACTATTCTTGCTATCGAGATAGATTTAGTGTGTACATGATCCAGTGATTTTTTTTATTGTTTAGTTTCGTGCTTGTGGGAATGGGGCGGCAGTTCGGGTTATGCGGGCTAATAGGCCGTATAAACTGTGTATTGAAGTAATGAAGGGTGGTTGGGGTGTCGAAAGTGGCTGTACACGGGCAACAAAATAGGCAAGGAGCCACATGAATCGCCAGCACATACATGGATTGACAATACGCAAAATCATACTCGTTGAAAGCGATCGATCGCTCGCAAAACGTCTTGTTTCCGCACTGGTCGCAAAAACAAGCGCCCATAGTATGCACCATGAGTCAAATCATTATGGGTTAATAGAATGTATCGTGTACTCTTCTCAAAAAGAGTTCTTTGAAAGTGACCCTGCTCAATGGGATTTAGTTATTAGTGCTACACATCTTGGGGACTGTTCTGGGTTTGACATTCTTTCATTTGTTCAGGGGCTACGACCAGATGTACCAGTTATTTTAACGGGTACACCAGACGAAGCAGTCACAGCAGTGGAGGCAATACGATCTGGGGCTGCCGATTATTTAATGATTACAGGGCACGAAATGAGTACGCTTCCAATTACCGTTCAGAAATGTTTGGCCATGCAGGTAGTTCGAACTGAAAATGACGACTTACACGCAGAGTTAAGTCAATCACTGACTGAAATTGCTGTTGCGAATCGAGAATTGCAACAAATGATTCAGCGGCTAGAAGTGGCCGCTCGAACAGATGACCTTACAAAATTAAGCAACCGCCGTTGGTTGAATTTGATGCTTGAAAGTAAATGGGAAGAAGCATCGCGCAATAATATTCCGCTTGCATTTTTGATGATTGATCTTGACGGGTTTAAGCACTTCAATGACCGGTATGGACATCAAAAAGGTGATGATGTCTTGCGACTTGCAGCACGCGTTTTAGAAGCGAATTGCCGCACAATAGATGTTTCAGCTCGGTACGGTGGCGATGAATTTTGCGTACTGATGCCGCACGCTGAACCTGATGCTGCAATACGAGTTGCGCATCGAATTGCAAGCGCATTTGATGAAGCCGTAGTTGCAGTTTTCAAATGCGGTATCCCAGTGTCTATGTCGATTGGTGTTTCGCATTTGCATACCAACGAGCCGCTGAATGCTGATGAACTTGTACTTTTTGCAGACGAAGCAATGTACGCAGCAAAGAGCATCCCATCCAAACGAGTTGCAATGTCTGAAGAATCAAGAAAAAAGACGGCGTAATCACATTTTTCGTTTCATGGCTCGGTCCATGTCGCGCTTAGCTTCCTTCTTCGCAAGGTCTTGCCGTTTGTCTGCTTGGCGCTTTCCTGATGCAAATCCTACAAGCACTTTGGCTCTATTCTTAGAAAAATAAATCTTTAAGGGAACGAGCGTATTGCCCTGTGAATGCGTGAAGGTTGCGAGTTTTGCAATCTCTCTTTTGTGGGCAAGCAGCACACGAGTTCTGGTGGGCTCATGCTGCTGCATGGGGCCTGCATCCGAATATTCCGCAATATGCACGCCATGCAGGGCAAGCCCAATAGGGCGCTCAGAAGCGCGTATCCAGCCCTCCGCTAAACTCGCTTGCCCATTTCTAATTGACTTCACTTCCGTGCCACGAAGGACGATGCCCACTTCAAGCGTGTCTTGAATATGATAATCATGGCGAACTTTGCGATTTTCGATAACGGGTGTTTTGATTGGTTTCTTCTTAGCCATGTGTAGAATATGGATTCTAGAGTATTAGAACCGTAATTTGCCATTTGAAATCCTTGATTTCGTTTGTATTTACTTCAAAAGTGAGTAGAGTATGCATAGGAGATTGAATTATGGAATGTCTATCAATGCTAGTAGTAAGCGCATGCGCACTCGTCGGGCCAACTGATCACGGTGATTGGTCCTATACAGTTACCTCAAGTGGTTCGAGCGAATCATGGTCTGCACCTGTTCCATTGCGAACCGACGGCGGTCATTATGAAATGCGGTACACCATCACTGGCGCAACCGTCATGGTGAGTTATATCGGCATTGATTTTGGCCCTATTGATGTGATGGATATGATTCCAACTGATGTTATCGAAACATTTCGCACCCAGCCTGGACCTTGTCCATTGCAGTACGATTGGATTGAAGTCGTTACTCCAGCAGGACAAGATCCGGCTTCATTGGCGTATGACTGGCTTGTAGAAATCGATGCTAAAGGTATTGCAACATATCATATGGACAACCTTTTTCTAGGTGAGTCGGATTACAATTTAGGATGGCCTTGGGGAATTGTTACTGTCCAAATTGAATCTGGAACTGTTACAGCCAATTTAAAAATTGATATTGTTGAAAATGCCTGTTACGAAGATATTGATGGAAGTGGTACCGTCGATGTTGTCGACCTTCTTGCTTTGATTGGCAATTGGGGCGATTGCTCAGGATGCGATAATTTCCCACCAGGCGATGTAAATTACGACATGGTGGTTGATGTCTCAGATATTCTCCTAGTTGTGGGTTCTTGGGGTGATTGTCCTGAATAATGCACTTCGTATTGGCAAATGAATAAAAGAAAAACCACGGCAATGCCGTGGTTTTTTAATGCGCTGAAGAGGACTCGAACCTCCACGGGATTTTACTCCCACCAGCACCTCAAGCTGGCGCGTCTGCCAATTCCGCCACCAGCGCGATGGGGGTATACGATTCTACCACGGCAAGCATTCTCCTGCTACCGTAGAATCCCTAAAGATGAGCAAGAACACATTAAACATACATGAGATATTCCTCTCCATCCAAGGCGAATCAAGTAAATCTGGTTTGCCCTGCGTTTTCGTGCGCTTGCGTGGTTGCCCATTGCGCTGTCATTATTGCGATACTTCATACGCGTTTCGTGAAGGTGACAGTATGCATATTGAAACTATCATTCAAACAATACAATCGTATGGTTGTCCCTTAGTTGAAATCACTGGAGGTGAACCACTCATTCAACCGGAAGTTCATTCATTGATGAGACAGTTGTGTGATCTGGATTTTACTGTCATGCTTGAAACGTGTGGCCAATTGCCAATAGCTAATTGCGATCCACGCGTGCATAGAATTGTTGATATTAAAACACCAAACAGTGGGGCTGCTGACTCTTTTCTTGAAGAGAATTACGATGCGCTTTGCTCAACAGATGAAATTAAATTCGTGCTGACAAATAAAGAAGATTTTGACTGGGCAATTGGTATCGTCCGTGAATACGATTTGCTTGATACAGTGGCAGAAGTTCATTTTTCGCCTGTCATGTTTCAGGAAGCAAATGGCTGCGTGCAAGGGTGCGAGGCACTTTCGCCGGAGTTACTTGCCGGTTGGATTTTAGATGCTGGTGAAAGAATCCGCCTGCATCTGCAACTTCATCGATATGTCTGGGCTCCTGATGCTCGTGGCGTGTAATATACCAGTATGCGATTAGAAAAAACATTTAGGTTTGAAGCGGCACATTGGTTACCAAACGTTCCAGAAGGACACAAGTGTGGACGAATGCATGGCCATTCGTTTCGAGTCACCATCATTGTTGAAGGCGAAGTCGACGAACAAACAGGATGGGTCATGGATTATGGTGTTATCAAAGAAGCATTTAGTCCATTGGAAAAACAGTTAGACCATTATTGCTTAAATGAAATTGAAGGGCTTGAGAATCCTACAAGTGAAGTACTTTCAACTTGGATATGGAATAAATTGAAACCCAATCTTGTGCAGTTGTATGAAGTTGCCGTTGAAGAAACATGCACCTGCCGTTGCGTCTTTCGCGGATAACTTACGCGTCGTCTCGTTTTATCACGGGGAGGTTTGTGCGTTCGCCACGACCTTGCAATGGGTAATCTTTACGAAGAGGGAATGCTGGAAAATCTTTCCACATGAGAATTCTACGTAAATCTGGGTGATTTCGAAATTTAATGCCGAACATATCGAATATTTCTCGTTCGCGCCATTCAGCGCCTTCCCAAATATCAGTTGAAGAATCAACATATAAAGCAGGATCATCTTTAATTCCTGAGGTGTCAACAGAAGGATTTAAAAATGTTTTTACTCGAATACGGCAAGCGGTTTCTGTGTTTACAAGAATCCAGATGACGGCAAAACGGCCAATCATTTTGGCCGGGTAATCAAGGTAATCCACTGCTGTAACGTCGCAAAGAAGGTCGTAATTGCACTCGGGATCATCACGTAAAAAGCGAAGAAGTCGATGCGCATCACTTGGGTCTGCAACCAACGTCGTGTCTCCGCGAAACTCGGTAGCTCGTAGTTTCATGTCGACAAGTTCTTCTCTGACACGGGCAATAGTTGGATGGTCAAGGCGTGGTTTCATGGATTGTTATTGTATAGAAAAAACATCCGTCACTGTGGGCTTGAGCCCTGTAACCCACGAATTGTAATCGTGTCGATTACGGGGTCCATATTCCAAACAATAGACTCCGCACGTACGGGGTAGGGGCTTCCCTGAGTCAAAATAGCAACACTTTTATTTGTGTCGGCGGAAAGATTTGCAATGCCTGTGCGCAAGTTGTAATCAAACAAGTCGCAATCAACGGTTCTGGATTCAGTGGCAACATACACACTGCCTGTTGCCACAAGTTGCTGTAGATCCATACCGCGCATGGTGAGCTCAGAAGTACCATCTTCGCTAGTTTTAATTTGTTTCGGATCAACGGCAATTGCTTCAATATTTTCTGATGTTAGCATGCCGATGGCACCGTCAAGCCCTTTGTGCAACATTTGAACATTGCCGTTCATTTCAATTCGATACAAACTGTTCGAGAGTTTAGTAGTTGTAAGTTTTTTATCCCAGGTGAAACGCGTGGTGCCTCTGCCTGCGAGCGATGACTGATGAAGTTCCTTGCTTGGCGTACGCGGGTCACGCAGTACAAGTTCGCCGATGCCGACGGCTAATGTTTCAAGTGTAACAGCGTCAAATTCAATATGGTTACCACCTATATAATAGACGACCGGTTGTGCATCAAGCGCGTGTGCTTCCCAAGATCGGTGTTCGATTTTTGCATCACTTTTAGCAATGACTTTTTTAAGTTGCCGCTCTTCCTTGCTTGAGGCATCGTCTAGAAATTCGAATTCGAGTCGTAAATCTTCACCAGACATTTGGCTGCTATCAAGCAATGTTCTTTTAGATCGAACGTCAACACTTCCAGCTAAATCAATAGAGCCAGCATGGTCATTAAACGTGCGGTCAAGATGCATGGATTTCTTCCAATTAGCCCGCATAGAAATATTGATGCTTGATTCGGGAGTGTTAATTTCGGAATCTATATTTGGGCGATCAATTCGGTGATCTGAAGATACATCAATAGGTAAATCAAGAAAGAGTGCTTGGCC
>Ga0302127_10003110_pt1 | contig 10039 bp, 3 predicted proteins | sample CB4_SCM_MG_FD_204452 | JGI IMG/M metagenome (GOLD analysis project Ga0302127, IMG submission 204452) | Marine microbial communities from Western Arctic Ocean, Canada - CB4_SCM | ecosystem: Environmental > Aquatic > Marine > Oceanic | place: Canada: Western Arctic Ocean | collected 2017-09-24 | reverse complement strand
CATTCAATTCAGAAAATTTACAAGAGGAGATTATACCTTTCAAGATTCTCTGGATATCGATGACGTAGTCACAGAAATACGAAATGATGAATCATTTTTTTTAGGTTACCGAGGTAATGCAAATCTAAATGCTTCGACATGGGTTGGGAAAAACTTTCTCCAATTTAATACTACACTGTTTGGTGAAAATCGGGATGGAGACAGGATGATAAGACGCCTCCCTCAGCCGCCAGCGGGTGGCAAACGCGATGAATTAATCAGTGAAGAATTTAAGACTCGCCGAATTGAACTTGGTGTCGATGCGGAACGCAGCCTACGTAGTGATTTAAATGCTAAAGCAATTTTATTATTTGTACGTGGCAAGTCGGATAATTTAACCTCTCTGCGCCGACTTAATTCAAGTGCTGTGCAGACTCTACTGCGGGCGGCAGATACCAACACAAAATCATCCGAGGCCATTGTTCGAACGGAGATAGATTGGACACAATTCCCGGGTCATACCATTCAGATCAATTTAGAAGGGGCATTTAATTCCCTGGAAGGGTCGCTTTTTCAAACTGAGGATAGCGGTGCAGGCCCATTAGTTGTAGATGTCCCTGGTGCAAACGCAAGGGTGGAGGAGATCAGGGGTGATTTTCTGTTAAAAGACACATGGTCTTTAGGTGATTTTGAACTTGGTTACGGTATTGGTGCCGAGGTGTCAGAGATTACCCAAAGCGGCGATGGCGCTCAGTCACGGAATTTTTTCTATTTAAAGCCAGAAGGTACTGTTACCTATGCCTCTAAACAAAGCGAGCAAACGCGATTACGTTTTGCCAGGGAGGTTTCCCAGCTGGATTTTGAAGAATTTGTCAGTGGTACGGTGTTTGAAGATGATGACATAGCATTAGGAAATCCTAATCTACAACCAGAAACTACATGGGTAGCCCAACTGAGTCATGAACGCCGATTCGGACAACAAAGTGTGGTTAAACTCAGTGCATTTTATAATTGGATTACCAATGTGGTAGACCTGCTTCCATTATCTTCAACATTTGAAGCAGTAGGAAATATTGGTAGTGGCAAAAGATATGGTGTGGAGATTGAAACGACTATTCCGTTAGAGGGTTTTGGCTTAACAGGTGCTCGACTCGATTTTAATGCACGTTGGCAGGATTCATCAGTCACTGACCCGGTAACAGGTGAGAAAAGGGTGCTGTCGACCAGGACCCCAATGCAAAGATTGTTACCTCTTGCGTTTCGTGTTGATAATAAATACGCATTTACAATTGATTATCGTCAGGATTTTCAGAAACAACAAGTTGCGTGGGGTTGGGAGATCAGGGAACGGGCTAATCGTATATTGTTTAAAGTCAATGAACTGGATGATTCTAATGAAGGTGTAGATCTGAGTTTCTTTGTCGAGACAACCCGATGGTTGGGTTTGAAAATGGGGTTTAATATTGAAAATGTTTTAAATATAGTCTCTTCACGTGATCGCACCATCTTTACCGGTGAAAGAGACCTCTCTCCTATCGATGAGCAACTGATACAAAATCGTGTCCGCTCTTTTCGGTTTGCTTACGTAGTCAGTGGGAGCTTCTAATCAGTGAAATGTATTTTTTCCGTTTCCCTATACTTCATCTCCTGTTTTTATCATTAATTGTAATTACTGATAAACAACAGATAAATGACATCGATATCTTTGCGAATTATTCGTAACAGAAAGGCAGATATGCGGACGACATTGACCCTGATTGGAAATTTTTCGAGGTCATTAAATTTTATGACTGGATCTAATATGAACATATCTGGAAATTTTGTTAATCCACTACATGCCTATAGTAAAACTATTTATATATTAATATTATTTTTTAGTATTTCCCACTCGTTGGCATCCGAACATAATATTGTTCAAGACTCTGTTGATGATTCAACTGAATCGGAACAGATCGTGGAATATCAAGCAAGTTTTTTCAATCGATACCAGCCTGACAATGCACTGGATATGGTGCGTCAATTACCGGGATTTCTGCTCAGTGATGGAACATCAGAACGCGGATTCATTGGTGCTGTTGGAAATATTCTAATTAATGATAACTATCCAAGTATAAAACAGGACACACCGTCATCTATCCTGAGCCGGATACCGGCCAACCAGGTGGAAAAGATTGAATTAATCAGGGGTCAGGTGAGAGGAATCGATTTGCAGAATCAGGTAGTGGTTGCAAATATTATTTTACATGAGAATTCAGATGCCACAGTTAGGTGGCAGACATTTTTGCAAAAAAGCACTCGGGGTCCTTACAAACCCGGAGCTAATATATCCCTGGCACATAGCATTGCTGATATTGAGTACAATATTGGATTTATGGTGGAACGTGAGGCCAATGGAGAAAGGGGCCCGGAATTTGTTTTCAATAGTGAAGGTGATTTAATCGAAACGCGCTTTGACAGGGAGAGGCAAATTGGTATCAGGCGTCTGGGTATTACCTTAAATGCATCGACTACTGTTCATGAAACACTAGTCAAGTTTAATGGCAAAGTAGAAAATAATAATGGTCCGGATAATCAATTCAGGACAGTAACCGATGAAATTACCGGTATTGAAAATAAGGTGTATTTCAAGGACAGCAGGAACAGGCCGACTTTTGAACTTGGACTTGATGCCGAACGGGCATTGAACAAAAACTTATCAGCAAAAGCAATTTTACTTTATACCTATCATGATCTTAACCTCAGAAATTTTCAAAGTGTTTATAATCCTGCGGGCACCCAAATATTACAACGAATCGCGGAACCAGATACCCTGACACAGGAGGGCATCGGCCGGCTGGAGATTGACTGGGACGGGTTTTCTAATCATAACATCCAGTTTAATTTTGAAGGCGCCTATAATTCCGTTGATCAGTCATTCCTACAGACCGTGGATACGGGATCTGGTTCAGTTGTTGTTAATGTCCCAGGTGCCAATTCCAAAGTTGAAGAACTACGTGGTGATTTTGAACTTAAAGATACCTGGGACCTGGATAGGCTGGAACTGGATGTTGGACTGGGTGCGGAAATTTCTGATATCTCCCAGAGCGGTGACAATGAACAACGACGGGATTTCTTTTTTATCAAACCTCAGTTCATCGCAACGTATACAAGTTCAGATGTGATGCTTACCCGGTTGTTGGTTGCACGGGATGTTGCCCAACTTAATTTTAATGATTTTATTAGTGCCACAGTATTTGAAGATGATGATCTTGCCCTGGGAAATCCGAATCTACGACCAGATAAGAAATGGATATTGGAATTAAGTCATGAAAAACGGTTTGGTGAGCTGGGTGTTTTAAAGTTAACGGCGTTTCATCACTGGATAACCGATCTGTTGGATTTACTGCCCCTTAGCGATACGTTTGAAGCCCCTGGAAACATCGGAAATGCGAGAAAATGGGGAATAATTATGGAAAGTACGTTACCTCTAGAGTGGTTGGGGCTATCGTCTGCACGTCTGGATCTAAAGGCAAGATGGCAAGATTCTACGGTAATTGACCCGGTTACCGGACAAAATAGGGTATTATCTGCGACCCAAATTGGCTTTGGTGGACCACCTGCCATCAGGTTTCGCGATAATGGAAGTGAATATGTATTTGATATAGCCTTCCGGCAGGATTTGGATAATGCAAAAATTGCCTGGGGCTGGGATATGGCAGCACAGGGCAATCGGCCAAGATTCAAGGTCAACGAGCTGGAAATCTTTGATGAAGGATTGGAACTTAATGTATTCATCGAGTCCACCAGATGGTTAGGCGTCAAGGTTCGGTTGGAGGCTAGAAATTTACTGAATTATGTGGAGAATCGGGATCGCACATTATATAACGGTAGGCGGGGATTAAGTATAATCTCCTCGCGGATTTTACGGCAACGGACTCCTGGAAGCAGGCTCGTACTATTTATCAGCGGTAACTTTTAGATACAGGAACTTTAATATTTACATGAACAATCACATGAATTTTGAATTTATATATTTTAGACTTTGGACGTTTCTATTGATGTTGTCATGGTCTTTTATCAGTATAGCCGACCATCCTCTGGATGATGGAACACATGATGATTCGTCATCTGCCCAGGTAGTTGAATTTCCCGCGACATTTTTCCAGCGGTATCAACCAAACACTGCTTTGGACATGGTAAATCAAGTACCGGGGTTTCAATTGGATAATGGTGAAAATACCAGAGGTTTTGCAACTGCAGCGGGCAATATTCTAATCAATGCCAAGAGACCAAATGTAAAACAGGATTCACCCTCCAATATACTCGGTCGAATCCCGGCGAGTAGTGTGGTCCGAATTGATCTAATCCGTGGACAAATGAGCGGTGTTGATTTGCAGGGTCAAGCGGTTGTGGCAAATATTATTCTTCAAGAGGAATCAGAGGCAGCGGTAAGATGGGAAAGTTTTGTCTGGAAGGGTTCTGATGCCGGTACATATATGCCAGGGGGAAGTATCTCATTATCTGATCGTTGGTCGGACATTGATTATAATTTAGGTATACAAGGCAACAGACATGCCCATACAACCATCGGCAGCCGGGATTCATCTGACCGTGATAACAATCTTACAGAAGACAGGGCAGAGGACATATTTAATACGCACTTAATGGTAAGCACGAACCTCAGCGCATCAACCACCAAGGGCGAAACCCTTTGGCAACTCAATACAGAAGTTGGTTACGATAAAATTACAGACACTACTAATTCTGATCGTATCCCAGTGGGCGACACGCCACGTCAGGAAGAGGTAGTGGATGACCGCGAGAGTAACGACTTTGAAATTGGATTAACTGCAGAACGGAATTTGAGTGACGTCCTGTTGGGCAAGGGCATAGTTATTTATAACAAACGGCATTTTGATGAGTTATCGACGCAGACTGTGCTTGATAATACAAACACTCAGACCTTGTTACGCATAGCAGATACCACTACTGACACTCAGGAAATCATCGCCAGGACAGAATTCGATTGGACGGGTATGGATGATCATACTATTCAGATTAATATGGAAGGGGCATTCAACCAACTGAAGAACTCACAATTTCAAACAGCCGATATTGGTACAGGACCGGCGATAGAAGACGTTCCTGGCGCAAATACAATAGTGGAGGAAGTTCGTGGTGATTTTTTACTTGCCGATACATGGATATTGGGAGAATTTGAACTTAACTATGGTATCGGTGCCGAGGTATCAACCATTTCCCAAACAGGTGATGCGGAACTGGAACGAACTTTTTTCTTTGCCAAACCCCATGCATTACTGTTTTACTCCCCAGAGCAGGGCAAGCAAACCCGTCTCCGTCTGGCAAGAGAGGTTTCTCAACTTAATTTTAGCGATTTTGTCAGTGCTTCGGTATTTCAGGACAATGATCGTGCCCTGGGAAATCCTAATCTTCGACCTGAGGGCACCTGGGTTGCTGATCTCACTCATGAAAGGCGATTTGGAGACATAAGTGTTGTTAAGTTCAGGGCGTATCATCACTGGATTTCCAATGTTGAAGACTTGCTTCCATTATCACCGACAGACGAGGCTCCGGGCAATATTGGTAGCGGCAAGCGATGGGGCCTGGAAGTGGAATCTACAATCCCCATGAGCTGGGTGGGACTAAAAACTGCAAGACTGGACATCAAAGCCAGATGGCAGGATTCATCCGTCACTGATCCCGTTACTGGAAATAATCGAGTATTGTCATCCCATGGCAGGTTATCATCACGAATACCCTATAATGATATCGATGTAAAATATATGACCGTGGTTAATTTTCGTCAGGATTTCGAATCTCAACGAGTGGCGTGGGGATGGAATTGGACAGAAAGGGCTGAACGGCCTTTGTTTAAGGTTAATGAGCTGGATGTTTTCGATGAAGGGTCCATCGTCAATCTTTTTGTAGAAACCACACGATGGTTTGGCTTGAAGACGCAGTTTGCAATTAAAGATATTCTGGATGAATCTAAAACCCGCACAAGAAATATTTATGTAGGCGAAAGGGAAAATACACTTATATCCAGAAACGAATTAACAGATGTATCCAGGGGAATACAGGTAGAACTTACATTTAGTGGTAGTTTCTAAAATTTTATTTCCATAATCTTGGTGCGCAATATGCAATACAAGTATCTAAACAGGTACTGTTTAATTCACCTGTTCCTGGTAGTTTCAATATCCGGCGTAAATGCCCAGAATATTCCTGTTTCCTCACAGGTGGATACCGACGCCCAGGTTGTAGAATATGATGCCGAATTTTTCAGTCGCTACCGTCCCAATACCGCACTGGACATGGTCAGACAGTTACCAGGGTTTACCATAGATGATGGGACAGATAACCGTGGCTTTGCATCGTCTGTAGGAAACATTCTGATTAATGATCGGCGTATCAGCGCCAAACAAGATTTGCCCTCTGATACCCTGGCAAGAATTCCTGCCAGTCAGGTAGAACGAATTCAATTGGTACGCGGTCAACTCGGTGGTATAGATCTGCAGGGTCAATCTGTCGTGGCAAATGTGTTTCTTCGTAAAGAAGATACCACTGCAATTCGATGGGAGACCTATTTAGAGCACAACAATACCGCTGCACTTAAACCTGCCGGTAGTATATCTATATCCGATACCTGGAAAGGCATAGATTTCAATACCGGGGTAGACATTGAACGCAACACCAGTGGTTATTATGGATCTGAAGCAGAGTTTGATGGAACCGGGGCACTTATAAGCGAGGGACCTGAGTCCAGTACTGAAGATGGATATCAATTAAATGGTGTCTCTCTAAATGCCTCAAGTTTGCTGGGTGAGACCTTTACTCACCTTAATACCAAATATTTTGGAAGTGAATCAGATTACGAGCGCCCCTCTAGTGCGATTCTTCAATCCAATGGCACAATCGATGATGAATTGATTAAAGAGAATAGAATCATACGTCGGTTTGAATTGGGTTTAGACGCAGAGCAAAAATTTTATAATGAGCTTACCGGTAAATTTATTTTTCTATTATCAAATAGAAAATTGGAATCTTTAACGTCTCGGAACAATTCAAACTCAGTAAGTGGTCAGACACTGTTAAGAATAGCTGATACAAATACCGCTGAAAAGGAGCGCATCGCGCGGCTGGAATTTGATTGGCTTGGGTTGTCGAATCACAGCATACAGGCGAATTTTGAAGGGGCTTACAATGTTCTGGATCGCAATTTGATGCAGACAGATGATAGAGGTGCAGGTCCCTTGCCAGTGAATGTGCCAGGAGCTAATTCCCGTGTTAAAGAGCTTCGTGGAGATTTTCTTTTACTGGATACCTGGTCTTTAGGTCGATTCGAACTGGATTATGGATTGGGCATGGAATTATCCTCAGTAACGCAAACCGGTGATGTAAATCAAAAGAGAAATTTTTTATTCTTAAAGCCACAAAGTACCCTTAGCTATTCTCCCTCTGGAGATGACCAGACCCGATTCCATATCATACGTGAAGTCTCGCAACTAAATTTAACTGATTTTGTCAGTTCCACAGTATTTGAAGATGATGATTTGGCCCTGGGCAATCCAGATATAAAACCTGAGACAACCTGGGTAGCAGAGATTAGTCATGAAAAACGGTTTGATAAAATTGGTGTCATCAAGCTTACTGCCTTTCACCATTGGATTTCCGATGTGCTGGATTTACTTCCAATTACGCCTGACTTTGAAGCGCCCGGTAATATTGGTGATGGCAGGCGATGGGGAATGGAATTCGAAAGTACAGCCCCTCTGGGCTGGACGGGCTTGTCAGGGGCAAAACTTGAACTGACATTACGTTGGCAGGATTCGACGGTAGTTGACCCGGTAACCGGCAATAATCGTGTTCTATCAGGGGAGGGCGGTCAGAATGCCTACAGAACCCTCACAAACCGAAATAAGAATAATAAATATTTTGTCAGTGTAAATTTTCGCCAGGATTTCGAAGCCGCACGAGTAGCTTGGGGTTGGACCGTTGCCGAGCGGGATCAACGGTCCTTATTCAAGGTAAATGAATTTGATGTCTTTAAAGAAGACATAGCGGTTGATGCCTTTATCGAGACGACTCGCTGGTTTGGGTTAAAAATTCGCCTGGATGCCCAGAACATCTCAGATGACGCCTCACAGAGGGTGCGCACAAGATTCACAGGGGAACGTGATCTCTCTCCAATTGATTCCAGCGTGGCGAATGACCGCTTTAATGGACGCCGTCTGGTCCTGTCATTGAGTGGTAGTTTTTAAGTAATATTTGTCCATAGCGCAGCAGAAGAATGAATCACATTGCGCTAATAAGATACTGTTTGATTCTTATATATGTAACAGTCATTCTAATATCGTATTCTGTCTACGCACAGGAAACTATCACTCCTTCAGAAATCGAAGATACCGGTCAGGTTGTGAATTATGACGCCGAGTTTTTTAGTCGTTACCGACCAAGTACCGCCCTGGATATGGTTAATCAATTACCTGGATTTCAATTGGATGATGGGAATGGTTCCAGGGGGTTTGCCTCCTCAGCGGGTAATTTACTGATAAATGGTCGCCGCCTCAGTGCCAAGCAGGATCTGTCTTCAGCTGCATTATTCAGAATCCCGGCAAGTTTGGTTGAACGAATCGAGTTGATCCGTGGTCAGGCGGGTGGTGTAGATTTTCAGGGACATTCTGTATTAGCAAATGTTTATCTCCGCACGGAGATTCCTGCGTCAGTTCGTTGGGAGCTGTGGGTATTGCAAAACAATGTCGCACCAATAAAACCAGCGGCAAATATTTCCCTGTCACATCACATAAGCGACATTGATTATAATATTGGTATTGATGTTGAACGAGATACCAGTGGTTGGGTTGGCGTTGAAAATGTATTTGATGATAGTGGTGTGCTGACAGCAACGGGTCCAGATGACAGAACAGAAACAGGTTTCAGGATAAACAGCTTATCGCTTAATGCCTCATCATGGTTAGGTAATAATTTTGTACAATTAAACTCGCGATTTACCGGGAATAATTCAAATTATTTTTTTCCTTCAAGTGTTATCTCACAATTACCTGGTGGTCCAGTTCTTGATGTTAATCGAGAGACAGAGACAAAAAACCGTGAGTACGAGGTGGGATCTGATATTGAGCGCAGGATAATAGCTCAGCTAACAGGTAAGGCAATACTGCTTTACACAAACAAAGTACGTAATGATGACTCAACACGTCGGAATATTGATTCTATGCTGGGTCAGACACTATTCAGATTTGCTGATACTGACACGATACAAAAAGAACTGATTACACGTCTTGAGTTTGATTGGTCAGGGTTTGCAGATCATGCAATACAGTTTAATGTGGAGCGTGCTTACAATATCCTGGACCGTAGTTTATTTCAGACCGACGATAGAGGTGGTGGCCCAGTTGAAGTGGATGTGCCCGGTGCAAATTCACGTATCGAAGAAGATCGCTGGGATTTCTTGCTCCTGGATAACTGGAAGCTGGGAAAATTTGAACTGGACTACGGTATTGGTGCGGAGACATCAACATTATCGCAATCTGGTGATGCTGAACTGGAACGTACTTTTTTCTTTTTAAAACTACTGGCGGTATTGAGCTATGCACCTGGTCAGGGTAAACAAACCCGATTAAGGTTGGCGCGTGAAGTCTCTCAATTGAACCTAAATGATTTTGTAAGTGCCACTGTGTTTGAAGATGATGATTTGGCATTGGGTAATCCGAATATACGACCTGATACAACCTGGGTAACTGAACTTATTCATGAGCGTCGGTTTGGTAGTGAGAGTGTTGTAAAATTAACTGCTTTCCATCACTGGATTACAGATGTACTAGATTTACTACCACTTTCACCAAGTTTTGAAGCGCCGGGAAATATTGGTGACGGTAGACGCTGGGGACTCCAGTTTGAAAGTACCATACCGCTTACATTTTTTGGTCTGAGTAATGCAAGGCTTGATCTTAAGGCATTGTGGCAGGATTCCATTGTTACAGATCCAGTTACCGGAGAGGACAGAAGACTTTCCGGTCAGGGAGGACAAGGCGGGTATCGA
>Ga0302127_10003109_pt1 | contig 10040 bp, 10 predicted proteins | sample CB4_SCM_MG_FD_204452 | JGI IMG/M metagenome (GOLD analysis project Ga0302127, IMG submission 204452) | Marine microbial communities from Western Arctic Ocean, Canada - CB4_SCM | ecosystem: Environmental > Aquatic > Marine > Oceanic | place: Canada: Western Arctic Ocean | collected 2017-09-24 | reverse complement strand
ATTGGGGGGCTTACCGGCCTACCTCTAGGCTTCAATTTCAGCGATGTGGCGCTGCACGATAGTTATTATGTCATCGCTCATTTTCATTACGTAGTCGCGCCGGGAACCATCTTCGCCATCTTCGCTGGCGTCTATTACTGGTTCCCGAAGATGACTGGGCGAATAATGAACGAGTTCTTGGGCAGGGTACACTTCTGGGGGTCGCTTATTTTCATGAACTTGATTTTTATGCCGATGTTTGCGCAGGGCATGGCCGGGATGAGCCGACGCATGTCCGACGGCGGGGCCACCTACTCTCTGGCCAACCCGGATAACGCAGACATCACAGTGGGCGCTTTGGGCGACACAATCATGGGGTTGAACGTATCCATCTCGGCTGCCGCTTGGGCGATGCTTATAGCACAGTTGCCTTTCATTTTTAACTTGTTCTGGAGTGTGAAACACGGGGAGAAGGTCAAGTCCGACAACCCGTGGCAGGCCACCACGCTGGAGTGGGAAACCCCGACGCCTCCGCCGCACGGTAACTTTACCAAAGAGATTAAAGTTTATCGTGACCCGTACGAGTACAGCGTACCGGGCGCCAAGGAAGACTTCACGCCGCAGGCCCAACCCGCAAAGTAATCGACTTTATCCGACATGGAAATCCCCTATACGGTTAAGCCAAGGCCGGACACCGGTTTGTACAACGCGAAGCTGGGCATCTGGCTCTTCCTTGCTTCCGAGGTAATGCTGTTCGGCGCCCTGTTTTCCTCATATGTGCTGCTGCGCGTAGGTGCCGAGCCCGGCACATGGTCGATGGGGTTGATGGACATCTACGTGGGTGCCGGAAACACGATGGTTCTGATCGCCTCAAGCATGTTCGTCGTCCTCGCTTGGGCGCAGTTGAAGCAGGGCAACCTGGCCGGATACAAGAAATGGAAGTGGGCAACCATAGCCTGTGCCGTGCTGTTTCTCATGGTCAAGTGGTCGTACGAGTGGCCATCCAAGTTTGCCCACTACGATGTCTGGCTGAACGACGCGAAAGTGCTGCACGAGAAGTTTGAGAAAGGCTATCACGAGTCAGCGTCGCACATCGAACCCGGGGGCGCCGCGCATGACAACACGGATGCCCACGACGGTGATGTCGAGAAATACATTGAAGGCATTTACACAACGCGTTTTTTCAAGGAATCAAGCGTTACGAGTGAAGATGAATTCAAGAAAGCCTGGGAGAACGGGACACTTGCGCTTTCCGGCCACATCAACTCCTACGAGGAAGCCCAGATCGATTTTAGCATTACCCGCTGGAAGGCGGACTTCGGCGTGTCAAGGGCTGATGCCACTAAGGTCTTGGCCAAGTTCAGTGAGGCCAAGGCCGACAAACTGCTCCAAGATGGCGGGGAGCTTTATGAAAAGACCGATTACGACACAGCAAAGCTTGCGGAATACGAGCTTGGCCAAGCGGGCTTTACTGTGGCCTTGAGCGTTGCCGGCTACGAGACTATCAAGAAACATCCGTGGATGTGGGGAACCAAGCGCGTCAACGAGGACATCGGAGGAAAGCCAAGGGTGAAGTCATTGGTTTTCGGGTTGGATGAGACCCAACACCACCAAGAGATCACGCTGGATGTGGGAGACATTAAGCGACTCTCTGCCTACGAGCCCAAGCACAGTACATTTTTTGGAATTTACTACACTATTACCGGATTGCATGCCCTCCATGTGTTTGGCGGGATTCTCATAATGCTCTACAACATGCTTCCGGTCGGGTTGGCACTGTGGCACAAGGATCGTGAGCAGTACACCAACCGGATTGAAACATTCGGCCTGTTCTGGCACTTTGTTGACTTGGTATGGATCTTCCTGTTTCCGATCCTTTATATTTTATAGAAATGAGCGATTCACACGATTCATCTGACTTTATTAAACATCTCGTCAATCTGTTTCGTATCGTTGGCGGCGTACTCGTAGTGGGCACAGTGATTACCGTCCTGATCGATATCAATTTTCCCCTGTCCCTAGCGTGGGCGGCAGTGATCGGCCTGTCGATTGCGTTGGTCAAAGCTAGCTTCGTGGTGGCTATTTTCATGCACTACAAGTGGGATAAGAAACTGATCTGGATCACTTGGACCATGGTGCTTACCTTCTTCTTTTTTGCCGGCATGATGGGGTTGATCCTGTGGTCCGAAGGGAATATTCCCAAACTGGACAGCGCCTTGGCGATCTCCACCGGAACGAACGAGATTCCTACAATTTGGATCGTCTTGGCATCGATGTTGGGCGTGGTGTTGCCGGCGGCGTTTACCGTTCTCACCGTCAAGTTGCTGAATCAGCCCGCACCCGTTGAAGCGGCAGCGCCCAAGGCTGGGCGGACGGCCCCAAAAAAGAGTTAATTGAATATGTCACTCAAGGCGTTCCATTTAATTTTCATCACCCTCTCGATCTTTTTTACGCTGATGTTCGGGATTTGGGCAGTGGTGAATCACGGCTCTAGTGGCAAAACAGCTGATTTGTTTATGGGAATCATCTCGCTGGTGGGCACAATTGGCCTGTCGGTATACCTCCGTTATTTTTTAAAAAAACTGAAACACATCAGTTACCTTTGAACCGTAAGCATATAATCGGATTATTGCTCTTCGCCCTGGCCATGCTCGCTTGGCCAAGCACGCTAGAGGCGTGCGCTGTTTGCTTCGGCGCGCCCGACTCCCCAATGACCAAGGGCATGCGGTGGGGCATCGCGAGTCTTATTTTCATACTGATTCCCGTACTCGGTGGCGTGGGTGGTTTTTTTGTTTTTCTTTCCAAGCGAGGCAAAGCCTACGCCCAGTTTGAGGACCCCGAATTGTTTAAGGAATGATTCTCTAAAATGGACTTACTATCAGGAATAATAAAAGCATTCTCCTTACCGGAAGTCGTCTCCCAGAACGGGGGCCAGATCGATGGGTTAATCATCGCCGTTCATCTACTGATGTTGGTCCTTTTTGTTGGCTGGATCATTTATTATTTCGTCGCGCTATGGAAGTTTCGCGCCACCAATAACCCCAAGGCCGACTACAAGGGAGTCAAGAGCAAGACCATCACCAATTCGATTGAAGGTGCCGTCATAGCATCTGAGCTCGTTCTTGTCGTAGTTGCCATCTACTTCTGGAATTTTTATGTGAACGAGCCCTCCGACTTCAGCGAGGATAGTGTGGTGCGTGTCACCGCCGAGCAGTTTGCATGGAATGCCCGTTACCCCGGTGCCGACGGCATACTCGGAGCGCAATCCAAGACCCTCGTCAGCGCGGCAAACCCCTTTGGCACCGACAAGTCAAAGCCGTACTGGGAAGACGACGTCGAGGTGCTCAAGTCCGACATCGTGGTGCCGATGATAAAAAACGAGGACGGCACACACAAAAGCGTTACCATCGACTTGACCTCAAAGGATGTCATCCACTGTTTCAAGGTATTGCCACTGCGTGTCTGTCAGGACGTGATTCCCGGCATGCGCATTCCGATTCACTTCAAGCCGGTGAAAGTGGGCCGCTACCAGATCACCTGCGCCCAGCTTTGCGGCGACGGCCATGCTCGCATGAAAGGCGCCGTGAAAGTCGTTGACGAGGCCGCATGGAACGAGTGGTACAAGGCGGAAGTCGAAAAGAAAAAACCGGCCTCCGAAAAGCCAACCGCCACCACGGCCACGGTCACGGACGACAAAGCCTGAGCATCGCTTGCCCTGATCGAACTCTCCGGAGCGCTCTGGGCGGAGTGCACTTTTTTTGTTAAAATGGAATCGTACTCACGAACCGTGCGCTGGCTTGTCTGGGGCGGCTTGGCCGTGGTGATCCTGGCTGTCCTGTTTGCATTCATACGGGAGCAAAGTGCCCCGGGTTCGAGCCCCGCCGAGTCCATCTTGGCAAAGCGGGACCTGCCGGTCATCTCGCAACTCAGCGACTTCACCCTGACCAACCAGTTGGCCGAGCCGGTCGGCTTGGCGAAGTTTGCCAACAAGGTATGGTTTGCCGACATCATCTTCACTCGCTGCCCCGGGCCGTGCCCGGTGATGACCAAGCGCATGGCCGAGTTGCAGTTGCACTTTGCCTCCGAGCGGGACGTCGCCTTCGCCACGCTGACGACCGATCCTGGCCACGACACCCCGGCCGTCATGCAGCGCTTTGCCGGGCGCTTCGGAGCGAATGCTGAGCGCTGGCAATTCCTCACCGGCGACAAGCCGGAGATTGTGCGCTTGGCTGTGGACGGGATGAAACTAATCGCCCGCGAGAAGCCGCCGGGCGAACAAGCCACGCCGGAGGATCTGTTCATCCACGCCACCATTTTCGTGGTCATCGACCGGCAGGGCCGACTCCGCGGTGTACTTGAGAGCATGGAGGACGGCTGGAAGGAAAAAGCCATCTCCATCGCCAACTCGTTGTTAATCGAACCTTCAAAATGACCATACAGGATTTGCCTCTCATCAACGCATGCCTCAACGCGCTCGCCACCGTGTTCCTTACGCTTGGTTTCGTGTTCATCAAAAAGGGCAATAAGACCGCGCACCGCAACTGCATGATCAGTGCCTTTGTGACTTCTGCGGTGTTTTTGACCTGCTACTTGATCTACCACTATAACACCGGGTCGACAAAGTTCGTGGAGCCGGCTTGGTTTAAACCAATCTATTTTACGATATTGATTACGCATATTATTTTGGCGGTGGTGATTTTGCCGCTCATTTTCATGACGTTCAGCCGTGCGATGAAGGAGCGGTTCGAGCAGCACAAAAAAATCGCCAAGTGGACGTGGCCGCTCTGGATGTACGTCTCAATCACCGGCGTGATAATTTACCTCCTGCTCTACCAGATTTTCCCGCAGCCCAAGCCCCAGCTGCCCCAACAACCCCTCGCCGAGCAGTTGAGCACTGAATAGCGCTTGGCCAAGCGCTTGGTTTCAAGCTCGAGGGTGAGCCTCGTTGTAGGCGCGCTTGATTCGCTCGGTGGTAACGTGCGTGTACACCTGTGTTGTCGTGAGGTTCGCGTGGCCCAGCATCTCCTGGACGCTCCGCAAGTCCGCCCCGGCGTCGAGCAGATGCGTGGCGTAGCTGTGACGGAGCTTGTGCGGTGTGAGGCTTGGATCCAGTCCGCAGGCGCTCAGGTAATTCTTCAATCGCAACTGAACCAGGCGCGGGTAGATGGTACTACGTTTTTTCTCTGAAGCGAAAAATACAGGCTCGTCGGGTGCGGGCGGCTTGGCCAAGCGCTCCCAGTAAAGCCGGATCGCCTTGACGGCCGCGCGGCCGATCGGTACCTGCCGTTCCTTTTTGCCCTTGCCGTGTACGTTGACGACGAGCTCATCCGGCTCGATTTCCCCGGCTAACATCCGGCAGATCTCGCCGATGCGCAGGCCGCACGAATAGATTGTCTCGAGGATCGCGCGATCCCGTAAATACGGCATATCGCCGACTTTTTTCTTTGTCCCTTTTTTTACGTCGCGCTCGGCCTCGAACTCCTGCATCGGCGCGTCTAGCAGCGCGTTCATTTGGTCGATGGTCAGAAATTGGGGCAGGCGCTTGGCCGGCTTGGGCAGGGTGACCCCCTTCACCGGTGACGATTCGACGAGGCCACGCCGCATTAAAAACTTATAAAACGAGTTGAGCGCGCTGAACCGCAGCCGGATTGCTGCTTGGCTGAGTTCCTTGCGGCCAAGCTGCCGCAGAAACAGCCGGAAGTCGTTCCGCACCAGTTCACTCCAGCGCACCGGCGACCCGTTGGTATCGCGATGCCACTGCGTGAACTCGCTCAGCGCCTGCCGGTAATTGCGCTGCGTGTACACCGAGGCGTCCTTTTCGTCGGACAGGAAGCGGAGAAACAGATCTGTCCAGTCCAACGGCGGTTCGTGGGTCTCAGTCATTTCCGGCACGCCACAAACCCTAGCGGTGCTAGCCGTATTTTAGGAAGGCAATTTCCCAGTTGAACAAGCTTTAAGCAACGGATTCCGTTTTTTTGATTCTACCTGAGAAATAACGTTTTCGATGTCCCCTGCCTCCTCGCTCGATTCCCCAACCGGTTCCTATTCCTACACCGCATTGCAACTCGGGGATGTTTCCTCGCTCCCTTCCGGTTCTTTTGGCTCAAACGGTTCAGCCAACATCTTGGTCACAGGTCCAGTCGATCAAAGTGACGTTAAAGACCCACTAGCCAAGCTTCTTTAGGGAGGCTTTCGGTTGCCTCTGCTTCGTCTTATGCTATGCGTTGTCCTGCAAGTTAGGATTATTCTCGGCCCAAAAAAGCCGTGCCTGCAGAGGCCACGGTTCCGGCCAATACAGCTAATTGGTGTTGTACTGTTTTTAATGGTTCTCTATTGTTTAACTCCCGTCATGCTTATGAACTACTACTCACTAATATTGCAGCCATGTTTCTGTTAGGGGGTGTAGGGATCAAGAAGCGGATCGTTCTCAGGAAGATACTGTTAAGGGAGAAAAAATTAAATATCACAAACAGGTTTTGCGATTGAACAAATGTAAATATTGCTGATAACTTGGGGCTACTTTACTAGATATAACCATTCTTAAAGATTTTCAAATCAAGAATACATATGGTCCGAATAGTCGTCAGCAAGATAATAAAAACGGCGTAATTTCTGCTTTGCCATGCAAAAGCAAGGAAGAAAGAATGGCGTGTTAGATTCTTTACTTGTTGCTTCTTTAGTGGGAGATATTGAAGTGCTTAAAAAAGACTTGGAAGATGGTACGGATGTGAATCAGAAGATTTTAAACAGATACACCCCTTTGCGTGTTGATAAGAAAGAGGGGCGGGGAAGAATCATTGAACTGTTGATTGCCAAAAGAGCTGATGTGAATGCTAAGAATGATGATGGGGAAATCCGGTTAGATTGTTCCGTAGACGATTACGAACTCGCCGACATCTTCCTCAAATACGGAGGCAAGACTGCTAAAGAATTAAAAGTTGAAGTGAAATAAGAGAAACAATGTTTGTGCCTGCGAAACCAAGAAATCTAATAGGCTTTTTATTGGGCGTACCTTTTGTATGGATAGGGTGTGAGCATTTCATCAGTCCAGAAAAATTTGACTTAATTGTTCCGCGTTATATTGGGTTTCCGCGTTTCTGGACACTAATCAGTGGGGTGATCGAAGTTCTACTTGGAATAGGAATCATGCTACCTCATTGTCGACAATTGGCGGCCCGGTTTCTAACGTGTTTTTTAGTGTTTGTTTATTTTGCTAACTTAAACATGTGGTTAAATGACATACCTTTTAACGGTACAGCGCTTAGTCTTAATGGTCACATTATCAGACTCGTGGTTCAGTTGATGCTAATCTGTACTTGCCTATGGCTTGCCGGATTAGTGGGAAGAAGAACCAGTAGAGTATTAAAGTCTTAAAGAGTTTAAGGGAATTGATGATAAAAAAAATTGCACCTCTCAATACAGCTATCCTCCTCATTTGTGGATGGATCGCTTCTCCTGAAGTTTTCCTCACGGCAAATGAATCTGTTTTGGATCGTCCATCCAAGAATAACGTTGAGCTAGTGGATGACCGGGTTAGGGGCTTCTTGGTTCAGGCTAAACTGCATCAAATTCACCTGGAGATGGCAGCTAGCGAATGGAATGCGATGGAAGCAATTGATCCAAGAAGAGGAAGGACTGGAATTGAGAATTTAAGCAAGTCGGATGAGGAGCAGCGCCAAGTTCACCGAGGTCGATTTCCTTGGGCAGTAGGTTCCGTCACTATTGGGGAACAAGTTTTAAAAGACATTGGCGTTCGGTATAAAGGTAACGCCAGTTTTAATCTTATGAGGGGAAGCCTTAAGCGGAACTTGAAGATCAAGCTTGATTGGGTCAAGGATGACCAAAGTTACAACTCTGTAAAAACGCTTAACTTGAACGCAGGCGGCCTGGACCCCTCCAAGCTACGAGATGCGCTTGGGTATGCTCTGTTTAGGGAGGCAGGTGTTCCTGCTCCGCGCACAACATATGCCGAAGTCACATTGACAGTGCCAGGAAAGTACGACAAAGAGCATCTTGGTCTCTATACGATCATCGAGCAGGTCAACAAAGCTTTTCTTAAAGATCGTTTTCAGAGTGACAAAGGGCTTCTTATGAAACCGGAAGGTGTCGCCAGCGTCGAATACTATGGCAACGAATGGAAGTTTTATGAGTCTCTCTACCGCCCTGAAGATGAACCTCTGGTAAGCCAGTCTAAAAGGGTGATTGAGTTTGCAAAGCTAGTAAATGAGAGCAGTGACAAACAGTTTCAAAGTAAGATTAATTCGTATCTCGACATCGACACTTTCCTGCGATTCATTGCGGTAAATGCTTTGATTGTTAACCTCGATACCCTGTTAGCTATGCCTCAAAACTATTACATCTACCTCCATCCGAAGAGTGAGGAATTTGTCTTCTTTCCATGGGATCTTGACATTTCATTCGCGGGATGGCCGCTGGGCGGCACGCCTGAGGAACAGATGGACCTAAGCCTTATGCATCCACACTCATCAGACGAGCACAGCCTTATAGATCGGCTGTTTTCCATTGAAGAAGTAAAAGCGAGGTATGCTCGAATCATTGATGAGTTGATGGCTAGTGCTTTTTCGGAAGAGCGGTTGCTTAAAAATGTTCAGAGATTAGAAGATACAATACAGGAAGCGATTGAGAGAGATGCTGCTGCGATCGCATCAAGAAATGAGCGGGGGTACCCGGCTCCTCGTGGTTATCAACCACCTAGTCTAAAGGCATTTATCGCTGCGAGAATGGTGTCAATTAAAAGCCAGCTCGATGGTCAGAGTACTGGCTATGTTTTTTCTCATGCTAGGCGTGGAGGAAGACTAGGACACCGTGGAGAAGAAGGATTTGGCCGGGGTAGGCTCGCAAGTCACATGCTATCCCAAGGCGACAGAGACAAAGATAATATGCTCTCAAGAGAAGAGCTCGTAAGCCTATTGGAAGGATGGTTTGACACTATGGACGGTGGTAAGCGGGGTGAACTTGACAAAGCCTCTTTTATTAATTCGCTACCAGATGCTTTTTATCCATCGAACGATGCTGGTTCCCGTAGGCTATCTCGGAAAACACCGGAAAGATACGTTTCGGAAGGGCTTTTCTCCGTTGCTGATCCAGACCTTGACGGCTTGGCAACCAAAAAAAGTTTAATTGGCTCATTTGAGAAGTGGTTTGATTCATTGGATAAAAGTAGTCGTGGTAAACTTGATGAAAAATCACTTGTGATTGGATTAAGGGACTTCATTTCCATGACACCAGGACAGGGCCAGTAAGCTTTAATGGAATTATGTACAGTTCCATAAAAGTAATGGAAATATGATTATTCTGTAATAAACTTTGAATCTCAATCACGACAAGCGATGGGAAAAAGTGGAGCTCACCAGTTGCCAGTGGGAAAGGGGACAGCCCTTTGACATCTATTATCTTTAGGTGCCGTTAACACCCACTAATTTAGGATTATACAGACAAGCCGTGTCGATGGATTGCACTGGTTAATTCATGAAATGAGCGTTTTCGAAAAGCGTGTTAATTCCTTTGGTTCAGCAAAAGACTACCACTAGATACACTTTTGGTTTCAATAGTTACGTATTACAATATATTATTTACACCTTTCTTATAAATACGAAAACTGAGTTCCCCGAGATCACCCAAGCCGCATTGTGAATCGCAGCAGGAAACGAGTTTGCGCCAATAAAAAGATCAGTCTTTCACTGTGCGTTCCAGGACTGCTAGTGCCTAGCCATGTGCTTCCTTCGGTTTTTTTCAGGAAGTTTTTATAAGTTCAGTTTTCAGGCCGTTCTAAACTGTCACAAGCTCTAATGGACTTAAGGTGATTTCTTTACTGTCTCTAGGCAGCAGCAATACACTCATGGTTAAGCAATTAAATTTGTTTATATTCAAATTAAGCTGATTCGATTTTATGTGTTATTTGATGCTTTAAATTCGGAGGGGCGGGAGATAAGAATTCATAACGACATCGATAAATTATGAAAAACCTCTCGCTCACAACAAGTAAGATTCCATGAAATTATTATTGTTCACTGCCCTCATCGGCCTAGCGCCCTTGGCTT
>Ga0302127_10003105_pt1 | contig 10046 bp, 9 predicted proteins | sample CB4_SCM_MG_FD_204452 | JGI IMG/M metagenome (GOLD analysis project Ga0302127, IMG submission 204452) | Marine microbial communities from Western Arctic Ocean, Canada - CB4_SCM | ecosystem: Environmental > Aquatic > Marine > Oceanic | place: Canada: Western Arctic Ocean | collected 2017-09-24 | reverse complement strand
ATCGAGCTTGTGGAAGTTAAAGCGGGCGGGTCGACAATACAAGTTGCAGATAGGAAAATGGCGGTTATTAACATCATAATGTGGCTCCTAATGGGCAGTTATCGACATTGTATCCTCTGAAATGCACGATAAAGTACTTTTTTGTACCATCTAAACCATGATGTTCTGCACAAAATTATTCGTACTCTTTTTACTGCAATCTAACCCGATTCAATCGGAAGTACAAGTTGAGGACGGATTGTACGTTTTGGTATGGTCAGACGATTTTTCTGGCGACAAGCTCGACACCGCAAATTGGATTCATCGCATGAAAGATAGCATGCACGGAAAGAGTCGCATTCGGGAACATTGTTCGGTGCTTGATGGACAAGGACATGTCGTTCTAAAAACGCAGTTGATTCCAGACGAAAGTGAAGTTGGATACGAAGTGGAATCAGGCATGATTGCAACACAAGGGTTGCAATCATGGAAATATGGATTGTTTGAAGCGCGGATTAAGTTTGAATCATCAGAAGGGCATCACGGCGCCTTTTGGTTGCAATCACCAGACTATGGATTAGTGACAGATGACTTTGAAGCAAGTGGCACCGAAATCGATATTGTGGAATACTTTGGACGCAAGGGGTCGCTTAGCCAAAATGTGCACTGGAATAAGTATAAATCCAAAGTAAAGAAAGCGGCTGGATCAGGAAACTTACAATCAAATCCCGTGATTGAAACGGTTGATACAGAATTTCATGTGTACTCACTTTTGTGGACACCCGACGAAAACATTTTTTATATTGACGGTAAAGAAACCTGGCGATTTAAAAAAGCAATTTCAAAACATGCCGAGTACATCATTCTTTCTTTACTATCAAATAAAAGCGAAGCAACAAGAATAAAACAAGAAAATTTTCCAGACAAAATGGTTGTTGACTGGGTTCGCGTCTTTCAAAAAAAGTAATTTACTTTCCACACTCTGGGCAAACCTGTCCATCTTCAAGACCTCTCAAGTCATAGTTACAAAAACTACATACATTCTTGAAAAATTTCCATTCGCTTCCAAATTGTTGCAAGTAACAAAGTGCGTAGCACACAAAGAATACGGTAACTGGAAGCAATATCACGGAACTCACATAAGGCAATAGAGCAAGGCAACATGTTGCGCAAATGGCAAACACCGCAACTGAGCTTGAAGCGATTCCAAGTAGGGATACCATTAAAATGAGGAGTATTGCTGAGCCGATATGTCCCTTACATACATGAGTCCATGCGTGTTTCCATGCTTCGATTGCGCGCATTCGTTTTAAGTACATCGTTGGCACCATAAACATGGACACGAAGAACGATAGTGCAGCAATAATAAGAACGTAGAAAAGAAGTAACACGCCACCTACGACAATCGAAGTGATGCCAGCGACGGTAAATTGTTCGCTTTGTAAATCGGGCAATGCTATAAGAAAAGTTACTCCACCCATAAGTACAAAGACAAATAACAACAACACGCCAAGCGCAATGGAAAACAGAAATAAACTGTTACCTTCAGTTTTATATTCCGTCCATGGCTCGCTTATCGCACTGCGGTTTTTTACAATACCATCGATCAGCATGAATTTTCCCCGGCTAGAAATCCATGTGACGAGTAAGCCAAGAAGAACAAGCACGACAATACTCGAGACAACGATTGTGATAAAGAAATTAAAGTTAGAATCGATCCATGCATTGCCATCCGTAAAATTAGTTTGGTTGAACGGCCCAGACCAAACTTGGCTTGCATTGCCACCGCCTTGGGTCGAGCATTGCGCGAGGAAGGCACAAAACCCAAGTGCTAACCATTTCTTAAACGCAAATGGTTTAAATAGAATTCGAACCATGTGGTCCCACGCAGGTGCAATAGGATCAACAGCAGAAATGTGTATTTTATTTTTCATTCTGCTTTCGATAGTAACAGATTGGAAAGTACACGACGGGTCTGACCCTAACTGCCGATTTCAAACGGCTTGTAAACGAAAATAATAGTTTGTTTTTAAACTTATTTGATATATAATCAGATCCCTATTGAATCGATCATCGAATACTTCGAAAATAGAATAAACAATCAATGGACTTCGTATGGCAAATTCTTCAGGGTCAGAACCGTCGTTTGCTTTCATCACGCCAAGTTGTTGAACGACTTGCGCAACGGTACCCACGACGCCAATAATGACGTCGACGTCATCGCTATTTCAACGCATCCCGAAACGGTGTTGGGGTGATGTAGCGGGTGTGGTACATTTGCCAATCGCTGTGCGACGGTAAAAGTGAAGCGGGGCGCTCGTTTTCAGGATAGGGATATCCGCTCATTGCATGGTGCGGCAGTGGCCCAACGGTTCGTGAAGCAACCGTGTTCCAGTCACCATCTTTCACCCAACCATCACAAAAGAAGATGTAGTCACGAACAAATCCATCAGCAACTTCTTGTGCTGGTTCTTCAAATTGCACAAACATCGCATCACCGGCATTCATGATGACATACCGATCATCAATCTTGGCAAGTAATTCCTCCACCGCGCCGTACCGAGTATAAAAACCTTCCAAGTCGCGCCAAGCATTTCCAAAACGAATATCGTTATAATCAGGAATATTTGGCGCATCGTCATCTGTTCTGGACATGAACGGGAATCCCATATATCCAAGATCTGCAGACATTAGTTCGATTGGAATTGTTTGTGTCGCCGTTTTTGATTTTAATGCAAACGCAATACGGTCCCAGTAAATCTCTAAGTTTGTTGCGATGCGAACACGAAAATCGTTACTCTTAAAACTTCCTTTTGGAATTTCTAGAATTATGGTCTTCAATTTTCCAGCTGGAAAACCAGCATTTGAAATCACAATATTCCATCCACCCTTTCCGTTTGGCACAGAAATTTCCAGTGCTTTTGGTGCAGGCGCACTGCCTTGCGAGGAAGCAACATTAATGCTTGTGTCGGTCGGACGAATCCAGCCTTGTGCGATGATATCGACATCACTCTCTTTCAGTGCATCAATGTACCCCAAGTCAATTTCTACATAATGGTCAGCGCCAACACCTTGGTAAGGACCTTTTGCAAAATCACCAAGGCGTTTGTTGTCACGCGTTCTGATTAATTCTAAAACATTTCTTTCATCTTGATCAACGGCACGCACGGGCGCGTGCAAATAATCGTACGCATACAGTTTGTATGCTGGTGGCACAGGTGCAATAAACCGTTCATCGACAAATATTTCCGTTTCAATCGGATGGTCAATTGCAATCATTTTGATCTCATCGATAAAATGCGTTTCCCAAAGTTGTGCAGTTACGGCTAATTCGTACACGCCATCGCGCGATGTAAGTTGGTCGCTTCGTATCTTCACCCAATCCTGCGTGGCGGCAATGGGAGGAACAGTTTGTGCATTGATTTTTAATCCAAGTGGACTACGCCACAGCAAGTCTGTAACAAATTCCCACGAACCATCATCGTTTGGTGTCGCAAGAAATGGGCATGACCCTTTTAATATTTGCACTTCGGTAAAAACTTGGTTTGGCACGGGTTTAATCACTTCTTGTGGAACACCGTTTGGCCAAACAACGCGAATAGCATCCGCTGGCTTGCCACCAAGACCGATGTGTGTCATCGGTCCAGTAATTAAATGTTTTTGGTATGTTCCACCAGAATTTACTTCGACAAAACCACCAACGGCAAGGGCGTTGTTTCGTTGCCCTCCTTCAAGAATTGCTTCTAGGATTATTTTTTGGAATTCATTTTCATTTGGTGCACCAACTTGGTTCCATACAGCGTATTCCGTGCCATTTGTAATGACATCTAAATCGCCATCGAGGTCAGCGTCAATAATCTGCAAATCCCCTATAGCTGGGATGGTTGCAGTGTTACCATTTGCGAAAAATATTTCGAATGCTTCACCGCCAACAATGATGTCTTGTCTTGTGTCGTTGTCGATATCTGCAGAATGAATATTTATCCCGAACCCGCCTATTTCTCGGGTAGTAAAACTTCCATCAGGATTGTTTTCTGCGATGACGGCTTTACCACTCAGGTCAAGGTAGGCAATGTCCATCCAGCCGTCGTTATTGAAGTCTCCAACGGTTAGGTCGTAAGCGAATGCACCAGGAATGAAATTGTCTATGGCATGAATTTTTCCTGACCGTTCATTTTTTAACACAACAAATTGTAGCTTTGGGTTAACTCCCACAACATCAACCGCGCCATCTTCGTCGATGTCTATGATATGTGTTCCGCGTAGCAGGGGAGCATCAAATTCAACGACCGAGGCAGTTCCGTCCCCATTGTTTTGCAATAAGAAAGTGGTGTCTCTTGAAACAAGTAAATCTAAGTCACCATCTTGGTCAGCATCCCAAGGTGTTAAAGCTTTGATTGCTGTTCCGTTTTCTTCAAGCAATGTAGCGCCCCCATCAATATAGACCCGGCCCCTTGTGGTACCGCCTGCTACATCGAGTTTTCGATCGTTGTTCCAATCAATGGGAACAGATACATAGGTATATGGATCACGCATAGTTACAAGCTCGGCTTGGGTAGGTGACTCAACAAGAAGCATGCGGTTTTTGCCTGCAGGTAATATCGAATCATCAATCTTAGCGAACGTTACCGTTTTTGCTATTCGTTTTAGTGCTTCAGGTAACTGCGTATTTACAAAATTTCGTAGTGGATGCCCGACGGTGCCTGGAGGCCCCGCAACTTCAAGCAACGACTGTTGCCATGCACGGGTTGGTTTTAAAACATTGTCCAACCCAATTACTTGCGCACGTGCAACTCTCGCATTTTTATTGTCAATGTGCATGAGTGCGCCCTTGAACAATCCCGACGCTTGTTCATCGTGCAGCACGCCTTGCTCTTTTAGTACTAAAAGATTATCGCGCGCATCGTTGAATTGTTCTGCTTTTAGCTGTTCTTTAATGAGCGCAAGGCGTGCAGTACTATTCTTTGGAAGTGCTTTAACAATTGCAAGCAAATGTGTCATGCTTTCAGATCGCGCCCATCGAAGTTGCATGTTTTCAGGATTCGCAGTTATCGCATCTTCAAGAATTGCAATTGATGCATCAAAATTACCCAAAAGCATTTCGGTTTCGCCGCGAAGTAACGCAATCGCCGCATTATCTGGCGCAAGCGTGTGCGCTTTTGTAAGAAATGCGCCCGCTTGTTCCAACTTATTTTGCCGAAGCGCAACAAGCCCTTGATTTGCATACACAAATGCTTCGTTTGGAAGCGCTTGTTCAAGCAAGACAAGCTTTTCGTTTGCCTCTTTCGTCATCCCACTATCAATATACGCGAGCGCGAGATTCCGATTCACTATAGAAGGAGCATTAGCGGTATAAAGTTCAGGTTCGCTTCCATTACATCCGATTATCGCAAAGGAGCACAGTGCACATAAAATCTGTTTCATTATTAGGTCATACTACCAAGAACCAACTAAAATCGCACTTTGAATTCAATTCCAAATACATAGTCTCGTTCCATCCGAAACTTGGACATGATTTTTATGTCGTTCATTCCAGAGAGATCATTTTCAGCACCCGTGACACTGTTTTCAGCACCAGTGACACTGTTTGTTGTTTTGCTTTGCAGCCGAACCGGGATGTTCAACATCAGTGTGAACTTTTCAGAAACGCAGTACATCATGGTTGTCATTGACATTATCATGTCCGCCTTGGTGTTCGCCATTGCTATCACGGTAACACAACAACGCTTCAATATTTTTAAAGGTGAATCCAGCATCTTTTGCAGAACGAATAAATCGTAATCGCTCCAGTGTTTCATCGTCGTATATTCGATAGTTGCCCTGGCTGGGAGTATTTGAACTCAACAAGTTCCGCCGTTTGTAATACCGAACGGTTGAAGTAGGTACATTTGCTTCTTTAACCAGTTGGCCGATGGTGTAACTTATGGGCATCAAGTGTAATCGTACATGTTTTTCTTTGAAGGGTCACATAATCCGACTAAATTCCACGGCGCAATAGCCTCTTGAATATCTGCCCCTCTAAACGTGCCATTAATCACTTGGGTATAAAATTCATCAATCATTTTGCAGAATGCTGAATCGCCACTGGTTAAAAAACCAACTCTTTTGCCATTTCTTCTTTGCCGTTCAGCGTAGTCAGCACCAGCGAAATACAGCATGGCGTAGTTTGACAACAAATCAAAATCGTCAAAGCATGTATAGCACCCATGAATAATCTTGTCGAGTACGTCCACTTCGTGCATCGTGGTTGCTTGGTATTCGAGAAGAAGTGTTTGTCGTCTTTTTGATGTCTCACCAAGAATGGGCATCAATCGCTCAATACCACAAAGTGTTTGTGCGTTACCAGAACTATGCAGTGGGTCCAAAAACGCAGCAGAGTGCGGAAGCATCGCCCAGTTTTCTCCGACCATGTTCGTTGCACGACGTTGTATTCGTGGCGTTGCCACAATGGGCTGGATTTGCTTGGCGTTTTGAAATTGTTCTTTGACAAAGGGCAACTCTTCCATCAATGTTTCCCACCTGTCGTTCGGTCGACTCTCGCGGTCAAGCACAAACCCCGCACTTGTTATTCCGTTATCAAAATGCAACACATACATCCAACCACCAGAAAATACATGATGGAGTGCCGCTTCATGTGCTGGGTAGGGGTGGCGTGATTTTGCGTGCAACTCTCCCCAAGGGATTACGCCCTCAAAGTGTGAATATAGAACGCGCGAGTTTGTTCTAATTCCAGAATTATCTTGTGGAATGCAAAGTGGATTTGCGCCACCCGTTGCGTCAATTAAAAAATCGGCAGAACATGAAAATTGTTCAGAAGACAATAGCCAACCGTTACGCTCCTCAAGTACAACATTGGTATTGTCAACATAATCAATGTTTGCACCTTTGACTTCATTCACTAAAAAGGCGTCTACATCGGCACGGTACCATTGGCTATCGCAATCGTGTCCGTCGGGGCTTGCGGCAATCAACAATTCGTCCGTTATGTTTGGATGATGAATATAGGTAAAACCACGCTTTGGGCCGCAGTTGAGTTCAGGGTACGCTTCCTTCCAAGAACCATACCGAGCAAGTGGTTTTAATCGAGGCAAGTTGTATGTGTCTGCAATCGTTGCAAGTGCGATGTCGGCTTGGGGTGTGGATGACTCGCCAATGGCAAAGCGAGGGTGCGACCCCTTTTCAATGAGCACGGTGCGCATGCCCATCTGGTTTGCAATAAGCGCTGTAATAGAACCACCGAAACCGGAACCAAGAATCGCAAGGTCATACCGCATCCCACGTATCTCCGAAAACGCGACCCTTGTTTTTAGCTAGGCCATACATCACCACTTCCTCAAGCGCTTCCTTTGAAGAAGGAGTAAATGTTGGAAGTGCAAGCCGAGGATTTTTTCGCAAGGGAATGATGGTCAAGCATTCTACGCCAATAGATTGCGCAAAATCGATGGACTCTTTTGCCCAGTGCATGCCTTCTTCTTCATTTTGCCATGGCGTTTGCAACAATATAAATGCACGAACATAAATGCCATGCGAAAGCATCGATTCCGTTGCTCGCTTAAAATCATCAAGCGTCATGTTCTTTTCGAGTTGTTTTAAGGCCTTCTCATTCACAGTTTCTAAGCCCATCGCAACTTCAAGTTGTGGTTGTAAATATTCAGCGAATTCAAAACAAGAAGTTCCGATGAGTTTTGGATGCGCTTCGACGATTAGTGTTTCGTACCCCCGCAACGTTAGTTCATCTGCAATCGAAAATGTGTCGAGCTTTGGAATCGATTGTCTGTCGAAAAAACTACCAGCGTTGTATATCTTCAGATGTTTTGCTTTCGCCGCCGAAATTCCCGAATTCCCTAATACCTCTGAAGCGCCCGAAAGTCGGTCTAGCGCGTCTTGTACTTGGCCTGCAACAACACCACTTTCAACGCGGTAATCAAGCGTGTTCTGCCAAAGGTCACACATGGTGCATTTGAACCCACACTCCTTATTCGTTGTGAGAATAATATGGTGGTTTTCAACTACGCCGTTGCGTGTTAACTCTGGCTCAGAGAAAACGCCGTATGCTTTTTTCTCGTCAAGGTTATTTTTAACAGTCAAACGCGCCATGAAACGCCTTACGGTAGGGCATCGGTGAGTTACCAAACGCGCGTTCTTTGGCTGCGCCGTCTTGGAACCTTCGCTTTTCAAAAACAGGCATGTGGTAACCGGTTATTGCCTCGATGCCCTTGGCGACAACGTCGCCTTTAAGTGCGTAGAGTTTTTCGTGATCCCAACTAGTAAGTTCGATGAACGGAATTCCTTCGGCAACTTCGATGACATTAGTGAGCATGAATGGACTAAAACCGCGGAAGCCATATTTTTGCATTGGCGCATAGCCACGAGTGCACGCACGGCTCAGCCCACCACTAAAAGTAAGCGAGTGTTTGATTGCATCGACACCCCAACCCTCTTGGTAGAGCATCTGGTTACTCAGCACACTTTTGATGGTGAGTTCAGAATTTTCTTCAATTGGATAATCTTTCAAGTTTTCATCACCACCATCACCGTCGAGGAGATAGGTAAAATCTGGGTATTCTTCGCGAATTCCGCGGCAAAGCGCAAGTGTCATCGCGCCTGATTGAATGTCGAGTGGTTTGTAGTCTTCAATCACTGCGACCGCCTCGTTCAAATTCACCCAGCTTTCAGGGGCGTTGATGACCTCGTGAAAAAGTTCAAGGTCGAGTTGCGAAAGAAAATCGTGTGCTTGTGCGGCATCTTCGCCTTCGCCCTCGACAGTCAGCGTGAATGCTTTTAATCGAGCAAGGTTCATGCCTCGAGTTTTCATGATGTGGTGTGTTACAAGGAACACGGCGCCTGAATCGATACCACCAGAAAACAATACGCCAATTGGTTCATGTTCTGGAACAGTATCGAGCCATTTTGATATGCCACTTGACAGTTCTGCTATATATCGCTGTGCGTAATTATCGTTTTTAACATTTCGTTCTGGATTAAAAAAACGAGTGCACACGGGGTTTGGGTCTGGACAACCAACAAGTGCAATTTCAGTGAGGTGATGCGCGGGCACCATGCGTGTATAGGACGGATGGAATTGGTCGCCAAAACCTTGTGCCTCCAGCCAATCCCGAATTTGATCGATGCGTTCGGCAACAAGAAGCGCGGGGCCAGCAACTTTTTTCACGATAAAATAGCGCAGGGGTAATTGGAGCGATCGAGCCATCCTAATGATGTGCCCACTTCGTGCCATAAGAGCAAAATGCCCATCGATGGTAGCAATTTTTTCTGGATCACCCGTTGCGACAATTGCAGTCGCTTCCTCGGTGGTCATATTGAAAATCATGTTTCGGCTGTGGTCTGTCACATCAATGACTTCGTTAATCATGTCTGGGTAGTGTGGTTGTAAATTCGCTAGTTCTTCACGGGTTCGTTGCATAGTGTAATCATACGGTATCCAGCAAATATGAAATACATTTTGCAAATGATTATTGGCATTGTTCTCCTGTTTTCCTCAAGCCAAACGGTGCTTTGTGAAACGAATGCCTTGATGAATGCAGGACGGGGTGATGTGCCTGTCTACATTTCCGACTCGTACGACAGTTGAGGGTCAGACCCATCACCAGACACGTTGTTTTGCTTCGTAATCTGCACCATCAATTCGCAAAAACTTGGAGTGCATCGTGCTAAAACAGTACAATAGGCAATATGAGTACCACACTATTTGATACACACGAAGCAAAGCTTCAAGAAGCGCTTTCCGCAATTCAAAACCGCGGTTTTTTCTCGGCGTATCCAGAAGTACCAAGCGGAAAAATATATGGCGAAACAGCCAAAAAGGATGGGAAGGCAGCTTTCGAGGATTATTTCGAGAACGAATTTACGCTTCAACAAAGTGGTTGCTCTGGCACTGTTGGCTCGGAAGTTTCACCCTACGGTTTACAAATAAACGCGCAGTACCCAAAAGCAGATTTTCCAGCGATCATGGAACACATTTCAGGCGCTTGCCCTGCGTGGCGAAACGCCACCGTTGAAATACGCGTTGGCATCGCGATGGAAATTCTCGACCGGCTTAACAAGCG
>Ga0302127_10003100_pt1 | contig 10053 bp, 7 predicted proteins | sample CB4_SCM_MG_FD_204452 | JGI IMG/M metagenome (GOLD analysis project Ga0302127, IMG submission 204452) | Marine microbial communities from Western Arctic Ocean, Canada - CB4_SCM | ecosystem: Environmental > Aquatic > Marine > Oceanic | place: Canada: Western Arctic Ocean | collected 2017-09-24 | reverse complement strand
CGGTAACAAAGTCGGCCATCGTCCCGAGCGGCACGGCGAACGCAAACAGGAAGACGGGAAAGAAACTGGCTCGCAGCCAGGCCGGCCCCCAAACCAAACCGGTCAGCGCATACACACCAAAATAAAATCCTACAATCGAGATGCGTGTCTGCTGGATGACGTAGCCGAGCAGATGCACCGCCAGCGCACACGCCACCAGCGCCATCGCCGGCCACCAGTTGCGCTTGGGTGCGGCGAGCAGTTCGTCGCGTTTCCAGTAGCAGAGGCCCAGCACGATCAGCGGAATGATGTAGCCCAGCTCGTCGTCCTTCGAGCTTCCGTAGGCGTAGTTCATCCAGCCGTAAAGCGAAGGCGTATCGACGTAGCCGAAGGTGGAGTTGCCGAGCAGTTGGAAGAAAACCAGCCAAGCCCCAAGCAGCGCGAAGAACAGCGGCTTGTCCGACATCCCCCGCCAAAAGCGCAACAACTCGTCCCGAACGGTAGGGCGGCTGGCTTCGGCATTGGTTTCAGGTTCGCTCATGACACGCGCAGCGTAGCGTAAACAGGTGAACCCAAAACGGCGATGAAAACCGGTTCACGCCCAGGCGCGCCGGAGCATCCCGAGAAAATTCCCGCTCATGATTTTTTCGATGTCCGCCGCCTGATAGCCGCGTTGACTAAGTAGCCCGGGCAACTTCTGTAAATCGGCGATCGTGTCGAGATCACCCGGCGATTGTTCGCGGCCGAAGCCGCCGTCTAGGTCGGTGCCGATGCCAGCGTGGTCGCTGTTGCCGGCGAGTTGGCAGACGTAATCGATGTGATCGACCACGTGCGACAAAGCCACGCCGGACGACTCCGGTGTCGTCACGCCGCGTTCCCAGTCGGGGAACAGCATCCATGCGTCAAGTGCCGCGCCGATCACGCCGCCGCGCGCGATCACGCGCTTGAGTTGCCGGTCGCTTAGCTGCCGGTCGCCCGGCACGAGCGCGCGGCAATTGCAGTGGCTAGCCCAGACTGCGCCGCCGAAAATATCCATCGACTCGTCAAGCGACTCGTCGCTCAAATGCGTCACGTCGAGAATGATGCCGAGCCGTTCCATCTCGCGCAGCAGCTCCGGCCCCGCCGGACCTAGGCCGCCACTCTCGTGGGTGCCCGGCGCGTAGGTGCCCGGGCCGTAATGGGCCGGGCCAAGCGCTCGCAGTCCGCTCTCGTACGACTGCTCGAGGTGCTGCAGCGTCACCATCGAGTCCGCTCCTTCAAGGCTCAAAATGTAACCTACCGGTAGGTCGTCGCCCGGGCCGTCGGCCCACTTGGCCAAGTGCACCTCCAGTTGGCCAAGGTCGGCGATCTGCGTCATATCACCCCGACGCTCCATCTCGCGATACCAGGCGAGCTGGCCCTGCGTCTGTGCCCAGGCCTGTTCCGGCGAATGCCAGCCGGGCAGCGGGTTGCTGCGCTTGGTATACCGGGCGATCTGCGTTGCGACGCATAGGCCGATGTTGCCCCGGCGCATCTCCGGCAGGGAGACGGTGCCTCGTCCGCGGTCTTTCTTGTCGGCTTGGCCGGCTTCGCGCCCGCGTATCTCGTCGAGCGGGCGCGACATGTCGCGGTTCCACTCGAGCGCGTTCATCGAGAGATCGAGGTGGGCATCTAAAATAAAGGGAGTGTTGTCGGGCATGGCATGCGCTTGGCCAAGCGGCTGAGCGGCCGGTCAGTCAACGGCAGAACGCCCGGCCTGTGAAGCCCCGAGTTGCCAAGCGAACCACGCTTGGCCAAGCTGGGCCGCGATGAAAACCATTGCCGTTGCGCTGCTGTTTTTCACCGCCATGACCACTCAAGCCAAGCCCGTTGCCATCGTTATCCACGCCGGTGCCGGCAGCCTCAACCTCGACTCATTCACCCCCGAGCGCGAACGGTTGTACCATGCCACGCTCGAGCAATCGCTCCGCGCCGGGCACGCGATCCTCAATAGCGGTGGCAGCGCGATCGACGCCGTCGAGGCGGCGATCGTCATCATGGAGGACGCGCCGGTGTTCAACGCCGGCAAGGGCGCGGTCTTCACCGCCGAGGGCAAAAACGAACTCGACGCCTCGATCATGAACGGCGACTCGCTGCAGGCCGGCGCGGTCGGCGGCGTGACCACGGTAAAGAACCCCATCCGCGCCGCACGCGCCGTGATGGAAAAGTCGCCGCACGTCCTGTTCACCAACCGGGGCGCCGAGAAATTCGCCGCCAGCAACGGGCTCGAGATGGTCGATCCAAAATACTTCTTCACCGAGCGCCGCTGGAAACAGATTCAAACATGGCTCAAGCAGCAGGAAGCCAAGGCCAAGCCACGGGCCGCCGCATAGCCGGTATCTCCTGCACCGGCCACGGTGAATATTTCATCCGGCACGCCGTGGCTCACGACATAAGCGCGCGCATCGCCTACAAGAAAGAGAGCTTGGTCAAGGCCGCGCGCGACGTCGTGCAAACCGTGCTCAAGCAGGCCGGCGGTTCCGGCGGCATCATCGGCCTCGATGCTCAGGGCAACATCGTGATGGAATTCAATACCCCCGCCATGACACGCGGCTGCATCGGCCCGGACGGCATCCTCAAGACAGCAATCTTCAAGTGAACGCGCCTGGCCAGGCGGAAATCGATTTTTACATACTTCGGCCTAAAACTGTACTGGCGTAGCCCCCGTAGTATTGGTAATATTCGCCGTAAAAGGCACATGCATCATGAAAAAACTCCTCATTTCAAATTTTGCAGCGGCGGTTATATTGCTGTTCGGCAGTATTGCAGAGGTTAATGGGGATCTTTTGACGTATGAAGTCGTCGGAGCCACCATTACCATCAGAGATTGTAAAGAGACTGCTTCTGGAGCATTGGCGATCCCTCCTACCTATGACGGAAAACCGGTCACAAGAATCGGGGAAAATGCCTTCCGGGACTGCAGCAATCTGACGAGCGTAACGATCCCCGACAACGTCACCAGAATTGGAAATAAAGCCTTCGCAGACTGCAGTAGTCTGATGAACGTGACGATATCAAACAACGTCACCAGAATTGGAGAATGGGCCTTCGAGGGCTGCAGTAGTCTGACGAGCATGAACATTGGTAACAGCGTCATCCGCATTGGGGAATATGCCTTCAATGGCTGCACTAGTCTTACGAGCGTCACCATTCCTGACAGTGTCATTAGCATTTATAATGGCACTTTCGAGGGCTGCACTAGCTTAATAATAATTAATTTTAGGGACGTTTATAATAAATTTGGAGGTGATTCTCCTAAACTTAATGGCGCTAAAGTGTTTATCAACCCAGATGCAATCGGTTTTGGTGAAACGTATGGAGGGTTGCCCGTAGTGTATAAAACGGTACTACCAACTGATCATTTTACATACAAAGTCAGCGGCAACACCGTTACCATCAGAGATTGTAAAGAGACAATCTCAGGAGCGTTGGCAATTCCCCTTACCTATGACGGAAAACCAGTCATCAGCATTGGGAATATAGCCTTCAGGAACTGCTATAGTCTTACGAGCGTGATAATTGGTAACAATGTCACAAGCATTGGCAATTGGGCTTTTGATGGCTGCCATAGCCTTACGAACATGACGATTCCTGACAGCGTCACCCGCATTGGGGGTTTTGCCTTTCGGGGCTGCAGTAGTCTTAAGAGTATTACTTTTGAAGGGAATGCGCCTTCTTCTCTTGGCACCGATGTTTTCAAATACTTATCCATTGGGGCGACGATTACAGTGCCAGTTGGCGCAACTGGCTTTGCAGAAATGTTCGAAGGGTTTCCTGTAATAATTCAGGGGGCATTAGAAATTAACATCTTCAGAAAAACCGGCTCAACATTCACTATCAGCTTCGAAAGCAAACTGGGGGCAACCTACGTAATTGAAGTCACCCATGACTTGAAACAATGGGATGAAATTGGCGAAATCAAAGGCACCGGAAGCTCGGTTGAATTCACTGATTGGCGTGAAGCTCATTTCCAGAAGCAATACTATCGGTTGAAGTTGCTGGAGGAATAAAACTAGCCTATGCCCCAATTAAATAACCTGATAATTTCAACTTTTTCAGCGGCCAAAGTTATCTGTACCTTAGCTTTCGCCGCTAAAGCTGAGTCCCAAAACCCCCTAGACATCTTCCCTCGGATTTGATTTAATTAGTCTTTTAAAGATATTATGAAAAAACTCCTTATTTTTACTTTCTTAACGGCTGTTATTTGCTCATCGACTTTAGGGCAGGAGTTGAAGCCGGGTGATGAAATTTGGTCATTTAGATTCGGAGGTAGCGATGTTTATTCCTCCCCAGCGGTAGGGAGCGATGGCACCATCTACGTCGGGTCTTTCAGCGGTCACCTCCACGCAATCAGCCCGGACGGCTCCAGAAAATGGAGATTTAATGCGAGTGACGTTGTGTGGTCCACCCCAGCGATAGGGAGTGATGGCCCCATCTACATCGGGTGTTGGAACAATGCGTTCTACGCAATCAAACCGGACGGCACTAGAAAATGGGCATATGGAACAGGAGGGTGGATTCTGTCTTCTCCAACTATAGGGAGCGATGGAACGGTGTACGTCGCGTCTCGAGACAGTAAGCTCTACGCATTCAACCCGGACAGCGCCCGTAGAAAGAAATGGTCATTTGAAACGGGTTCTGATGTGATGTCCTCCCCAGCAATAGGGAGCGATGGTACAATCTACATCGCGTCTGATGACACTGATCTATATGCAATCAACCCGGACGGCTCCAAGGAGTGGTCGTTTAATACGCGTGGTTGGGTGCGTGCTTCCCCATCGGTAGGTAGCGATGGGACCATCTACATTGGGTCTGATGACAGTAGACTCTACGCAATCAACCCGGACGGTTCTAAGAAATGGGTGTTCAAAACACGAGGTTCAGTGCCGTCCTCTCCAACGATAGGGAGCGATGGGACAATCTACGTTGCTTCTGAGGACGGCTACCTCTACGCAATAAAAACATCAACCGATGATCCTGCGGAGGGGAAGCCGGCAGAGATTGCGATCGATACATAGGCAGGTGTGATGATTGAGGGAACTGTTGGTTCGAAATATCGAGTGGAATTCAAAAACAAGCTTGATGATGCCGCAAAGTGGATCGTAGGAGATGTGATTGACCTGCCTGAAAGTCCTTACCTTTGGGTAGACAGATTCAAACCAATACGAGAAACCCGATACTACAGGGTAGTACTGGTTGAATAACGAAAGGTCAATCTGAGCTTGGCGAAGTCCAAGGCCCCGGAAGCTCTGTTAAGTTTCCTGATCCCCGCTTACCTTTTGTTCCTTTTAAAAGGAATTACTTTCGGGTGAAGTTGGTGGAGTAATCGGCGTTCCCACAAACTGCTGAATTAAATCGCTTGTTCCCAAAGGCAAATTGTAGAGAATGCCCGTCCTACGTTCGGCATTCGGCCGACACATATCCACGGATGGGCGAATGGCGCAGTGGTAGCGCAGCGGTTTTACACACCGTTGGTCGGGGGTTCGAATCCCTCTTCGCCCACCATTTTTTCTTTGTTTTTAGGCTTTTTATTGCGCCGAACAGATTCCGAACAAAGCTTCGGTGCATGAGAAAATCTGAGACCGTTTCCTACTACAAACATTCCGCTAAAATCTAGGAGTTGGCATAGTTGAGGGCTGCTGTGATGTGAATTTCACCCAATCTTTTAGATGGTTTTTGCGGTTTCCTCCATTGAAGTGCCATTCACGCTCCTTCAAATACCAGTAATAACTCTCGGGTTTGGTCCCATTAAACACGTCAAATGGCGACCCTCCCAATAGGACTCGAGAAGGTTCAAACACCTCTGCCAACCTTCGCCTAAATGCCCCCATCACAACGCTGTAATTGATAAAATAAAAAAAACTTAAACTGAGGGCATCGCATAGTTGTCACTGAAGCGACTGATAAATCTCCAGCACACGCCCGAGATCGACGCCGGTTGGCTTGGCTTGCAGCAACCATTCGAGATCTTTCTTTGCCGCACCGAATTGTCGGTTTTGGATGAGCAGCACCGCGCGGCTCCAGCGATCGAATGCGGAGTCAGGCTGCAACGCCAGCACTGTCTCCACATAGCGCAGCAACTCCGCGGGCGGATTGCTCTCCTGCGCTGCGCCCATCAGGTTTCGTAGCATCCGTAGTACGATATCGCGCTCGTTTGACTTAGCCAGGTACTCCGGCACGAAGGAACGACCGGTGTTGGCACGTACCAGATCCTCCATATCAGCTTGACTCAAGTATTTGCCACCATCGAACGGATCAATGAACTGTTCCTTCTCATCGATGACGTGCTTGATAATGAAATGCCCGGGCGCACCGACGCCGACCACGCCGTCGATCCCGCACCCGGCTGCCAACTCCATCACCAGTACCGATAATGTGATCGGCAGCCCTTCGCGATCATCAAGCACACGGTTCATGTAGCTGTTGGCCTTGTTGTAGTAGTCCTGCCGGCTGCCGTGATAGCCGTTCTCCTCGAACAAATAAGAGATCAGCGTTTTTAGCTTTGCTGCGTCGTCATCGTCATTGGTGAACTTGCCCTTTACTTCCGCAGTCATGTTTTTTAACTGCTGTTCGTAGTAGTCGACATCCACATCGGGATCGTCGATTTTGGCGATCAACAGCGAGGCGCGAAACAGGTCGACCCCTTCGTCGTCGTTCTCAAACAACGCAGCCAACTGGTCGCGAATCAAGCGCCCATGTAGCCGTACAGAGGCGAGACGCAGGCGTGCAGCCTGCTCCTCCATCCGTTTGGCTTCCTGATCCAAATGCCGCAGTGCCTGACCCGGCTGTTTGCGTGCGTCGGCCAGCGTCCTTTCCTTAAATTGCCCGCCGTTGGTTTGCGCCTCGGCGATCAGCGCCTGGCCAAGCGATTCGACAATTGGTGTCGTTTCGTCGTTGACCTGTTTGCCCAGCCGAAAGTTGCGGAAGGTCGCCACCGTGTTGCGGAACTTGGCCAAGCCGACTTTCCCGCCTTGGAGCCCACGGTCGCTCGACTCGAAAATCAGGTGCCCATTCACGTGGCAGTAAAAGCGATTCCCTTCATGCCGCAGCTTGAGCGTGTTCCAATCCCCCGGCAAATAGTGGCGGGTGAGTTGCTCATCAAGAATGGTCCATGAAAACACATTCGCCCCGTCGAAACGTGTCAGCCGCATCTGCCCGGCGGTGGGGTAAAAGCCGTAATGCTTGTTCTCGCCATCGGATGCCCACACCAAGCCGGCAGCGCCGGCTTCGTTCTCAAGCTTAACCTGTACCGACAACTCGAACGGCGTCTCTGGCACGGCGCTCGTCGAGAGACACAATGAGCGGCCACCGAAACTTTCCCCCGCATGACTGACGTGAATACTCCCGCCTTTTCTCCGCCAGTGGCCGCCGAACACCGGCGTCCACTCCTTCGGGTTGAGCATGCCGATGGTCATCCAGCGCTCGATCGGCACCGGGTTGGGTTTTTCCAGCAGCGGCTTGAGTAAATTTGTCGGCACGGCAAAACCGAGATTTTCGGTGACGAGCGACTTCATGGTGATCACACCGTGCACTCGGCCGTGAAGGTCGAGCATCGGCCCGCCGCTGTTACCGGGCTCAATTGGCACGGCCAGTTGAATCATCTCCACGCCGTCGAGTGTGCGCCGCGCCGAAACCACTCCTTGCACAAAACTGAAATCGAGACCGTGCGGCGTGCCCATCGCCACCACTGACGAGCCTTGGCCAAGCGCTGACGAGTCGCCAAGCGGCAGCGCCGGCAGGCCGGTTTTGTCGACACGTAACACAGCCAGATCGAGCGTACGATCCCACGCATGAACAGACGTCACCTTCACTTCCTCGCCGTTGGCCAGGCGCACATGTAAAGGCCGCCCTTCACCGACAACATGCAGACTCGTGGCAATTAGTCCATCACTGGAAACCACGAAACCGGTGCCGACGCCTGCCTCCTCGTCGTCGCGGCCGATCTGCGTCAGCACCACGATTGATTTGCGGATGCGCTTGGCCAGACTCTTGGCATCCAACGGCTCCGCGGAGGGCAACTCCTGCGCAACCGACGAAGACACTGAGACAAACAGGCCAAGCGCGGCACAAAGAAGAGTCGCTTGGCCAAGTGCGGCCCGGAGTTCAGCAAAGTGCATGGCGGACTTTAGCCAAACGCCCCACTGGTCGCACGGCTTTTCCTGCCTCGACAGTCGGGAGAACATTAGTTATGATTTTCTATATCCATTAAGCAACGTAAGAGAGCAACCTGTTTTCACATTTATCGATTGATGGTTGACCATAATCTCTAACCACGACTGCGTTAGACCTCAAGCAACCCACAACATTATAATTATTGCTGCAAGAGGTATGGGCCGGAGCGGAATCGGCTGCCACGGCGACTGAATTGAAAGCTGAAGGTAAAAATGAAACACATCTTACTAACAACAATCGCAGCCGTGCTACTGATGGGGTGTGGGCCGAGTGGCGATCCACCGCCTCTGGCTCATTCAACTGAAGACGACAGGCAAGACCTCACCCTACAAACGGACATAGAGCCTGTGTTGTTTTTCGCAGATGGACTTAATGCCGACGACTCGCTGGTTAAAAATTATCTGCGAGGTCTCAAGTATGCCATCGACTATTTCGGGAACTATGGACCGTATTACATCTATTTGCTTGGACCTGACAATGAGCAAAGTATCAGGGACATCTATTTGAAAAGAGCCGAAAGTAGAGCCAACCCGAGTTCGCTGACTGCGGTAGAGGATCAAATAGAAGGGTTTCTCAAACGACCTAATATTGTTGCGGAAATAGACGCTGTCTTGGCTGGAAAGGCGGAAGGTGGGCTGACCTGGAGTGAACCTCCACGACGTGTATACGAGGATGTCACCACAAACGCCAAGGGACGAGAGAACGATCCCATCGAAAACACATGGGGAGCACTTCATGAATACCACCATGTTTTTCAAATCGCCCATTGCAATTCGTATCAGGAGCGGACTTCCGACCGCAATCTAAACTCGTGGATGGCCGAAGGAATGGCAACGTATAGTTCCGCGAGGTTTATGGAGAACCTAAACTTAATCGATTTCAAAAGCTACATGCTGGAGTTGAGAAAGACGGGAGGCAATATTGGAGAGCTGGGCATAAACGACTTTATATCGGGGGGGGGAACTTGGCGCTTGGATAACGAAACCTATTGGGAGACAGGAGGGGCCGCACAAGTCTACTACATGCTGGGAGCCTGGGCGACAGCCTATCTCATTCACGTTCAGGGCGTCACTGAAGTTATCGTCCTGAAGAGTTGGTATTTTGATATCCCTCGAATTGGAAAATCTGCGGCTTTTGAAAAGCACATGGGTTTGTCCCTGGAAGAGTTTTATACAGAGTTTAATGCATTTATCAATAGATCAAACGATGAAGTAATGAAAATTTTTGTTAAAAATCAATAATCTCTTACACCGTTGCCGCTCATAAAACACCTACTACTGACAACAATCGCAGCCGTGTTTTTTATGGGGTAGGGGAATCCGGGTTTTTGGCAAGCTGCATCTATTTCGCAAAACATCGAAGCTGTCAAAACACACTTGGCTGCTGGTGTGGATGTTGATGGCAAAACACCGGTAGATAGGGCCATGTCTGAAGGCCTGAAAGAAACCGCCGATCTCTTCCGCAAACATGGCGGCAAAACGGCTGAAGAGTTTAAAGCTGGAGAAAAATGAAAGCCGAATCAAGATATGCATTCACGCTCGTTGAACTACTGGTGGTGATAGCTATCATCGCCATCCTTGCCGCCCTACTGCTACCGGCTCTGGCTAAGGCCAAGGAACAGGCCAAATTGGCGAAATGTACTAGCAACGAAAAACAGATTGCAATTGCGTATATGCTTTATGCTGATGATCACGACGGCTTTTTGCCCGTATCAGGAACGGAGGTTCCGGTGGGATCAGGATGGGTGACACCAAGTCGCTGGTTTCTGGAAATCTCGCGCTACATCGACAAAAATAGTCATCATTATACCGATCTAGTGAGTGGCAATAAAGTAGTTGCCTGCCCATCAGCGAGGCTAGGTACCGATGTCATTCCAGAATCGGT
>Ga0302127_10003098_pt1 | contig 10054 bp, 8 predicted proteins | sample CB4_SCM_MG_FD_204452 | JGI IMG/M metagenome (GOLD analysis project Ga0302127, IMG submission 204452) | Marine microbial communities from Western Arctic Ocean, Canada - CB4_SCM | ecosystem: Environmental > Aquatic > Marine > Oceanic | place: Canada: Western Arctic Ocean | collected 2017-09-24 | reverse complement strand
TTTTAGACGAGCCTACCAATCATTTAGACTTAATGACGATAGAATGGCTAGAAGGCATGTTAACCAAACACGCATCGGCCATTGTGATGGTAACGCATGATCGTTATTTTTTAGATAAAGTATGTAATAAAGTAGTAGAAATAGACCAACAACAGGTATTTACCTATAAAGGTAATTACCAAACATACCTAGAACAACGAGAGCTACGTTATGCCGCACAAGACAAACACGAACAAAGTGCACAATCTGTACTTAGAGTAGAACTAGCCTGGCTAAGACGTGGCCCTAAAGCACGATCTACCAAACAAAAAGCACGTAAAGATCGTATTCATAATCTAATGGATCGCAACACATTTACACCAGAAACAGCCTTAGAACTAAATGTTAACGAACGTCGCTTAGGTAAAAAAATATGCCAGCTTAAACATATTACTAAAACGTTTGATACCAACAGACTTATACACGATTTTTGCTATACCTTTAAACAAGGCGAACGCATTGGTATTTTAGGCCCTAATGGTGCGGGTAAATCTACGTTGCTTAATATTATTATGGAAAAACTAACGCCAGATACAGGCGAAGTAGATGTGGGTGTTAACACGCATTTTGGGTATTTTGATCAGCACAGTCATGTGTTTGATTTAGACCAAACCATTTACCAACACGTTACCGATATTGGCTCTCAAATAACACGCCACGATGGCACGGTTGTATCGGCCTCTAAATTATTAGAGCAATTTTTGTTTCCAAGTTCTACACTTAAAACACAAATAGGCAAATTATCGGGTGGCGAAAAAAGACGTCTGCATTTGGTTTGCTTGCTTCTTAAAAATCCTAACTTTTTGTTATTTGACGAACCTACTAATGATTTAGACATTCAAACACTATCTGTTTTAGAAGACTTTTTAATAAACTTTGCGGGATGTGTGATTGTTATTTCGCATGACCGGTATTTTATGGATCGTGTTGTAGATAGATTGTTCGTGTTTAAACCCGACGGCATTATTAGCCCTTTTCAAGGTAACTATACCGACTACGATGACACACTAAAGGCCATCCAGGCATTAACCCCCAAACAAACACAATCTAAAACGGTAGCACCACCCTCAAGTAATGCGCCTAGCCAAAGATTAACGCTAACTAATAAAGAACGCGAACTGTTTAAACAACTAGAAAAAGATATAGACCAATTAGAAGCCGAACAAACCGAACTAAACGACTTCTTTAACACAGGGGACCCATCACAAGACGATTTCTCTGCAGCAGGAAAACGACACAAAATAGTATCAGAAACATTAGAAGCCAAGCTAGAAGTGTGGTCTGAATTGGCTGATAAAGCTAGTTAAGCTAACATGCTAAAATTACTTACTCAAACATCAAGAAAAAGGAATTCATATGACTAAAAAAATATTAATATTATCCCTTATTTCATGCTTTTTTCTTACATCTTGTATAGAATCTTTTATTGGTGTTACTGACGACACAACAACCGAAACAACAGATACAGACACTAATGATACAGATACAGACACTGATGATACAGATACAGATGATGATTCTGATACAGATACAGATGATGATGACGATTCTGACGACACTGATGACTCTGACGACGATTCAGCATTTTCTATTTCAAGTATCGCTGTTGAAGACGACGAATTATTAGAAAATTACCAATGTGAAGAAAAGGTTAATGATAGTGAAGCATCTATTCCATTAGCTTGGGAAAATGTTCCAACTGCGGCGGAATCATTGGCAATCGTTATGATTCATTATCCAAACTCAGAAGATTTAGACAACCCAAATTGCTATTTAGTTCTATGGGGTATCGATCCTGATGATGTGAGTAGCATTGCACATGGTGAAGCAGACGACGGCGATTTTTATATGGGGTCTGACAAAGATGGTGTAGCCATTTCTTACACATCGCCTTGTTCGCCTTCATCTGGTAGTCACGAATATACACTTATGATTTATGCCCTGTCGGAGACACCCTCTTCTTTACCTACTGCAAGTAGTTTAGATGTTACTTACGACGTGCTAATGGATGCTATCGACACGGTTACTATTGTAGCTACTGCGTCTATAACATTTGATAGCGTAACTGAGTAATTTTCAGCCTCCCCTTTAGGGGACTGAGGAGCCCCCAAGTTTCTTTTCTCTAAGCTATCGCTTCTGTATCGTGAAACGCCCCAAAACAATCATCAACTTGCCATCTGGTAACTGACTTAATACATCTGCAAATTTCTGCTTATCTTTAATATCTTCTGGATGATAGGTATGCCTAGCTGAATAAACGCTGCTACACATACTAAATTGTAAAACAATTCTAGCCACGATACTTTTTTTGCTTTTTGAATGAGCCATATGAAACAAAGGCTTATCAAACGTGCGGCGGGTGGGCCGAACCGGAAAAACCCGGTATACTGAGTAAAAACGAGCAACCTATGTCATTATTAAAACGAATTAAAAAAATATTTAACAAACCCACTACACCAGCACCCCAACAACCAAAAACAACCCCACCAACAGCCAAACCAACAGAGCAAAAACAAAAGCATACACCCCGTCCTGAATCACGCAATCGTAAGCCGTATAAAAACCAAGACAAACGCTACGACACCAACAAACCAAAAGAACAAAGAGATACCATCTATAAACAACAACAAAAAAAGCAGCGTTCTTTACAAAAAGAAACGACTATTGTTGAACACAAGGGCAAGCCATTTTCAAACCTTAATTTGCACCCTGACTTACTTAAAAAATTAGCCGAAAACAAGTTTGTAATTAGTACCAATGTTCAAGAAAAATCGGTTCCTGCTGCAATAGACGGCAAAAATATCTTTTGCTCATCCGAAACTGGATCGGGTAAAACATTGTCGTTTTTACTACCTATGATTCATAAGTTTTACAACAACCAAATCGATCAGGCTTTAATTTTATGCCCTACGAGAGAAATTGCCATTCAAATTCAAAAAAACCTACAACTATTTAGCGACGAAAACATGACGTCTGCCTTGGTTATTGGTGGCACTAATATGGAGCTTCAAAAACTAGAACTTCGTAAATACCCCAAAATATTAGTAGCCACACCTGGCCGTTTACTAGACATGCTAAACACAGGCTATATTTGGTTAAACTACACCAACTATGTGGTGTTAGACGAAGCCGACCGTATGTTAGATATGGGATTTGAGGAAGATCTTATTAAAATACATAGCCATTTGTCTGGCCAACACCAAACATTATTATTTTCGGCTACGTTGTTTCCACAAATTAAAAAAATGGCTAAACGATATGCATCCGATTACGAAGAAATTATTATTGGTAACCCCACAAGCGTCGCTACTTCGGTAGAGCATGTACTATTACAACTTAAGTCAGACCAAAAGATGTCGGTACTTAAATACCTTATTCAACGTAACCCCGGTAAAATCATGATCTTTTTTAATACGATTAGAGACACCCAACGTATGACCCAACTATTAAGACGACAAGGTGCTAGAGACATCGAATGTATTCATTCAAAAATAGATCAGTCGGCCCGCGAAAGCATTATTAGTGCTTTCAGAGAAAATAAAATAAAAGTATTACTAGGCAGCGACATCGCAGCCCGTGGCATAGACGTACCCAACGTAGAAATGGTAATTAACTATGACATCCCCAATAATGCAGAAGAGTATATTCATCGTGTTGGACGCACGGGCAGAGCCGGTAAAACAGGTATTGCCGTTAGTTTTTATGACGACGTTGAAAAACGAAAACTAGAAGCTGTTGAAAAACTAATAGACTGTAAAATTAAGCGTGTTAATAATGAACGGGACATCATTTAACACCTAGGTTATTATAGTATGGTATAGTGTGTCATCTTTTAGCGACGAAACATAGAATTTCGCTACATATAAAGGGAAATTACTATGACATTTAAAAACTTAAACTTAAAACAAGAGCTACTAGACGCAGTTAAACACCAAGGGTATACAGAAGCTACACCTATACAGGCACAAGCCATACCACTTATTTTACAAGGAAACGATGTATTGGGTGGGGCTCAAACGGGCACTGGTAAAACAGCTGCTTTTACACTACCTCTTTTACATCTTCTAACCGACAAAGAAGCCCCCAACAAAAAACCAAGAGCCTTAATACTAACCCCAACGCGTGAATTGGCTGCACAAGTAGCCGAAAGCGTTAAAGGATACAGTAAAGGGCTTCCCCTTAAATCGTGTGTTATTTTTGGTGGCGTTGGTATGAACCCTCAAATTAACCAATTACGCAAAGGTGTAGACATAGTAGTAGGGACGCCTGGAAGACTACTGGATTTAGTAGGGCAAAGAGAGCTAGATTTATCTAATATTCAGTATTTAATTTTAGATGAAGCCGACAGAATGTTAGATATGGGCTTTATTAAAGATATTCGTAACATTATAAAATTTGTGCCTAAAAAACGACAAACGTTGTTTTTCTCGGCAACTTTTTCTAGCGAAATTAAGAAATTAGCCGATACTATTTTGATAAAACCTAAATTGGTTGAAGTTGCCAGACAAAACACCACTGCCGAACGTGTGGATCAAAGTGTTTACTTTGTTGAAAAGCCAAACAAACGAGACGCTGTGTCTAAATTAATAACGGATGGCGACTGGGACCAAGTATTGGTTTTTACTAAAACAAAACATGGGGCTAACAGACTAACCAAACAACTTAAAACAGATGGCATTAAAACCAGTGTTATTCATGGCAACAAAACACAATCTGCTAGAACCAACGCTTTAAAAGATTTTAAAGCAGGTAAAGTACGTGTAATGGTAGCCACAGACATTGCAGCTAGAGGCTTAGATATAGAAAGCCTTCCTTATGTTGTTAATTACGACCTACCATTTGTAGCAGAAGACTATGTGCATCGCATAGGACGTACGGGTAGAGCCGGTATGTCTGGTATTGCCATTTCTTTGGTGGGTACTGATGAATTAAAATTATTACGCAGTATTGAAGGCCTTATTAAACAAACGTTACAAGTTCATGAAATAAAAGGGCTAACATTTCAGCCTCAACCTTCTAGCCGTAATGCCGCTAAACCTAAATCAAATACACGTTATCAAGGAAACTCTCGTCCAGGTGGTTACTCACGAGCAGGTAGCCATTCTCGTCCGGGGGGTAATTCACGCTCTGATGGTAATTCACGCTCTGATGGTAATTCTCGTCCTAATGGCAACACTCGACCTGATAGAAATTCTCGTTCTGAAGGAACCCCACGCTCTGGTGGAAACTCTAGACCTGATGGTAATTCTCGTTATGGTGGAAACTCTAGCTCTGAAGCTACGCCACGTTCTGGTGGTAATTCTAGACCCGGTGGAAACTCACGGCACAGTGGAAACTCTCGATCAGGATCCACACAACGATTGGGTGGCAATTCCGCATTAGATAGAAAATCGCCCTATAAACGTTAAACCGTTACGTTTTTATCTGTAGACTTAGGATAAACTATGCCTAACAATGTCGCCTTCCACTAAATAAATAACATCTTCTGCAATATTAGTGGATAAAGCGGCTATGCGTTCTAAATGATTAGAATTGCGAAGCACACTACTTAACTGCTCTATTTGGTTAGGTGTTTCTTTCATTTTATTTAAAACGAGTATTTTCATTTCTTGTTTTAGGGCATCTACTTCGGTGTCTATTTTACAAACTTCTCTGGCTAGGTCTGTGTTTTTTTGCGTAAAGGCATCTAAACTTTTCTTTCATTTCTGGTAAGAAAAAAGATGTCCCTTGTTTAGACAAACTGGTTTCTTGGTCTGAAAACAGGGTTACTTTGTTAACAATATTAACGGCCAAGTCGCCGATTCTCTCTAGGTCATTGGTCATTTTTAATATACCAATAATAACCCTTAAATCGGTAGCAAGGGGTTGATACATGGCAATAATACGCAAACATTCTTCTTCTATCGCTATTTCCATTTTATTAATTTGAATGTCTTTGTCTTGCACTTGTTTTACATTTTGTTGTTCTGTTTTTAAAAATGCCTGCACGGCTAAGTGTACATTTTGTTCTACCTCTGTACAAAATATTACAAACTGTTTATTTAAAGACTCTAATGCTTGTTGAAGTGGTTTAGACATGTTTTTTCTCCTGGTTTTTTATGTACGGAATGCGTATAGAAAAAGTGCTTCCTTTTTTTAAGTCACTCTCTACTGTAACGCCCCCTTGATGAGCCTGTGCAATATGTTTCACAATAGCTAACCCTAACCCTGTGCCCCCCTGGTCTCTGCTTCTGGCTTTATCTACTCTGTAAAACCGCTCAAAAAGATGGTGCAAATGGTGTACAGGAATACCCGCCCCTTCATCTGCTACCGTCATTATATGATGTGTATTATCTTGTGTAAGAGAGATACTTACAGCGCTATTTTCTGGGCTGTATTTAATCGCATTATCAATTAAGTTAATTAACGCTTGTTGTATCAGTGATGCGTTTACACTGCACACTGTTTTGATAATGTGAGTATTTAATTGAACATGCTTGTCTGTGGCTTTCTTTTGACAGGCTTGCACCGCACTTGTAATAGCCTCATCTAAACGACAATCGGTTGTTTCTATTAACCCGTTTTCCGCATCTCTTTCTATTTTAGATAAGCTTAACAGGTCGTCTATTATAGTTTCTAACCTATTGGCATGTGTGTTCATAATGCCTAAAAATTCGTCTCTATGCTGTTTGTTATCTGCAGCGCCCGATTGTAGTGTTTCTAAAAAACCTTTTATTAAGGTAATGGGTGTTTTAAGTTCGTGAGATACATTGGCTACAAAATCGATTCGCATTTGTTCTAATTGTTTAAGGTGTGTCACATCGTGCAACACAATTAAAGCCCCATTTATTAGATTACTTTCTGTTAAAAAGCCAATGCTATTGGCATGCAAATGAAGTGCTATAGGTTGATTTAACACAATATCTTTTTGAATAAGCTGATCTGTTTTTAATGCGGATTGTACCAACTGCTGAAAATCTGTATGCCTTACCACTTCGTTAATACGCATCCCCACTACTAACGGAAGATCTGTGGATAAATAGGTGGATGCTGCTTTGTTAATAGAGGTAATTTTGGATTCGTTATCTACGGTAATAACGCCCTCTACCATGTGCTCTAAAATAGCTTCTTTTTCGTTAGAGTGTTTTTCGATGGTTTGCAGTTTTTCTTTTAACATACTGGCCATGTTGTTTAGCGATTGCGTGAGTATTTTTAGCTCTGTTGTAGTGGGTAAAGGCAATACATCATCAAAATATCCTTTTGAAAACTTTTCGGCACCTAGTGTTAACACTTGAATAGGCCTACTAATTTTTTGTGCCACTAATAAGCCAATCATGGCCGAAAACAAACAAATAAATAAGCCTGCAATAACCATTTTTTTTGTTAAAGACGCCAAGGTTTCATTTAAGTCATTAATCGAAATAGAACTTCTAATAACGCCCATAATACGGTCGTTTTGGTAGATGGGCTTTGCTGTATACAACATATTGGTTTGCAACGTTCTGCTATAGCGTGTGGCCAGCCCCCATTTACCGTTTAAAGCCTGCATAATTTCGGGCCTATTGGCATGATTATCCATTTTACTAGGCTGCTCGTTAGAATCTGCTAATACCACTCCCTGTGGGTCAACAACCGTAAAACGCGTGTTGGTTAAGTGTCCTTGCTTTTTTAAAAGAGCCTTTAAAGAAGCACGTTTAGAGTTGGCTAAAAAAGGCACCACTTGTTGTTCTATTAACAAGGTTCTATCTTTTAAGCTTGTTTCTGTTTGATTATGGTAAAAGGTTTTAAACGAGCTGGCACCATATAGAAGCATTAATAATAACGACACAACAATGACCAACACATACGATGGATAAATATGCCAAATTAGTTTTTTGTCTGTCATTTGGGGGCCTTCAATTTATAACCAACACCTCTTACGGTGTATATAAGCGATGCTGCTTGGCCTAATTTTTTACGTATAGATACCAACAACACGTCTACTAATCGAGGTGTTACAAAATAGTTTTCACCTTTCATATGATCAATTAATTGCATACGCGAAAACACTCTCCCGGGTTGCCCCATTAAACACGCTAACAAATCAAACTCTGTTTGACTTAATGCGATGGGCTTATGATGCACCGTTACTTCGTATTGTGTGGGGTATAAACGAATAGCGTCACATTCGATTACATCATCTGTAGCTTCTGTTGTTTTTAACTGTCGTCTTAATGCAACACGCACCCGTGCAATTAACACAGATACGCTAAAGGGCTTTGTTATATAATCGTCTGCCCCTAGTTCTAGGCCCGTTACAATGTTAGATTCTTCTGTTTTTGCAGACACCATTATAATGGGAATACGAGCCGTAGAGGGGTTGGATTTTAGTAATTTACATACATCAAAACCTTCTATACCGGGTATCATTAAATCTAATAAAATTAAATCGGGCTTTACTTGTATCACCCTGTCTACAGCTATGTCTCCAGAGGTAACACTGGACACTTTATAGCCTTCTTTTTCTAGATTAAATGTAAGTAATCTAATAATATCGGGTTCATCTTCTATAATAAATATATGTTTTTTCATCCAAATTTCCTTGTTAGGTAATCTTCGGTTCTACTATCTTTTGGGTTGGTAAATAACACATCTGTTTTGCCGTATTCAACTAACTCACCTAAATATAAAAAGGCCGTATAATCCGACACTCTAGATGCTTGCCCAATATTATGAGTTACCATAATAATAGTTACCTTTGATTTTAAGTCTATAATAAGTTCTTCTATTCTGGCAGTTGATTTTGGGTCTAGTGCGGATGTGGGCTCGTCTAGAAGTAATATTTTGGGCCTCATGGCTAGCGCGCGCGCAATGCATAACCGTTGCTGCTGACCGCCAGATAAAAATGTTCCTTTGCGATGCAAATTATCTTTTACTTCGTCCCAAAGGGCCGCTTTTTGCAAAGAATCTTCTACTATTTCTTGTTTTTCTTGCTTGGTTAAAGCCACTCCATTTAACAAATATCCTGCCAAAACATTTTCAAAGATACTCATAGTAGGAAACGGGTTTGGGCGTTGAAATACCATACCTACTTTTCGTCTAACAGAAATAGGGTTCATCTCTAATAAATTTTTATTATATAAAAACATATTCCCCGTACATTTAACGCCTGGAATAGCATCGTTTAATCGGTTAATAGATCTAATAAGGGTTGTTTTCCCGCAACCCGATGGCCCCATAATGGCCGTTACTTTTTTTCTGTAAAACGACACATTAATATCGTTTAATATGGGTTGATCTTGTATGGATAAATGGAATTTCTCTATATCTAAAACTGTTGTTAATGCTGTCATTTTTTTATCACCACTTTTGAAAGTATACTTAAACTTAAAACAAATAATACCAATAGCAACGAGGCCCCCCAGGCTAAATTTTGCCAATCTTGATAAGGGCTAGTTGCATAGTTAAAAATAAGTAGCGGCAATGAATTTGCCGACTTTAACACATTGGTTGTCATAAACGGGCTACCAAAGGCTGTAAATAACAACGGGGCTGTTTCACCCGATACCCGGGCAACACCTAGTAAAATACCCGACAAAATACCTTTTTTACCGGCCGGAATAATAACCTTTAGCATCGTTATATAATAAGGCGTACCTAAAGCATAAGCCGCTTCTTTTAAAGATTCGGGAATAAGTCGCAATGTTTCTTCTGTAGACTTAGAAATAAGGGGCACCATCATTAACGCTAAGGCAATACCACCCGATAAAACCGAAAAACCACCCATGGGCACCACTATCCAAACATAAGCAATAATACCCATTACAATAGAAGGAGTTGCTTGTAAAATATCAATACACAGCCGTGTAAACTCTGCTAATTTACTGGTTTTATTTTCGGCTAAATACACGCCAATTAACACCCCAAATGGCACCGAAAACAATGTGGCTAGGCCCATTAACATTAAGGACCCTACTATGGCATTGCTAACACCCCCACCCAACTCGCCTACGGGTTTGGGTAATTGCGTAAAAAATTCCCAACTAAATACCGGAAA
>Ga0302127_10003095_pt1 | contig 10064 bp, 7 predicted proteins | sample CB4_SCM_MG_FD_204452 | JGI IMG/M metagenome (GOLD analysis project Ga0302127, IMG submission 204452) | Marine microbial communities from Western Arctic Ocean, Canada - CB4_SCM | ecosystem: Environmental > Aquatic > Marine > Oceanic | place: Canada: Western Arctic Ocean | collected 2017-09-24 | reverse complement strand
TGTCGACCTTGGTCGTTTTTAACGGTGTTCGCGGTGGTCGTCGCGTGGCATTACGTGATCAACGTGAGGAGCAAAGACGTGACGGTGAAAAGAGGCGCGAACGAAGAACCGATCGTGGTGACGGTGAGAATGCAAGGGATGTTATTACTCGCAGTTTCGGCGATTTTAATATTCGGGTTCACGTCGTTCTCGGCGACGTTCGTGACGTGCGTTTCAATCGGCGCGGGCGTGTGCGTGTCGCACTCGGTGATGAAAGCGCCTTTGACGGAGAACAACAGTCCCGACGGAGGAGGGGACTCGCCGACGAGTCCGTCGTTATTGGCCGAGTTTCAAGAGTACACCGGGTCCACGTTATCCACGTTTAACCGAGGCGCCGGGTTCGAGAAAGTCATCCCGAGTCAAGTCTACGAGTACGGCGGCAAGGCGCTCGACGGCGCCACCGCGGGCGTGAGCACGATTAGCTCGTATTTCGGCCAAGCTATTTTGCAACGCACCGGGTCGAACGTCAGCAATAACAGTAGTAGTAACGGTGGTGGTAATAATGGTACCGGTACTAGCGCCGGCTCTTCTTCAGTGTAATCGTATATGTTTTGAACTTTCAACTTTGTATTTATGAAAAAGGACACCAACACCCCTAATAGAGACAGCATTTAGAGAGCACACTTCTTTATTATCGTGGCGCGCAGTTTAATAGATACATATAGTCAGAATACGCTCGCGAGGAGTAAAAGCGCGCAGTAGTCGTAGAGAAAGTGTTCGTATTAATTCGTGCGCTCTTTGAGCTTTCGACGCATATATAATATATGACCCCGGAAGAGATCAAATCCTTTAACGAAACCCGCAAAAATCGGATGCAACAAAAGTTCATCGTCCCACTCGTATACGCGCCGTTACTGCCTTTAATACGGATTGGATTTAAAGAAAAACCACTGGTGAGAGATCGCGTGTTTGCCGTGGCACTCGGGTGTGGGTTAGTGCACGCCGGGTGGGTGATGAGTCGAGACTCGAGCGTGTGATTGATTAGGTTTGTTGCAGTTGTTTTCCCCTAACTCCTTGTGGATATGAGCGACGACGATAAACTCGCCGCGCCGAACCGTCACAAGTTCTACGTCGACGAGAACAAATTGTTGTACGAGTGGGAGCAAACGTTGGAAGAGGTGAACATTTTTATCCCCATTAGTTCTGAGTTGAAAACGAAGGAAGATTTGTCGGTCGAAATCACCGGGAAAACGATCGAGATTAAGAAGAAGAAGAAGAAGATTGGAGACGACAAAAATTGCGTCGTGTTGTTGCCGAAGCTGGAGCTGTATCGACAAACGATCGCGGATGAATCCGTGTGGACGCGAGATCAGTCCACCGGGGAGATGCACATTCAACTGGTGAAGCTCAAAAAAGCGGAACCTTGGGAAGCGGCGTTTAAGGAACATTGCCGTAACCTCCGAGGAGCGACGGGGACGAACCCCGCGAGCGACGAAATGTCGACGAAAGCCGAGGCCGATGAAAGAATCGAAATGGACAGAAGGCGGATGATGCTTGCCAGATTTCAAAAGGAAAATCCTGGATTTGATTTCAGCGAGGCTGAGTTTGAAGTCGGCAAAGAAGTCCCGGACGCCAGCGAGTGGAATTTGAAATAGCACGTAGTTGTTTGTTAGAGATTGAATTTTGAATTCCTCCACACTTTTTTCACACAAAAAAACACACAAAAACCACTTCAAAAAAAAAGCAACGATATACAAATACCCACATGCTCTCCTCCACGGACGACGACGACGACGCTTCCTGGAGCAACTTGGGCACCGACCAAGGGGAAGAGATAAACACCGTGGTGGAGGACGAGCAAAAGCAGTTTCAGGCTTTACGGAAGAAAAAGAAGAAGAAGTACGAAGAAGAATTGGAGGAAAAACCGCAAATGACATGCGGGGAAACCGAGGACTCTCCCCCTTTAAAAGAAGAAGAGAAAGAGTTGGAGGACATCGAGGACGCGTGGGAAGGCAAAGACGAGGAAGTGCGCGCGTGGCTGGAACTCGCGGAGGCGCAATTTGACGCGAGGACGTCGCCCTTAGTAATCGCGCAATAGAAACAAAGCGCGAGTCACGCGACGACGACGAAATATGAGACCCCTACTAAAGGAGAGGGGGGTGAAGGTCCAGTCCAAGAAAAACAACCGCGAAGAGAGAAGCGAAGACGGAACGCGATGAAAACATTGAAGAGGTCGCTGGATGTGAAGTTGGTGATGAGCTCGGTGGTATCGATTTGCATTGGAATCGTGGCTTTGTATTTAGCCTTTATGTTGTCGTCGACGACGAGGGACGTTGTGATTACCACCGAGAATAATACGCCTTCCGAGACGAACTCGTTCGAGGAACGATTAAAAGCGATCGAGGAGATTCAACGGTGCGAAATCAAGTTGGAAAAGGCGAAAGAGAAGGTGGAGGAGTTGGTGACAAAAATTTTGGAGGAGAAGAGGAAGCTTCGTGCACAACAGCGACGGGGCGTTTTCGCCTCGTGGTTGGCGTTTGAAGACGACGAGTATTCGGAGGCGATTTCATCTTGGACTGCAATGGTCGCAGTGGTGACGTATTTTACCGCGATATCGATGATTTCGCTTTGGTTCTGGAAGTTGGTAAACCTTGCGTTCTTTGGTAACGGCGAGATGGAAGAATCGTCGTTTTTTACGACCACGACGGGGACGACCAGAAGCGGCGAAAGCGGCTCGGCGAAAGACGACGACGACGGAAAAGGAGAAAGACCAATCGACTCGTACGCGAAAGTCGCGAGGCATTTAAACGGCAACAAAACACCAACATCTTCGATCCGGGGCGCCTTGCGTACCCCAAGCGACTCGGGCGTTCCCAAGCCGTTCGCCACGTCTTCACAAAGACGCAGGAGCGTATCGCCAACCGTCTCCAAAGACGGTGCCACGCCTCTCTCAAGATTACCTCGCTACAAAACGCCGCCGTTACCGCCAACCGCCAACCGTCGCGGTCCGGCGAGAGAAGACTCGGTGAATAACTTAGGTCGTCGAATGCAAGACGTCGCCGACGAGGACTTGGCGATGAATCTTTACGGAGAGCAGTGAAAAGAAGAATGAACCCCGAGAGAAAGAGAAAGAGAGACAAAAGAAGAAGAACAAACACACAGAACATCTCATACGCGTACTCGTCGGCGGCTCGCCGCGAGTACCTAAAAAGCTGCTGTAACAATACAATACTAATATACACTTTTATACACAATCTAGTGAGTCTCAACTCGTCATCGCTTCCACCGCCTTCTCTACTTTCCTTCTCACCTTCCTCCGCTTCTCTTCCTTCTCTTCCTTCTCGTCGTCTCCGTCTTCGCCATTAACCGCAAACCTCCCAATCTTCTCCAAAACGTTCTCTTTCAAACTCCCCAACTTCCCGTGCACCGCCACCGCTCGTATCTTGCACGTCCTCCCCTCTACCCTCTCGATGTTTTCTAAACAAAGCTTCACTTTCTGGCAGTCTTTACGTGAGCATCGTAAAACGACAACATTCGACCCGTACTTTTGATCGTAATACTTCACCTGCACCGAAGGACACATCTCGCGACTGCCCGAGAGGCCAAAGGAGGATTCGATTTCCATTCGTAGGTGATTCGAGAGCACACGTTCCGAAAATGTCGGTTTTTTATCGCGAAAGAGTACGTGGCCGATGATGTATCTGTTTTTAAATCGAACCATGGTATATCTCTCCGTCGCAAAAGACGTGCGTGTTCTCCCGTTTATGCGCACTTTCCCTTATAAATTCCCCAAAATAAAGGAGAATTTTGCACGGAATTACACACTCTCTACACACTCTACGTATACAGAAAGAAACGGCTCTCTGTACCGCATATCATCTCCCAAGAGTAAGAATAATACTACGTATTAACGCGACGATGATGATGCGCTCTCGTTCCGGAGAAGAAAGAGGAGGAGGAGGAAACTATTTCCCAGGCGGAGCTGTATCTCTTAACGAGAACAATTTTATGCATTCCAATTTCGACGACCCGGAAAGCGCTTCGAAGAAGAAGTATTCGAGAACGGGGAAAGCTTCGAGCGCTTCAATAAACGCGAACGGGAAAGATAAGAGCAGTTTGAAGCATTCGAGGATGATGAGTAAAAGCTTAAAATACGTCGGGGTATTTCTCTTGCTGTGCGTTTTGACGATTGCTTCGAGAACGTCAAAGACGATTACGTTGGTCGTGTTAGCCTCGGTCGGGACGCTGGCGTTTGCGAAGTATTTATCCGTGTGGGTGTTGGAAAAAGACGAAGGGACGATGGAGATGATTGAAGTGGCGGATGCGATACGGGCCGGTGCGAGTGGGTTTTTCTCCACGCAGTACGGGCTGATTAGTAAACTCGCGGTGGTATGCGCCGCGTTCGTGTTCTTTTTGTACGAGTTTAGACAAGTGACGCCGGAGCAAGAGAAGAGTGGGTTGACCAGTCACAGCGTGGCGATATTGACGACGGTGGCGTTTTTGTTGGGGGCGTTTTGCTCGGGGATGAGTGGGTACGCTGGAATGTGGGTATCGGTGAGAGCGAATTCGAGAGTGGCGGCGGCGAGTCGAAGAGGCTCGAGAGAGCCGCTGGTCGTCGCGTTGAGAGCGGGTGGATTTGCCGCTTTGTTGGTGGTCGCGACGACGGTGTTAGGCGTGGCGAGCTTGTTCGCGGTGTATTCGTGGTGGTACGGACTGACGAGTGCTGGGATGAAATCAGCCGGAGGAGGTGATTCGGCGAGCGAATCGATTGAAAACGTGATTGAGATACCGCTGATGTTAGTCGGTTACGGATTCGGGGCGTCGTTCGTCGCGTTATTCGCGCAGTTAGGTGGTGGGATTTACACCAAAGCCGCGGACGTAGGCGCAGATTTGTGTGGCAAGGTGGAGATGAATATTCCCGAGGACGATCCGAGGAATCCTGCGGTGATTGCCGATTTGGTTGGAGACAACGTCGGGGATTGCGCCGCCAGAGGCGCGGATTTGTTCGAGTCCATCGCGGCGGAGATCATTTCAGCGATGATTTTAGGCGCAACCGTGGTGAGAAGATCCGATATGAGCGTCGTCGAAGCAAAGGGGTTCGTGTTGTTCCCACTGGTGGTTCACGCGATGGATTGCTTTGCCTCGGCGATTGGCATTCTGTCCGTTTCTGAGATCGAGCCGAGATACAAGCAGGAACCGTATTCAGTGTTGAAGAGAGGGTATAACGTGGCGTTGGCGATTGCGGTGGTGTGTTTTGGTATCGCATGCAGATGTATGTTGTATACGGAGAAAGCCGAGGACGCGTGGAAGTACTTCTACGCGTGTGGTATAGTTGGCATTTTGTGCGGATACTGCTTCGTGTTCATCGCGCAGTTTTACACCGATTACGCGTTTCCGCCAGTCAGAAAGATTGCCGAAGCGAGTACGACTGGCAGTGGCACGAATGTCATCGCTGGTGTTGGTGTTGGTCTCGAAGCGACCGCGGCGCCGGTTATTGTGGTTTCCATTGCCGTCATCGCGGCGTATCATTTAGGGCAAAATGCCGGATTAGTTGATGAAAGCTCGGACGAACCGATTGGTGGTTTGTTTGGTACCGCGGTTGCGACGATGGGAATGCTCTCCAACGCAGCCTACGTCTTGACCATGGACGTGTTCGGCCCGATCGCAGATAACGCCGGCGGTATCGTAGAAATGTCCAACCAACCAGACTCGGTTCGAGACGTGTGTGACGAGCTAGACGCCGTAGGAAACACGACGAAAGCGACAACGAAAGGGTACGCGATTGGTTCCGCCGCCTTGGCGTCGTTTTTACTCTTCTCCGCGTTCATGGACGAAGTTTCCGCGTTTACCGGTCAAGCGTTTTCCACCGTGGATATTTGCATCCCAGAAGTGTTCATCAGTGGTTTGCTTGGCTCCATGTTGGTATATTTATTCTCCTCGTTCGCGATCGCGGCGGTCGGGAAATCGGCTCAAGACGTCGTCAAAGAAGTTCGACGACAGTTTGCGGAGAATCCTGGAATCATGACGTACGATACGAAACCAGATTACGAACGGTGCGTCTCGATTGTGGCGAAATCGGCGTTACGAGGTATGGTCAAACCAGGCGTCGTCGCCGTTTCTGGACCACTAATCACAGGCATTATATTTCGACGCATCGGCATAGCCACCGGTCGCGAGTTACTCGGCGCGAAGTGCGTCGCGAGTTTTCTCATGTTTGCCACCGCGAGCGGGATTTTGATGGCATTGTTTTTGAACACCGCCGGAGGAGCGTGGGATAATGCCAAGAAATACGTGGAAACTGGATTCGGAGGAGGGAAAGGGAGCGAAACGCACAAAGCGGCGGTCACGGGAGACACCGTGGGTGATCCATTTAAGGATACCGCTGGACCGAGTATCCATGTGTTAATTAAAATGCTCGCGACGATTACGTTAGTTGCTGCGCCTATGTTTCTCGATTAAAAACGTGTAATATTGAAAGAACAAATAAGATTTATTAATTATATTTGACTTTTCTGATCATTAAAATAAGAATGTATATTGGTACGTGTATAAGCACGCGTCTGTTTGCTCTCTCTTCTTGATACTCACTTTCGCATTTAACGCTGCATAGCCGCAATCGCCGCGTTGCCTTGCATCAAGCCGGAGCGAATGGCGGCGCTCGCATCCGCCACCGCCGCCGGTCCGCTCGGTACGAAGATGGTCGAGTTCCCGCCTTGCGTCCCAACCTCCTTCATCGTGTCAAAGTATTGCGTCATCATCATCATTTCCATCACGTCCTTGGAGGAAATGCCATCGACTTCCTTTTGAAAGTTCACCACCGAATCTCTCAAACCGTTGATGATCGCCTGTCTTTGCCTCGCCATACCGGTACCGCTCAAATACTTCGACTCCGCGTCCGCCTCGGCAGCTTTCACCACCATAATCTTCTCCGCTTCCGCGCGATCCTTCGCGGCAACTCTTTGTCTTTGCGCCGCGTTGATTTCATTCATCGCGTTCTTTACCTTAGGATCCGGCGCGATATCCGTCACCAACGTCGAAACAATGTTATACCCAAACTCCTCCATCGATTTCGCCAATATGTTCTTCACCTCTATCGCAATTTCCTCTTTCGACGTGAAAACATCGTCCAACTTAATTCTCGGTACCGTCGAACGGACGACGTCGAAGATGTACGAACGAATTTGCCCTTTAGAATCGGTCAATTTATAAAACGCGTCAAACATGCGAGACGAGTCTTGCAAGACTTGATACTGCGTCGAGATGATGATGTTGACAAAGACGTTATCTAAAGTCTTCGTTTCCACGGACACGTCCAAAGATTGGATTCTCGTGGAGATGGTCCCGACGTTCGCCGTGCCTGTGTTTGAAAAGGGGTTTATAAAAAGAAAATGGTTGTTAAGAATGATTAGCGTATTAGCGCCGCCGCGCTCTCTTCGACGGGAGAGAGAGCCCCCCCCCGTTGTGTGATGTGTGCGCGCGGAGACGAGAGCGTTTTTAGAGGGAAAAAAGGACCAAGAAAACGTACCGACGCAAGGAATAATCACGTGGCACCCGGGAGGTGCAAATCGGTCGAATTTACCGCACGTGGCGATGACACCGCTGTTTTATTACGTACGACGTGTATACAGAGAGAGAGATGCATAGGTCAGCACAAAACGCTTTGATGTGATGAGTGGTTGTTTGCAAGTATAATACTACTAAAGAGGAGTATTAAGAATGAATCCGTGCGATCCAATTATTTTCCCCGGGGAGGATTTATAAATATCTCGACGAGATGATGCAAACGCGCGAGACGAGAAAGAGAGAGAGAGAGAGAGAGAGATGTAAAAGAGCGCGCAGAAGCAAGGAACGAAAACGCACAATGTGCCCTGATCGACGCAAGTCCAGCAAGCCATGATGGTATGTATTTTTGTCTGTCGTGTGTGTGTAAGTGTGTGTGTTTGTGTCGTGTGTCGACTTGTGACGCCTCTCTACCAAAGAGGGTGCCTTTCAACAGAGTAAATTTGCCAGCAAAAGGGCTGTTGTGCAACACAAAAAGTCAATGCATTTGACATTTTTTTTTTGACCGCTCGGTCAATGTCACACGAAAACACACACATGTCGTCTCGCATCATCGATTATTCCAAATGGGATCAACTGAAGTACTCGTCTTCTGAAGAGGACGACGACGAGGGTGAAAAGGAGGCGGAAATTACGAAGAGCAGCGCAGTACTGGAGAATCTCTTTCTCTCTTCTTCGTCGTCACCTCTTTGGAACGGGTTGGTGTTGCATCACAAGGATATTTTTGTATCGCATGTGATTTCGAAATTGAATGAGACAGATCGGTGTTTCTTTTCAAAGGTGAATAGAGAGAGTCGGGGTGTGCTTGAATACGCCGGGGTAAACGTATCGAAATTACGTGTAGTTGTTTGGGAATGTTCATCCATTTCGACGTTGGAATTGGTGTGGAATAAGATAGCTTGGGGAAAGAAAAGTAAAAGAGAAAGAATGAAAGATCAAGCCCTGTTTTGCTCTCAAGTTGCTGGAACGAACAAACTCGAGTTCCTCAAGTGGGCGAGAGAAGTGAAACATTGCGAGTGGGATGCAGTGACGATTGACGAGGCGGCATGTTTTGGTAATCTCGAGATGCTGAAGTACTGTTTCTCTAATGGTTGCCCGTGTGATAAAAACGCTTCGTGTAAAGAAGCTGCCTGTGAAGGACACCTCGACTGTCTTCGATTTCTTTTCGACAAACTGAAACCTTCGCGAAAGACGGAAAAAGAAGCGGCACTAGAAGCCGCAGCAGATGGTCACTTAGACATCGTGAAATATTTCGTCGAAGAAAGAAAGATATGGGATGATTTGAAGTTCTATTGCTTGGAAAAAGCTGCAAGGTATGGCAAACTCGATTGTATCAAATACTTAGTCGAAGAGGCGAAAGTGCCTCTGAACCACTGGCAATACATCGCTTCCGCTCGTCACTTCGAGCACCCCGAGTGCGAAAACTACTTGCTCGAAAAAGGGTGCCCAGAACCAACGGACGAAGAATACGCTAACTTTTTCGAGCACATGCGAGCGCTAGAGTCTTAGGAGGAGAACATTTTCGATTGAGAAGTTCGTTTGATTGTATTACGAAGAGAGAGAGACACATTTTTCACTACTATTATTGTTTCCTCGTGAACGCGTTCGGACTGAACTTGAACGCGCCGTCTTCGCTCGGCCAGGAAGTCATCCGTTCAGTTTTCGTCACCGTCACGTTGGGACCGCGAATGCCTTTCCAACTCTTTTCGCTGGCGTGCGCGACGCCGACGACGACGGAATCGGAGAACGTCGGCGAACTGTGACCGTCGAATACTACGGCGTGGGATTGGCCGCCATCGATTAAGGATTTGACGCAAGTGACGGAGGAGGAGTCCCAGGCCCAAATGCCGCCGACGTTGTTGGTGACTTGGGAAGAGGAGATGAGGCACCGGGCGTTGTTGGAGCAGTCGGGGCCTTTGCATTCGCGAAGGATGGTATTGGAGAGGATGGAGCATTCCGCGTTTTGGGTGACGACGACGGCTTCCTCTTTCGTATTTTCGACGATACAGTTATGGAGAGTGCACGTGGCGTTGTCGGTGACGTAGACGCCGGCGCGTTCGGCGCCGTGGAGTTTGCAATCGATGAAGGCGGCGTCGGCGTCTCGGGAGAGGCGCGCGCAGTTGTTTTTACCGGTGATGTTGCAGTTTCGAAAGGTGGCTTTGGCTTTGTCGGTGACGACGAGGCCGTCGCATCCAGTACAAGTAAACGAGCAACCTTCCACTAAGGTTTCGAATTGGTTCTTATTGAGGACGTTGCCGCGTTCCATTTGGGCGATGCGCACGGATTCCGCGAACCCGGAGAAATCGAAATCGACGTTGGAAACGACAGAGGATCGAGTGATGCGAAATGTCGGGCTGTTGGCGCGCATATCTATGGTGGCTTCTTTGAGCGCATCTTCGCCTTTGATCCACACGCGTTTTGTCACGCAGACGGTTTCGCCACACCCGTTGTGCGTGCCTCGCAAGAGAAGTATTTTATCGCCGTCAGAAGCCATTTCGACGGCGTCGCGAATCGAGCGCGCGTGG
>Ga0302127_10003091_pt1 | contig 10069 bp, 12 predicted proteins | sample CB4_SCM_MG_FD_204452 | JGI IMG/M metagenome (GOLD analysis project Ga0302127, IMG submission 204452) | Marine microbial communities from Western Arctic Ocean, Canada - CB4_SCM | ecosystem: Environmental > Aquatic > Marine > Oceanic | place: Canada: Western Arctic Ocean | collected 2017-09-24 | reverse complement strand
ACTGGCGTTGACTACATTTCAATTGGCGCCCTGACAAAACATTGTCGCGCCGTTGATCTGTCAATGTTAATAGACTAACAACTAAACATATATCACTAACAGGATGTCACGATACCACGCATTTTTATATCATTTACTCATCAGCCTAGTTGTATTCTGTTTCCTCGCATATCTCGTTGTCTTCGTATGGTATCCCGGGTTTTTTTACACGGTTGATGGGGGCTGGGAAGGTATGCGCATCATTATTGCCGTTGATCTTGTCCTGGGGCCAACCCTGACATTAGTTGTATTTAAAGCCGGTAAGCCCGGTCTAAAGTTTGACCTGACCCTAATAGGGCTACTCCAAAGCACCTGTCTGCTAGCAGGCTTATATATCGTTTACCTGGAACGCCCGATTTTCTTTGTGTATCACGAAAAGCATTTCTACAGTTCCAGTGCCGACACATTCAAGCGCTACAACTTGGCAGTTCCAGACCCATATCAATTTGCTGACAAGATTCCCGCCCGAGTTCTTTCTATATTGCCACCTGACCCCATCGAGGCAGCAGACGCGCTGCTGGACCTATATCGCGGGGGCACTCCAACGTGGACAGATGTGCGGACCTATCAGCAACTTGACCTACACCTGCAATCGATAATCGAAAACGGTCTTACGGAGACTAAAATACGCGCAAGAGACGGCGTAGGAAATCTTGATAGATGGCTCACAAAGCATGGTGGTAGCTTTTCTGATTACGCGTTTTTCCCGATACACTCGCGTTATCGGGACGCGTTTTTGGGTATTCGAAAACAAGACCTAAAGTTTATTGGCATCGTTGAAATACCACCGCCAATGTAAGCTATCACTACTTTGTTTTACTCATCGCAGTCAGTAGCTTATTCAACCCGAGAACATCATTTCGTTGTATAGCCGCTCGACGAACTCTTTTATAAAGTGCCAAGCGATGTTCTTGATACCTTGCATGTCTTAGGTTTGCCCAGGGTAACGCCTCACCAACAAGCATTTTATAGGCTTCATCCTGCTTGCCAGTTTTTTCCAAATAATCTGCGAGGTTCATGAGGTGCTCGACATACACCGGCGCCCTTCTTACGTTCTCATCAATCAACGACAATGGCGTATGTTCGATTAACGCTTCTTGCAAGAGACGCGGTTGTTCCTGAAGTAGATCAGAGAAGTAGGAACGCACACGATAGTTAAAGGGATTCAGTTCCAGACCTCGTTGATAACTAAAGGCCGATGCAATGGCCAAAGCATATTTCTTTTCCGGGTCGCTTTGCTTATCCATAGCTGTTCTATACAAGGTTGCTAACGCGAAATGATTACTAGCTGTGTTGGGGCGTAGAACACGAAGCAGCGTAATGGTGTTGAAATAGGTTTGTTGACCTGCCTTCAACTCCTTAGCGAAGGGGAACTGATCATCGTCGTAGACAATACCACTGCTAATCGTATCTAGGACGATAACGGCAGAAAAGTAGAGTCCAGCAACAATACTCCCTCCCATTAGGAGACGCGGTCTCCGCAAATGGTAATACGTTCAACCACACGACGTTGGGGAAAGAAGTCTGCGACAGCGTAATGCTGGGTACAGCGGTTGTCCCAGAAAGCCAAGGTGTTTTTCTGCCCGCGCAATCGACACTGGTACTCGGGAATGGCTGCCTGCCGGTAAAGTAACCGCAGCAGTTTGTCACTTTCCGCTTGATCCATGCCCACGATATAACGGGTAAATGCGATGTTGACGTAGAGACACTTGTTCCCCGTTTGAGGGTGTCTTCGTACAATGGGATGCTCGGGATCGGGGTTTTGGCGACGGAATGCTTCACGATCTGTAACACCTTCTTTCCGCATGGCCAGATCGATCCAGGCCGGCGGCCAGCCGTGCACGGCATGGGCGCCATCGATAATCGTCTTAATGTCATCGCTTAGTCCTGCATAGGCGACTTCCATGTTGGCGAATAGCGTATCACCCCCCCACGGCTGGCATTTCCCTTGCCCGGAGAATGGAGCCAAGAGGCGGCTTGATTTTGAAACATACATCTGAATGCCAGAGGTTGTTGTGCACGCTTACTTTCTCGTCTTCCTCGATGCGTACTATTTCCGGATTTTTGCTGTCTTTAGGGATGGTGGGATGATGTACCTCAAGTTCGCCAAACCATGAACCAAGGCGTTTCTGATCCTCAATATCAATATCCTGGTCCCTGAAGAACAGGACTTTCCATTGCAGGAGTGCCTGCTCCAGTTCTTCCATAGTGGTCTCGGACAATGTGCTCGTGAGATCAATGTCGCCGATTTCTGCGCCGATGTTGGGAGTGACCGGGGTTACTGTGAATGCTGTCATGTTAGCTACTGTGGTTGTTGCGATCTGAGTCGTTCATTTTGCACCATTGGCGATGGCGGCACAATTTTGCGACCAAGGTTTAAAGGTTTGGTTCGATGAATGGGCTTTACCAGTTGGCGGGGATATTTATCTGCCTATTAGATGAGCTTTACGACTTAGAAGCGGACCCGGCCGAGATGAATAACCTAGTTAATGACCAGGAACATGCAGATGTTCTTGATGGAATGAAAGCACGTCTCATTGGTTGGAACGATACAACCAACGACATGTTCCAGTGGAAATGGGTGCGGTGGAATTTTCCCGAGACGGTTAGTCCTTACAAGTAAGCTCAAAAGATCTCCAGCTTTATGCTCCTGCTCGCCCTGTTGCTGAATTCCATCATGAAGTACAATGAGATTTGCTGAAATTGGACGAGCGTGACTCGGGTATAGCAGCAGCGCCGCGACCAATATAGCTGAGAAGGGTATTCGCATCTAATCTCTGTGAGGAGCGCCAAGGCGATTCGAATGTAGGTATAGATTCCCTGAAGTATAGCTTAATTCAAGGTTGTACGGACGCCAACCAACATGCAGGCGTAAGGTTAAGCGCTATCCAGAAGCCTGAATAATCCGGCGGATGGCCTCTGGCATGGAGTGTCCGCCTTATCGACGTGCCTAGTCGATAATCGCCTCTCGAACCATTTTTGCAAAGTTCCCGCCACCGCGGCCTTGTAACATGAGCACACCAACCAGTTCGTTTTCGGGGTCCGTCCATGACACCGTACCAGCTGCGCCGCCCCATCCAAACACGCCCTTCCCGCGGCTATTACCAGCGGCGACCGGATCCAGCGTGACAGCGACGGCGTATCCGAAACCCATCCCCTTCTTTGCCTTTGCACCCTTGCCTGCATTCGCAAAGAGGTCACCAACCTGATTGGTACCCATCATCTTCACGGTCTCCGGCTTCAACAATCGGCGCCCAAAAATCTCGCCTTCGTTGAGCAGCATCTGTTCGAAATGAAGAAAATCTTCGGCCGCGCTGATAAGCCCGCCGCCCCCTTTACTCTTGAGGGCATCCAACAGGATGACTTTCGATTCTTTATCACTCGGCACATGGAAATACGTGTTATTCATCTCCAGGGGATTGAACACCCGCTCCTGCATAAATTCTTGGAATGGGGTTTCAGAGACAATTTCGATGATGCGTGGCAATACATCATGGATGCCCACATTGCCGTAGACCCACCGCGTCCCGGGTTGAAAAGTCAGCGGCGCCTGCGCGAGCCTGGGAACGTAGCTCGCTCGCGATTCCCCTTGGGCGCGCCTGATTCCCCCACCCGTGAGACCAGACGTATGCGTGAGCAGATGGTGAATGGTCACCGGCGTCTCGACAGGCACGAGACGTGGCGCCGGTCCCTTATCCTTTTTGGCCATGCCTTTGCCCTTGCTGGCTTTGCCTTTATCCCATTTCTTGTCTTTGCTATCGCCTTTGTCCTTGCTCCACTCTTTTTTCTGCCACTCTTTTTTGCCATCCTGTTTGGCTTGCAGCGCTAGTTTCTGATTAGCGAATTCTGGAATAAATTTGGAAATGGGATCAGTCAGGCTGATCAGTCCTTCGTCAACTAACATCAGCGTGGCAACCGCAATTACAGGCTTCGCCGAGGAAGCCATAATATAGAGTGCGTCGTGCTCCATCGCACGCTCTGTTTCAGCTTCAGCACCCATTGTTCCATGCGTCGAGAAGTGAACCACCTTGCCGCGTCGAGCGACGATTGTGGCACCGCCGTTACTCATACGTCCGGCGTCGATTTGTTCCTGCATCGCTTCGTCGATACGACTTAACACTTCGGTCGACATGCCGACCGACTCGGCCTTGGCCATCGGCATCTTCGTGGGTGTATGCATCGGTTTTGCTGACAATATAGAAGTCATCGAAACCAAAGATAGTGACAACGCTAGAAGGATGGGTGTTGCATTCATTTTTGGTAAGATGTTCATGATTAAACTCCCTGAAACATTAAGCTTGGTCTTTGTTTGACACCGCGTCGCCGGTACTTTAATCGACCCCCCCCCCCTAATGTCTATTTGTCCCTAATGCTTTTGATGGCGTCCATCATTTCCAGCAAATGCAACGACTCCGCCTTGTTGAATTGCGGGCACTCGCGCAGACCTGCGCCTAGGCATCGATGGATGGCTTCAACCATATAGATAAAGCCCTGCTGGTTGGGAAAGGGTTGCGGCATGCGGATCGAATCGGGCAGGGGGTATTCAAACCGCTGCATCGGTGACGGCGTATTGCCGTTCATATAACGGGATGGTGTCACCGGTGGTATACGCACCGTCAGGGCTGTCGGGCAATGCGCAGGTTGTTCCAGCGTGATGCGACCCTTGGTGCCGATAAACTCAGTCACTTCCGGAAATTCACTTGGAAAGGCATTAGACGCCACAAAGGCAAAACCGTTGTTTTCAAATTCCAGCATGGCGCCCCCGGCACCCCCCGACTTCCCTCCCACCTGTATGTTGGTCGGTTTCGCATCACCGTAGGCGAGCGTCACGGCTTGCAAGGTATACACCAGTGAAAAGTCCGCCTGCACGCTCACCACCTCACCGATGGTACCTTCCTCTATCAGGTGACGCGCATGCTCGACAGCGGGAAAGAAACGCGTCCATACACCATCCTGTAACATCACATTGTGCTTCGCTGCAGCGGCGTACATTTCCTCGGCGTCAGCCACAGTGTTCGTGAGCTCCTTTTCGCACAGTACATGCTTGCAGGCCTCGATGGCGATCATGCTGTGTTCCTTGTGCACGTCGCCCGGGGTACCGACGTAGACAATATCAATATCCGGTGCAGCCACCATGTCCTCGTAGGCATCGTATGCCTTCTCGACGCCGTGCTCCGCTGCAAATGCATGGGCGTTCTCTGCTGACCGGCTGGACACGGCCGCGATGGTGGCACCGGTGCATTCACGCGCCGCGCTAACAAACTGGCGGGAAATTTCCCCTGTGCCGATGATTCCCCAGCGTAAGGGGAAGGCCACATCTTCGGCACGGGTAAGACCGAGGCTCACATCCCTGGGCGGGAAGGCCTGAGCGGGTGGGGGAGCCGTTTTCTTTGCCATAGTGTTGTTCCTAGATGGGTGCACGTTGCGAGCTAGCTGGAGTATAAGACGAATATATCTTTATTTTCAGTTGGATAGGTATTTTTCTACTGATTGCTAAAGTAGCTTCGTCTAGCTTAGATCGGACGTCCAGAGACGAAACCCACATTTCCGCGTCGACATGCCGCGCTACGTCGAGTTTTATCTGCAGGGTCGTCTGCTCCTGGATGAGCTTATTTCCCAGCGAATCTTGCTCGAACAGATCAACGAGGCTTTTGAGCTACTCGAGGCCGGGGAGGTTTCGCGCAGCGTTATCGTCTTTGACTAACGAGATAGCTAAGTCATTGAGTACCTGCTTTCCGTTCAAGGGGGCGCCGTTTAAAGGGGCGGGGGCCGTGAAGCTAATATTCCTATCATTATGTTCTCGCCGACTCACAACAGAAGCCGATTTTAAAAATCGCAACGGGAAAGCTTTGAAAGCCCGTGTTTACTTGTGTTCTCGGATTAAAAGAGAGTAAAAACTCGATTAATTCCAAGGCTTACAAGCACCTTCTTGGGGTTTCGCATCTGCCTTTTTCAGGTTTGTGTATCTTCTTTTTCTAAAGATTAAACGCTCGTAAAGCTCAGTTATCTAGGGTCGTACTGGCGTCTTCTATTAAAGATGGAATGCATATAGGGGGACTCCCTTTCGCGGCCTAATTGAGATTTCTCAAAGAGAGGTTATGGTGCGAAGATATCCGCTCACAGAACGAAGAAGGAGAAAGGGAATGTCAGATAACAGCGAGACAAAATGGGAATACAAGATATTTCTCACCTCGGCCCTTACCTTACCTGGTGTGCCCGGTGAAGAATTAGTAAAAGGGGTAGAGATCGATTGGGATACGCGTAGGGGGGACGAGTACCTTAACCTAGCCGTCAATGGACTGAACAAAAGCACCAGGCAGACTTCACCACCAACAAGTTGTCAGAGGAACCGGAGACCATGCACAAACTAATTAAAATGGCATCAACCCGTGCTGAATCTGTGGGTATGTCGATTGAAGGATTGAACAACATCGACAAGCTTATGCAGAAGCACACTGAGGCCGGAGATATTCAGGGTGGAGTTACCCTTGTGGCTCGACAAGGCAAGGTCGTTCACTTTTCGACTCACGGGGAAATGGACGTGGACAAAGGCCGTGCTATGGAGCCAGACGCCATCTTCATTATGGCGTCATCGGCGAAGCCCGTCATCGCGGTAGCAGCGCTGATGCTGGTTGATGAGGGGCTGATCAGCCTGAGTGATCCTGTATCAAAATACATTCCCGAATTTGCTGAAGTGAACAAGGCTGTTGTCGAGGGCCATGAGGATCAGGACGCTGGCTTGTTGTGGTTCGGTGCTCAGGTTAAAAAAGAAAATCTGGAATATCACCTTGAGCCTGTGAATGCGCCGATAACGATTCACCAGTTGCTTACGCATACCTCCGGGTATTCTTTTGGCGGACCGGAAGAATCTGGTGGACAAAAAGATGATGAAACGCTTGCTGATTATGTGAACCGGATCGCGCTGGCGCCCCTGCATTTCCAGCCGGGTACCAGGTGGGGTTACGGTAACGTGGCGATCCACAGCATTACGGCGCGCATTATTGAAATAGCCTCTGGATCACCGTTCGAAGAGTTTATGCGGGAGCGGGTGTTTGCACCCCTGCAGATGAATCACTCTTACTTCACCGTACCGAGCGACAAACAATCAACGCGTGTGATGTTGCAGGGTTTCGACGTGACTAAAAAGAATGGAAAGGGACTTTGCAGTGCCGCAGAAGATTTTCTTCACTTCAATCAGATGCTGCTTAACGGTGGTGAGCTTTTCGGGCAACGATTGTTAAGACCCGAAACGGTGAAAATGATGAGCAGTAATCAGGTGGGCGACCTTTACGCATCTGTTGCCAAGGAGGGACAGAAAGGGCTGAGTGGGATGGGATTTGGATACGCGGTGGCCATCACCATGGATCCGGATACTGCCGGTAACCATCGTGGTTCAGGATCATTTGGATGGGGTGGTGCCGGCGGTACAGAATCCTGGGTGGATCCCGAACATGCGCTGGTGGTCGTGCGCATGCTGCAACAGGAACGCGGCGGCAATCTCGCAGAAGTGGTTGAGCAGGCGCTAATCGCGTAGGCAGAATAACACCAAATACGGTCTCCCATGTCTCGCCGGACTGAAGCACTAGAAAGCCGTCGCCGTTGTTAAAGCAATCTGTCTGTCCGGAATGGTCTCTGGTGTGCAGATTACAAGGGTGAATTTGTGTAAATCGAAGATCACAATACCCCAAATCGCCTTACAGCCGCTAAGTGGTGGGAGCCAATTCGCGATGATCCACGCTTTGACGAGATGCTTGCGCTATTGGATTCCAAGGTAACGTATACTGAACAGTATCTACGAGAACGCAAAATCACTCACTATGATGAGCTGGCAGATTTGTTTTGATTGCGACTATTTAAGGAAAAGCTGATGAGTCAGAAGCTTCAACCGGGAATAATGTTCCCTGAACTACCGGTTAAAAACGAGAAGGGTGAAAGGGTTGATATCACCAAAAAGTTACAGAGGAATCACAAAGGCAGCGGTAAAAAAACTGATTGAAAACTTTTAGTCTCCAAGTTGGACCACCAATCGATGCTTAGGTAAAACCAGCCAGGAATTATGTCAGGACAACAAAAACTCTTTTATTGATGGTGGATGTTCTATTTGTTTGACCCAGAGGAAAACTGCATACTGCAATGGAAATCAGGAGGCAACCATGAGCATTGCAGAACAGCACGATCAGATAACTGTTAAGCCCTTAACCGGCGCTGGCGGCGCTGCGGTGTGGGGCTTTGACATCAACAAGATGGATGACTCGGATTATGAGCAGATCAACGACCTGATGCTGCAGTACGGTGCAATAGCGCTGCATGGGCAGGCACATGTAACCGTCGAAGATCTGCGGGCGTTTGGAATGCACTATGGTGAACTTGATATCCATGGGTTCTCGCCGTCGGCCACAGGTTTTGATGACGTCATGGAGATCGGTCAGCTGCGTTCAGAGTCTTGGCATTCTGATGTCTCATGGAAAGAACTAACACCCAAGTACTCCATGCTGCTCGCCAGAAAGGTACCATCACTGGGCGGCGCGACGCTCTACGCTAATCAGCACCAGGCCTATGAAGATCTCTCGGATACTATGAAGGCATTTGTTGATCCATTATTTGCCATCCATGATGGGCGACAGTTTGATCACGAGCAGATTGAACACCCGGTCACTCATCCTGTTGTCATCACGCATCCTGAAACCGGCAGAAAGGCACTCTATGTGAACCGCAACTTCACTCAGAGTATCGTTGGCCTAGACAAGGACGAGAGTAAAGCAATTCTTGAATACCTGTACAAACACACCACTCGCGCGTTTTACCAATTTCGTATCGACTATGAGGTTGGGACCATCGCTATTTGGGATAACCGGAGTGTATTGCATTCACCCTGCCCCGATTACGACACCAGCGAAGAAAGACGCATGCAACGGGTGACCGTATTGTGTGAAGCAAGTCCGGTACAGTAACCCATGCCAAAACGTACGCTAGGACAATCCGGCCTTGAAGTTTCTGCGGTAGGTTTAGGGACTGATGCTTTTGGCATTAGTGTCGATGGGCCGACCGTCAAAAAAATCATGAGCGCTGCGAGCGATCATGGGATTACCCTTATCGATACTGCGTATATGTATGGTGGTGGTAAGTCCGAAGAATATATCGGTAACAGCATCCAAGGCCGTCGTGACGATTTCGTGATTGCGACAAAAGGCGGCCACCCCATGGACGGCGGGCCGGCTCGAAGCAACCTCATCAAAGAACTCGAAGTCAGTCTGAAGCGTTTAAAAACTGACTACATCGACCTTTATCAGGTACACGTATTGCACGACTCGAGATTTCCCCTAGAGGAAATGATGCAAACATTAAATGACATGGTGCGCAGCGGCAAGGTCCGCTATCTAGGATTGTCCAATATGTACTCCTGGCAGTTGTGTCGCTGCAATGATCTGGCGGAGATCCACGGCTGGGACAAAATCATCAGCGTGCAACCGCATTATCATATGTTCGAGCGAGAAGTTGAATCAGACCTCAGTCAGTATTGCCAGTGGGCCGGCGTTGGGATGCTGCCTTACTTCCCTCTTGCAGGTGGGCTCCTCGCTGGAAGATATACGAGAGGCGAGGAACCTGCCTCAGATAGTAGAGCAGGTTCCGATGCATGGGGAGCCGGCATGCGGCGATACTTTGATCACTACGGTACCGAAGCTACCTATGACGCCATCGAAGCGCTGGCCGAGTTTGCACGGGCTCGTGATCACACGCCCGCGCAGCTTGCCATAGCCTGGTTACTTCATCGACCCATGGTCAGTTCAGTCATTGCCGGTGTCAGCAAACTTTCTCAACTTGCGGACAACGCGACAGCAGGTCAGTGGGAACTCAGCCAAGATGAAATGAACGAGATCAACAGTATCATCCATGCACCGCGGCGACCTTTGCCGACCAGTTGGGATTGGACGCGTAAACCGCTGTAACCCCAAAAACTTCTCGTTTATTTCGAGGTCCGACTGAGGTTAGTCAGGAATCCTCTGGACGTCTCTCATATGCGTGTCAAATT
>Ga0302127_10003082_pt1 | contig 10089 bp, 6 predicted proteins | sample CB4_SCM_MG_FD_204452 | JGI IMG/M metagenome (GOLD analysis project Ga0302127, IMG submission 204452) | Marine microbial communities from Western Arctic Ocean, Canada - CB4_SCM | ecosystem: Environmental > Aquatic > Marine > Oceanic | place: Canada: Western Arctic Ocean | collected 2017-09-24 | reverse complement strand
GAGTGACATATTATCCCTGATATATGGCTCGACGGCGGACTTATAATCCCCTACCTTAAAGACATTAATTTTCGCGCCAATTTTTTCAAGGGCACCTTTGTAATATGTGGGGTAAATACCGTAGCCGCTTAAAATAATACTTCCCTCTGGGTGCATATAAACTTCGTCTGCATGGGCAGCAATTAAATAGTTACTTTGGGAATAACCCACCCCATAAGCATAAACCTTCTTACCGCTGGTCTTAAAATCATCGATTGCCTTTGCTATATAATGCGCTTTGGAAGCTCCCATAGGGTTAATATAATCGAGGCGAAGGATAAGGATTTTAATGCGGCTGTCATGTTGTGCAACCTTAATGGCTCTTATAATATCACGGAGAAGGGTTTCTGGTGGTATGTTTCGCTCAGCCCCTACTATAATATCTAATGCATTTTTCTCCGAAAGTTGTTCAACAACAAAACCTTCCGGATTAATAATCAAGGCCGCACCGTTGGGCACATCAGGTGTTGTATCTTCTGTAAGGTATAAGAAAAACAAAAATACTATAAATATGAAAAAAATTGTTCCTACAATTTTTTGTACGGATTGGATAAATTTCCAAATCCCACTTAAGAATAATTTAATCAATGGTTGCCTTTCTGATCAAAGGGTTTTCTCTTATTATTTAATCTAAAATTTTTAACATATCTTCTATATGGGCAAACTTGGCCCGAGGTGCTAGTCCCTCGGCTGCCTTTTCTTCAGCTGATTCGATTTTCTTCCACCCTTTAAAGGTCACAATTTTAAGTCCACGCTGGCTCACAAGTTCATCAAGACCAATGCGCCCTTTTTTCCCCGACGGGGATGATTGCTCCAAAATGAGCTTTGCAACAGCAATACCGTCTGGTTTGTTTGTGCCAATTGTCCCTGATGGCCCTCGTTTGGCCCAGCCTACAGTGTAAAGGCCACTCTCTATAAATCCCTCATCGTTTTTAAAGCGGCCACGCTCTCCATCAAATGGTGCGCCAGAGATGGGGGTGGATTTATAACCAATTGCAGATAAAACCATTTTACAGGGAATTTCAAAATATTCACCAAGGCCCACACACTTGCCATCCTCAACTTTTGTTTTCTCGAATTTTATGCCTGTAACCTTCTCTTTCCCAAGTATTTCAATAGGAGATGCATAAAACATAATGTGGAGTTTGACAGACTTTTCGGAAGGAGTGTTTCCAATAAATTTTTTTAAATGAGTTAAGTTTTTGCCTTTTACGGTTAATTCTCTCGGGTTAACATCCGTTAGGTCATCTGGGATTTGTTTGGGGTCAACAAGAGCAACACAATTTTCTAATTGACCAAGTTCTCCTAATTCCTTTGGGGTAAATTTACCCTCAAGAGGGCCTCGTCGCCCTGCTAAATAAATATTTTCAATAGGTGCTGGGTGGATAAGGTTTGCGGCATGCTGGGCAAGGTCCGTGCCGGCCATTTCCTTAGCAGTTTTTGCTAAAATACGGGCACAATCCACCGCTACATTACCATTCCCAATTACAATAACATTCTCAATGTTTAGGTTTGGGTTAAGGTTTGTAAAATCGGGGTGGCTATTATACCAACCAACAAATTCTGCAGATCCAATAACACCCGCTTTATCCTCACCGGGAAGACCTAACTTAAGGTCTTTAGGTGCACCATTTGCCAACACTACAACATCATAAAGCACTCGTAGATCATCAATTGTGATGTCTGATCCTATATTTAAATTTCCAACAAAGTGGACATTTTCTTGAGAGGCTGTTTTCTCATACCTCCTAGCTACAGCTTTAATCGACTGGTGGTCTGGGGCAACACCACCTCTTATGAGGCCAAAGGGGGTGGGAAGACGGTCAAGAATATCTATTTTAATATTTTCTGCATTCTTAACTAAAGCCTCTGCTGTATAATAGCCTGCTGGACCAGAGCCTATAATTGCCACCCATAATGTTTGCCCCCCGGTATCTGTCATAAATTTTCCCTAAAATAAATTATGTTTTGAAACATTTAAATAATGTTGCCTAATAATTTTAATAAATGGTAGTAAAAAGTAATATTTACTAACAAACGTATAAAAAAGTATTACCTAACCCTTGACACTCAACCCTCCCCATACCATATGTGTTTCAGTCTAACTAGCACTCTAATTAATTAGTGCTAACGGCACCCCCAAGGGGGATTTTTAAACGAGTGTTTTGGGGATAGTTCTCAAAACTATTTAATAAATTTGGAGAACAAAAATGGGATTTCGTCCATTACATGATCGGGTGCTAGTAAAGCGTCTTGATAGTGAAGAAAAAACAGCGGGGGGAATTATACTCCCTGATAGTGTTCAAGAAAAGCCTTCTGAAGGTAAAATTATTTCTGTAGGTGGAGGATCAAAAGCCGAAGATGGAACTGTGACACCTTTGGATGTTAAAGTTGGTGATAAAGTACTTTTCGGTAAATGGGGAGGCACCGAAGTTAAAATCGATGGTGATGACCTTTTGATCATGAAGGAATCAGATATTATGGGCATTATTGAATAATTGCCCTTTGACTTAAAATTTAAAATTAAGGAATTAAGCACATGGCTGCAAAAGACGTAAAATTCGGCGCAGATGCGCGAGAACGGATGCTTCGAGGAATTGATACCCTTGCAAACGCCGTTAAGGTAACATTAGGCCCTAAGGGTCGTAACGTGATTTTAGACAAATCTTTTGGTGCACCCCGCATTACAAAAGATGGTGTTTCTGTTGCAAAAGAAATTGAACTTAAAGATAAATTCGAAAATATGGGCGCTCAAATGGTTCGTGAAGTTGCCTCTAAAACAAATGATGTTGCAGGTGATGGTACAACAACCGCTACAATTTTGGCTCAATCTATTGTTCGTGAAGGTCTTAAATCAGTTGCGGCTGGCATGAACCCAATGGACTTAAAGCGAGGTATTGATTTAGCTGTAATTAAAGTTGTTGAGGAATTGAAAAACTTTTCCAAACCTATTTCATCTTCTGAAGAAATAAACCAAGTGGGCACAATTTCTGCCAATGGTGAGGCATGGGTTGGGGATAAAATTGCTGAAGCGATGGAGACCGTTGGTAAAGAAGGTGTAATTACTGTTGAAGAGGCAAAAAGCTTGGAATCAGAGTTGGAAACCGTTGAAGGTATGATGTTTGATCGGGGATACCTCTCTCCATATTTCATCACCAATGCTGAAAAAATGTTAGTTGACCTTGAAAACCCTTACATCCTTCTTCACGAAACAAAGCTTGGTAATTTACAAGCAATGCTTCCTCTTCTTGAAGCTGTTGTTCAATCTTCACGTCCTCTTTTGATTATTGCAGAAGATGTTGAGGGAGAGGCTTTGGCAACACTGGTTGTGAACAAACTTCGTGGTGGCCTAAAAATTGCTGCTGTTAAAGCGCCTGGTTTTGGTGACCGTAGAAAAGCAATGCTTGAAGATATTGCTATTCTTACAGGTGGTCAGGTTATTTCTGAAGACCTCGGTATTAAACTTGAAAATGTAACACTTGATATGCTTGGTACTGCTAAAAAAGTAACCATTACTAAAGATGATACAACCATCGTTGATGGTATTGGTTCGGAAGAGAGTATCAAAGGCCGCTGTGAACAAATTAAAGCTCAAGTTGAAAGTTCATCTTCTGATTATGATAAAGAGAAGCTTCAAGAACGTTTGGCTAAACTTTCTGGTGGTGTTGCTGTAATCCGTGTTGGTGGGGCAACTGAAATTGAAGTTAAAGAGCGAAAAGATCGCGTTGATGATGCATTGCATGCAACACGCGCTGCTGTTGAAGAGGGCGTTGTGCCCGGTGGTGGCGTTGCTCTTTTATATGCTACCCGGATCCTTGACGATGTTAAAGGAGTAAATGATGATCAAGATAGAGGTGTTTCAATTATTCGTCGTGCCCTTGAAACGCCTGCTCGTCAAATAGCTGAAAATGCTGGTGAAGACGGAGCAGTTATTGCGGGTAAATTGAAAGAAAGCAAAGACACCAATTATGGTTTCAATGCTCAAACTGGCAAATTTGTTGATATGGTTAAAGAGGGTATTATTGACCCAACGAAAGTTGTAAGGACAGCCCTTCAAGACGCAGCGTCTGTTGCTGGCCTTTTAGTTACAACCGAAGCTATGGTCACTGATTCTCCTGAAGATAAAGCAGCAGCTCCTGCAATGCCTGATATGGGTGGTATGGGCGGAGGCATGGGCGGAATGGGTGGAATGGGCTTCTAAGCTGAACACTTATTTACCTTAACTAATTTAAAAGCCGAGGGAATTAATTCCCTCGGCTTTTTTATTAAGAAATTATCAATAATATTTATAGAAGTGCCCCGAGCTAAAATTTTTAAAACTTAAAACCCTAACTTGTAACTTAAATGTCACTTAATTGTTACTTTAGGGACATAAGCTTTAAATTTTAATAGAAACTTATTAATAATTTTTGTTTGGTCATATTAATAAGTGCGTTTACAAATGTCTGTTAATTTTAATTAAAAGGGTTCCTTTAGGGAATAAAAGTAATTATTGGAATAATGCTACCTTATTAGGGAGATGCTCATGAATACCAATCTTAGAAATTTTCTAAAGCCTCTTGGGTTGGCAATTTTAATCATAATCACAGTTAATCATTCTGCTCTTGCAGACGGAGGTTGGGTTAAAACGCCCACCCCTGAATATAAAAGCTCTGATGGAAAGTTTACATTTAAATTAAGAGGTAGGGTTTATTGGGACCAATCTTGGGCAACTGATGAAAATAGAACCATGGACAACTCTGATAATGAATTTAGAGCTGCCCGCCTTGGTTTTGAAGGTAAAGTCAATAAAATTATCAGTTATAAAGCCGAAGCTCTCCTTAAGGGTAGTGAGGTAGATTTCACAGACCTGTATTTATCTTATAAAGGCCCTGCTGAGTTTAGGTTTGGTAGCTTTAAGATTGCGACATCATTAGAAGAATCAACGTCTTCACGGCATATTACATTTATGGAAAGAGGGGCCTTCACCGACGCCTTTGGCTTTAGCCGTGGATTGGGGGTTTCCTTTCTTAAGGGTGGTGCTGACTGGACCATTCATGCAGGGGCACAGAAAGGTAATATTAACGAAAAAGAATCCCGTCCTGAAGGAACTTTAACCATAGCAGGCCGCGCTACAAAGTCGTTTGTTAAGGAAGGCCCTAAAATTCATCTTGGTGTATCTATCCGTTATAGAAAGCAAGATGATGTTCAGTCTGACCTTCTATATAGACAAAGACCATTTGCACATCTTACAGATCGTTTCTTAAATACAGGCCGTATTGCTGACCAGGATTTCACTTATGGATTAGAGGCTGCATTTTTAAGTGGGTCTTTTGCAATTCAAACTGAAGTTTCTCGTTTAACCGCAAAACTCTCAAATGCAATATTTGATCAAGAAAATCCAAATTTTAAAGGTGGATATATTGATTTTAGTTGGTTCATAACGGGTGAACAAAGGTCTTACAATCCTAAAAAAGGGTCTTTTGGTGGTATTAAGCCCTTAAAACCTACAAGTAGTGGTGGAGCTGGCGCAGTTCAGTTGGCTGTTCGGTTTGATGGTGTTGACCTTTCCGACCAAGGTATTATGGGCGGTAGCCAAACATCAGTGATTGGTGGCATCAACTGGTACCCTAACCGTTGGATGCGGTTCATGGTTAACTATTCAACTACTACCATAAATGATGGTTTTCTTGTGGCTGCTAATATGTCGGGCCAAAATAGTGTTAAAACCTTTGGAACACGGTTACAAATTAATTGGTAATAATTTTCTATCAATAATGATTAGGGTGAAACTTGATTCAGGCTTTCTTCTCATAAATTTATTGAGTTGCTAATACTTTAATATGGCATTATGGAAAGTTATGCGAAATTTTAGGCTTAACTATTTATGAATTTTTCAATCATAAAACTATCATCACTTTTGGTTGCCATTTTGTGGCTAAATCCTAACGAAACATTGGCTTCCCAAACCAAAATCACATGGCTTCCTGTTCCTAAATACGTGACAAATAATGGACAAACTCAAATTACCCTTCGGGCACGTGCTCATTGGGATATTGGGTGGTTAAATAGTGAGTTTGGAAATGGCAACCTAAAGGGCAATGAAATCAGGACCGCGCGAATAGGGTTTGATGCAAAATTTGGCTCAAAGGTATCAGCACGGGGAGAACTTGCATTTTCAGGTAACACCTTGAATGTTAATGAAGTCAAAGTCATAGTTGGTGGTCCCTTGAAATTTATTGTTGGCCAACAAAAAATTGGCCCTTCTATTTCTGAAGTAACATCAGGGAATAACGAACCCTTTATGGAACGAGGGCATTTTACAGATGCCTTCTTTGTCGATAGGGGCTTGGGGCTCGGATTTTTCACAAATGGAGAACGATGGAGCCTGACAGGTGGAATACTAAAAGGGAGCCTTCAAAATGGATTTAAAAATGAATATTTAACCCTTACCACAAGGGCGACAATCTCTCCTAAAATTAATAACGGCATACTCCATTTTGGCGGTTCAATTCGATACCGTGATAAAACCGAAGACGAAGAAAATTTTAGCTACCGGCAAAGGGCGCACTTTCATTATGTAAAAACTCGATTTATTGATACGGGAAAAATAGGTACGTCTGACCTCATGTTTGTTGCGGAGTTTTCATACAACTATAATGCGCTTACGTTTCAGACAGAAGTAGCCCAATTGACCGCCAAGTTAGGCGCCCCACAAACAAGGTTTGGTAACCCAACATTTAAATCGAGTTATATTGGTTTTGATTGGTACATAACAGGAGAAACTCGGCCCTATAACCCTGGGTTTGGGAATTATGGGGCCATTATACCCAAAAGCTCTGTGAACGAAGGTGGTTATGGAGCATGGCAAGTGGCGGCAAGACTAGATTATGTTGATTTAAGTGACGAGGGCATCTTAGGTGGGGAGCAGAGCAGTTATTTATTTGGGGTTAATTGGCATTTAAATAGATGGTTCCGAGTGATGTTAAACTATACCCATTCAATTGTTAAAGAAGGCCAATTTGTAACTCATAATGGAGCAAAGGGGCAGAATAAAGTAAGTGGTTTTGGGATGCGCTTTCAATTTAATTATTAATTCTTAGTGACTTTCCCGCCACCAAGCTAACATCAATGTAAAAAGCAATAATAATAATCCAGAAAAAGGATCAATTAATGAATTTTGTTGAAGGTTAAGGGTCTGGCTTGCACCTCTATTTTTGATGCCAACCCACCCCCTGCCGGAGGTGTTTGAATTTTCATTTATTATTCTAAACCTTGGCATCCCATCTGAAATCCATTTAACCGCCCCACCGGTTGCCTCAGAAAGAGGTAATAGTTTTTGGTCTAGAGGTTGGAGGTTTGAAAATTCTAACCGATTTGAAGAGCCTACGCCCACAAGGGTGGATAAATTTCCATATGAGACTTTATAAAGTCCTGTCGTTGGCAATATAACCTCCCCTATACTAACGCCACCCTCAAGATAGTTTAGGGTGATTTGATTCTCATAATTTTCAGGCCCAGTAATATTGACATCTACTTCATCCTCGGTTAGGTCCCGTCTCTCAATTTTTAAAGTTAGTCCCTCAGAGGTTGCTATAAGTTGTTTTTCCTCCAAATCAGGTTCTTTCATAAGCCAATGGATGGTTCTTCTAAGAAGTTCTCTATGTGGCCCACCTCCATCAACGCCTTTCGCCCACATCCAAATCTGATCGGAGGTTAGAACTGCAATTCGCCCCTCGCCATATCTACTAAGGTTAAGAAGGGGTGAGCCATTCTGCCCTTCCATTAATGTGTCACCCGTAATATTTTGAGTTTCAATTAACCTAAACCAACGACCCCAACCTTTCTCGTAACCTGAATTTAGACCTTGGGTTACTGGGTGTTTTTGGCCAAATTCGGTCACCTTCGGTTTAAAACCCTCTTCTGTTATTTTTCCGAGTGGTCGCAAAGGTAATATCCGGCCCAAAGGGGTTGATGATAAGCTAAAGGGAGCTGCAAACTCTGGCCCAGCTGAGATGAGAATAGCTCCACCCTCTTGAACATACAAAGTCAGATTTTCCAAATATTGCATTGGAAGAACACCTCGTAAGGTATAGCGATCAAAAATAACTAAATCAAAAGCATCTAATGAATTTTGAAAAAGCTCTTCGGTAGGAAAAGGTATAAGCGCCATTTCTTCAACAGGCGTTGCATCAAGACTCGTTGGTAATCTTAATATTGTGAAATGAATGAGATCAACAGCGGGGTCTGACTTTAGGATTGTTCTCCAAACCCTTTCACCTGAATGAGGTTCACCTGAGACCAACAATACTCTTAGACGGTCTTGGATGGCGTTAACGGAATGGATAATATGGTTATTCTTTAGACTTGTCTCACCCGCTAAAGGGGATACCTCAATATCAATAATCATTTCACCTCGCTTTATAGGCTCAATAGAAATGGGCCTTGGACTACCAGCTTTGATATTACCTTCATATATCAATTTACCATCACGGTGAGCTTTAATATATGCAATTTTATTATTTTGAATCCCAAAGTCTTCAATCTTTAAAATTAAATCAACAGGCCTGTTTACAATGGCAAATTCAGGAGCTTGGACAAGGGATATGCGCCTATCTATAAAGTTTCTGCTTCCCGTAATTAGGTTATGGATGGGTGCAGAAATTGGAGGGAGGAGACCTAGATTAACGTTTTCGTGGATTATACCATCACTTACAATAAATACACCCGCTAGTTGAGCTTCGGGTATTGTTGCAATTGTATTGCTTAATGTCTCTAGAATTTTGGTGCCCTCGGTGCTCATTTCAGGCGTAATTTCAACTTGATGAATATCTATATCAGGTTCATTTCCATAAGCCTTTAAAATTTCCGATATAGCCTCTTCATTTTGCAACTTTCGGTTACCTACATTCTGGCTTTCTGTATTATCGACAAGGATAATAATTTGATCATTTAAAAAGATCTTTTCTTCTTTAATTAAAATGGGATTTGAAAGTAATAGGAGTGCACTAGCAAAAAATAAAGTCCTTAATAATATACCTCTTGTGCTTTTTATAAAGCTGACAACAAGCACGCACAGGGTAATGAAACCAATGAAACCAATTACACTCCAAGGGAAATAAGGTTCGAATGTAAAGCCTGTCCATTCCACCTTAATTCACCAGTCTATCTAAAATTGCATCTAAGTGGAGGTTGTCATTTTTGTAGGTTCCAGTTAGGGCATACATCACTAAGTTAATACCAAACCGATAAGAATGCTCTTGTTGCCAATTACTAAACCCGCCCGTTGGCCGCCCATAAACGTCACCTGTCCCATTATTCCACGCACTGGCCCAATCATGACTACCAATTATAATACCTGTGACGCTCGGTTCTTCTCCAAAAGACCGACGCTCAGCCCAAAGAGGGCGTCCCATAATGCGGCCTGGAAACTGGTTTAAAAGATAATAGGATTTTGATAATACATGGGTTGTGCCGACCTCAAGGAGGGGTGGTAATTCCATTCCTCCTAAAAGGCGGTTTAAAGCTTTTTGTGAGTTTGGGTTTTTAAGACCAAAGGCATTATCTGTGGGGTCACCTACGCCTGTATCAAATAAAATCATGCCGCCGGATTGGAGATAGTTGGTTATTTTTTGCAATGTTTTTTCAGAAGAAATTGGAGTAAGATCGCTTACAGGCCAATAAATTAGAGGGTATAAATTTAGGGCATCTTTTGTTGGGTCAATAGCAACAGGATTATCCAACGCAAGGGATGTCCTCTCCCGCATAATACGAGCAAGTTTTTGCAATCCCCCCAAAGTGTTATCATCGATACTAGGGTTACCCAATTTGACAAATGCAATTCGTGTTTTTGTAGCAGCAGAAAGGGCATAATCTTCGGTTAAATCCTCTTGTGCAGAACTATTCTTGGATGGGGTAAGTGCCAAGCCAATAATTAATAGAGAGAGGGCTACTTTATAAACAAGACCCCGCAACCAAAGCCCTAAAGTCATATCTAAAAGCCCTAATAATAATGCTAAAATTAGAAGCTTTGGTTTTAAAGGGTCTTCTTTCTCACTTTGGAATCCTCTT
>Ga0302127_10003081_pt1 | contig 10089 bp, 5 predicted proteins | sample CB4_SCM_MG_FD_204452 | JGI IMG/M metagenome (GOLD analysis project Ga0302127, IMG submission 204452) | Marine microbial communities from Western Arctic Ocean, Canada - CB4_SCM | ecosystem: Environmental > Aquatic > Marine > Oceanic | place: Canada: Western Arctic Ocean | collected 2017-09-24 | reverse complement strand
CATGTCAGCATAGTATTTGACTATACCATCCACTTCTGGCCAAGCAGTGAAATAGGAGATGTAAACCGGAATATCATCGGTTATTTTATCGGCATGGTTATTCTCTTGTGCAATATGTTCATCAACATATTCTACTGGTTTACCAAGTATCGCCGCGGCCATGACGCGGGGTGCATGCAGTCTCACACAGCCATGACTGAACGCACGCGTATCTAAGGAAAAAAGGTTTTTATGCGGAGTGTCATGCATGTAGATATTATGCTTGTTGGGAAACAGGATTTTTACTCGACCTAGCGCATTGTCGTTTCCTGGAGGCTGGCGAACATTGATAGGCACTGTCTTTGTCGCGACACCGCCCCAGTCAACACTTGACGATGAAACTAGCTGTCCCGATGAGTCAGTGACTATATATCCGGCACGGTCGAGATAATACGGATCCTTATAGAGCTCGGGTACCATCTCATTGATAATAATTGACTGTGGCACACCCCAATAAGGGTTGTACTCAATCGTTTCGATCTTATCCTGGAAGAAATTGGTTTGGTTTAATTTCGTGCCAACCACGATACGCATTTGAACTTGCGCTTTGTCTTCATGCATATAGGTGGCCATAAACGCTGGTTGGTTGATGAACACATGGCGATTGCCAAATTCACGTGGCAGCCAACGCAGACGTTCCATCGCGAGCTCAATCTTCGCAATTTTATCTTCGTTTGTCTCCGGTATCATAGCACGGATGGTATTGGGTCCAATTACACCATCAACAGATAAGGACCGTTCTTTCTGGAAGTCCTTCACAAGTGCCACCAACTCATCACTATAGGTTGGATCGCCTGTGTATTGCTCAAAAGTTTTTTTATGAGTCTGGATTAGCGTAGCTGTTCCAGATGTCTCGATCGCCGCAACCACATTTACCAGCTCTACATTCTGCTCGCCTGGGCGCACGAATGTCCCGGCAGAAATTTTTGTTTTCTTCTGTGATGTCAGTTTAATAAGCTGTGCTCGCTCCGATACCATGGACTTGAAGGGTGCATTGCTTGGATGCTGAGCTTTCAAACTTGCGGCGATGTCGTCCGAGGCCACAATTTCAAGGAGCCGTCTATTCAATTCGATGCTTTTTCGTTTGAAATCATGGTAGCCTGATAGACGATTAGGGTCGATCCGACCGCGCGTTGCGTCGAGTATATAGCTTAGCACTTTGACCGACATGTTTAGTTCGAATTCTATGAGGGAATCGGTGCTATTGAGGGTGTTTTCAGTCGCGCTGCCGGAAGGCAACACCACTAGGTAATCCTTAGAAGATAGTCCAAACTGGTCGGCATTGTTGAGTGTTATTATTGTCTGATATGCGCGAGAGTTGACGTAATTCTTTTTCACCCAGATAAATTCTGGATTTTTTTTGTAGTGGTGTATCAATGCTTTGCTAACTTCTGGAAGAGCGAGGAGTTTGAAATCTCCAAGCATCTTGAGAGCACGTTGAAAATCTGTCTGCGGCAGTTTCGTGATCGGAGTATTGATCGGGGTGGCTTGTGCCGGAGCCCCCTCTTTTTTATCAAGACTTATTTCTGCGACATCTGCCTCGCTTAACTTCGAAAGCTCTACATGCACCAGCGTATCTGGTATGTAGGTATAGTATTCTGGAGGGCTCACATAGGCTATAATCGGCGGAGTTCTAGGCTGAGAACGTTCCCACCAGAAATATCCTACATTGCTACGATGGCGCCGCTTGGAACGTTGACTAAAAAATTGTGGTTTAAAGATGCCACCATTTAGAAATCCCTGAGCCTGAACAGGAGCTTTCTGCGTGTCTGCGATGAGCAGTACGCCAATAAAGCTGAAAGCAATTGTACTAAGCCGAAATATTCTGGACATTTTTTCCCCCAACCCTCTTACCGCCCCTATCACCTATACCGCACGGGTACCGAAAAGCGATCAGGTATTAGTATCTCCGTTAACCATGGCCTAATAATTCATATTGTCGAACAGATTAGCTTTTAAACTAGAGCAAACTAAATTCACAAAAGCTCCGTAGTCGATACGGCAAATTGCATGTCATTTTTTAGAGATTCCTATACATTTTTGGCTCGGAATTCTCTGTTTGGCACATCATTGCTTCGCGGTGATGGCTAAGGTTAGACTCAACATGCGTCTTGAGTTTGTTATTTTTATGTTCGCTACTAATATCTCCTGTAGAATAGCCTCTATTCAACCCATTCCTAGCTTTGGATTAGCATAAAATGAACTCTTCGACTAAGCAAATGTTTAACCTTGATGTATTGATTGTTGGAGCAGGATTTGCAGGCTTGAGCGCATTACGAAGACTGCGAGAACTAGGGTTTAGGGTCCGTGTATGTGAAGCTGGATTGGATATTGGTGGAACTTGGTATTGGAATAGATATCCAGGCGCGCGCTGCGATACTGAAAGCATGCAGTATTCCTATCAGTTTTCCGAGGAGCTGCAGCAGGAATGGGAGTGGTCTGAGCGGTATGCCACTCAGCCCGAAATTCTACGTTACATCAACCATGTCGCTGAGCGGTTTGATCTAAAAAAAGATATATCCTTAAACACAAGAATTGATTCGATCCATTTTGATGAAGATATTGGATGCTGGCGGGTATCATCAACCGAGGGCATCAGCTTTGTTGCAAAATTCTGTGTTATGGCGACCGGTTGCCTCTCTGCGCCACTGAAACCGGAAATCGAAGGTCTAGAGACATTTGAGGGTGAATATTATTACACCGCAACCTGGCCACATAGTCCGGTCTCGTTTGCGGGCAAACGAGTCGGCATTATTGGCACCGGCTCGTCCTCCATGCAGTCGTTGCCGATCATTGCTGAAGATGCCCAGGATGTAACGGTATTTCAGCGCACCCCGAACTATGCCGTGCCAGCAAATAATGGCCCGCTAGATTCAAACTATGCGAATGATTTCAAAGCTAATTATGTTGCGAACCGAGCCAAGGCAAAAACTGCGGCGAGTGGGCTCTTGTGCCACTACAGCACCGTAGCGGCCATGGAGGTGAGTGAAGAGGAGCGGCGGCACGAATATGACCAGCGCTGGGAGCGTGGCGGCCTACCGTTTTTGGGTGCGTTTTCCGACTTAAACTCTGATCTCGATTCCAATCAAACCATGGCAGACTATATACATGACAAGATCCGCGAAGTCGTCAAGGATTCTGAAGTTGCCGAGCTCTTGATCCCGAATTCAATCGTCGGATGCAAGAGAGTGTGTGTTGTAACCGACTATTATGAGAGCTTCAATCTGGACAATGTACATCTTGTGGATGTGCGCTCAACGCCGATAGAGCGGATAACACCAACGGGCGTAGTTGTGGACGGGCAAGAATATGAGATCGACTTGCTTGTTTTAGCAACCGGATTTGATGCCATGACCGGTGCTATGAAACGCATTGATATCCAGGGTAAAGAAGGCCACGTCCTGGCGGACAAATGGACTGATGGGCCACGCTCTTATCTCGGGTTGGGGGTTGCTGGCTTTCCAAATTTTTTTACCATCACCGGACCAGGGAGTCCGTCGGTTTTGACTAATATGCTGCCAACAATCGAGCAGCATGTTGATTTCATTGCTGAGTGTCTAGAATATCTGCGTCAGCATGATATTACTGAGATTGAACCAACCTTGAATGCGGAAAATTCTTGGGTTGAATTCAATGAAATGTGTGCTCGTGATACGCTGCGTTATGAGTGTAATTCTTGGTATTTGGGGGCTAATGTACCCGGGAAAACTCGTGTATTCATGCCGTTTGTGGCTGGATTTCCGATCTATATTGAAAAATGCAACGAGATCGTCCGTGGTGGATATAGCGGATTTAAACTAACATCGGCAAAAGCCAGCATCCCACCCTCCGTCCCCACAGTTTAGCTATCGTGGTCGAACGGATAAGATGGTATCTAACTGCAATGAAAGTTATTCACCCTACAAACCATGACGATCTCAGCATCATAATTGCAAATGCCAGCTCAGATTGATATTGAAGAAAAATTGGCTTTGGCGGGCTATGTCGTCGATCCAGCTCTTGGCATGGCTGTTGGCCTTTCACTTGATATGTCCCGCCCACTCTTACTTGAGGGTGAAGCGGGTGTTGGTAAAACCGAGGTTGCGGTCTCACTTGCTAAAGCACTTGGGACACGCCTTATTCGCCTTCAATGCTATGAGGGCCTGGATGTGTCATCTGCTATTTATGAATGGAACTATCAGCGCCAGATTTTAGCGATCAAGGCTAGCGAGAAATTTGCTGCCAATGCCTCAGATCTTGAAGCCCAGTTGTTCACCAATCAGTATCTGCTTGAGCGCCCATTGCTGGCAGCAATCCGACAGGAAATCTCGCCAGTCCTGCTGATCGACGAAATCGATCGCGCGGATGAGGAATTTGAAGCTTTTCTACTTGAAGTGCTGGCTGATTTTCAGATTACCATTCCCGAACTCGGTACCATTAAAGCAATAAGCGTGCCGCATGTTATCTTGACTTCTAACCAGACTCGTGAGCTTTCAGACGCGCTGCGCCGTAGATGTCTCTATGCCTATGTTGACTTCCCTGATGTAATGCGCGAAATGGCGATCCTTCGTGCCCGTATGCCAGGCCTTGATGAGGAGTTTGCCGGGCAGATTGCCAGATTTGTTCATGAGTTACGTCTTCAAGATCTCAAAAAACGTCCGGGAATTGCCGAAACTCTTGATTGGTGTGCTGCACTCACCGGGCTTGGTGTTCGTGAATTGACTGGAGCTCCTGAGATGGTGCACCAAACGCTTCTCTGCCTTCTGAAAACACAAGAAGATTCAAAAAAGTTAACGCCTGAATTGACCGCAGAAATTGTGGCGGGAACAGCGTAAGCTTGATCCGTAATGACGGATATTGAAAAGAGCCCAGCACATTCATTTTTAGAGTTTATTGCGTTTTTACGGGAGCGTGGATTTTTGATTGGTCTCGGTGAAGCTGCTGATGCCACCGCGATCGCCGCTCGTTTTAGCCCTGAGACCTCTAAGCTGAAACCTAGGCTAAAAATACTTCTCTCTAAATCGCGCTCGCAATGGGATGATTTCGATCGCTTGTTTAATGAATTCTGGTTTCCGGACAGAAAAAAGCGTCCCGCAATGAAAGGAGAGGTAGCGATAAGTGTTGTTACAAAATCATCTGGTGTGGGGGCACATAATAGCCTGCTTGATGAATTTCCACCGATCGGCGATGCTGAAGTAGAGCTAGGCTATGATGCGAGCGGTTCTGGTGCTGAATCCCTATCGAGCGTCAATCTTGATGAATTGGCTAGTTCGGCTGAACGGGAGATGGCCGATAGAATTGCTCGACAGATTGCCAAATCCATTAAACAGCGCCAGTCACGCCGCCGCCGCCCAGCGCACCGCGGTTCTCGGATAGATTTAAGACGCACCATGCGGAAATCACTGCGTTTTGGCGGAGATCCACTTGAACTTGCATTCAAAAAACCGTTGCATAGGCCTCAGCCTGTCATCCTACTGCTTGACGTGTCAGGATCAATGAGAAGTTATGCTCGTGCATTTTTGGCATTTGCCCATGGTTTGGCTGGACGTTGGATTGATGTGCGAGTTTATCTGATGCACACAGCTCTAGTTGATGCTAGCGAGGTTATGAAAGAGCGTGACCCTCACCGCGCTGCGCAGAAATTTGCTGATATTGCAGTCGGGTTTGGCGGTGGAACCCGGCTTGGTGCCTGCTTCCGTACCTTTAACAATCAAATACGGCAAACCAGTAGCCTACGCCGTGCGCTGGTATTCATCTTATCGGATGGATATGATTCAGGCTCGGAGGATCTCTTTGCCACCGAGTTTGCTGCAATCGCAGACCGGACGCGCCGGATGATCTGGCTTAACCCGCTTTGCGGCCGGGCGAGCTATCGCCCAGTGACGCTTGCTATGTTATCAGCGATGAATCGGATTGACCATTTGGTGCCGGCCGATACGCTGGAATCGTTCCTGGCGCTTGAGAGCTACCTGGCCCGTGGCTGAATTCCCGCTTAATTTTCTGCAAAATTCATTACCCCCCTAGCTGCCACTTAATTTCCGTACGCGCTCAAGGTTGGCGGGTACCGCTTCTATCTCTCCTTTGAAAATCTGTGAAGTGATTTCTACGATAGCTGTATTAACTGGTGCGGGCCGGCCGTTTTTAGCACAGATGCTCGCAACCCGGCCGTTTATTTCATCGACCACGCTGTAGCGGCCCTTGATATGATCATGAAGTACAGCATCGCGTGCGGTTGGTCCTACATCCTTAACAATTTTGTCGAGCAATAGTTCAAGTAGACGATTTGTCCCGTCAACATCTTCGCGTGTCAGACCAAATATGGGTTCGATTGTAAAGCCTTGCAGTTGCCCGGCTGCCAGAGCTTCCTCGCCGGCTTTAAGGGCAATCTCGCGCATACCCGGAATTTTCATGGCATCGCCTGCGTTCAATCCAGTAAGAGCCCTGGGTCCCATGGTCATGGCATTAACGATCAGTTTCATCCATTTTGCCGACACAATATTGGGCTGGATAGCGACGTGCCCCGCCGCTCTCAAAATTGGTTCAACTTCGCTTTCACGACCTGCGGTGGAAGCATCAAGCGAGCCAAGGCCAAACCAGGTGTGATCTGGTGGTGTGTTACGCTTGACCTGACCTGGCTCAAATAACTCCGAGGAAAGTTCAACTACACAGCCAATGGTGCGCGATGGGCCAACCGCGGCTTTAATATCATCAACGGTCATTCCATTTTGCAGGCCTATCACTAGGCCATTATCTGCAACATGAGGTGCGATCAGCTCGCTTATCCAGCGTGTGTCATAAGCTTTAACAACCACAAAAACGATATCAAATTTGTTGGTAAAAGTTGCTACATCACACAAATGGAATGCGTTAACCTGCACGTGAAGCTCCCGTTCCGGCATCTGGATACGTAGGCCATCTGTGCGCATTGCTTCGACGTGATCTGGCCATTGGTCGATCATGGTGATGTCATGACCAGCACTGATTAGGTCCGCGGAAATTGAACTGCCGTTGGCTCCGGTTCCAAGAACCGCCACCTTTTTACTCATTTTGTTGTCCCCTGAGAGTGCACCAGAGAAAGGATCGGTACCACTTTTGATTTTATCACAATTGTACTCAAACCTTTAATGCATGCAAATTTTATCCTTAAGTGCGTCTTTACGCTTGTCTTGGATGATAGCTGAGTCGGTTAGTAAGCTTTATCCGGCGGAACTTTATTTTTAGTCAATCACACTGGTCACATTATATGTCCACTAGAGTCCTCATTGTTGATGATGATCCGATGCAGCGTCGGATTTTGGAAGAACTTATTCGTCGTGGCGGCCATGATGTTGTCGTTGCCGAATCGGGAGAACAGGCGGTCGAGAAGATAAACACCTCGTCCGTGGGGGAGATCGACGTTGTCGTCCTTGATCTTGTGATGCCAGGATTGGACGGTATGGGCGTTTTGGAACTGCTCCGGCCCGACGCCTCTCATCCCCCGGTTATTGTTCAGACTGCGCAAGGGAGCATCGACACTGTAGTTAGCGCAATGCGGGCCGGTGCATGTGACTTTATCGTTAAACCAGTCAGCCCAGAACGACTCCTGATTTCGATCAAGAATGCGCTCAAGGTTGGTGCTTTGCAGGGTGAGATCAAACGTATTCGGCGAAAAAACGCTGGCGTTCTTACATTCGATGATTTTATCGCTAGCACCGAGGTGATGGAACAAGTGCGCCGGCTTGGTGAACGTGCCGCGCGCTCCAATATCCCAGTACTTCTTGAAGGTGAGAGCGGCGTCGGCAAGGAGTTGGTTGCCAGGGCCATTCAGGGTACGAGCTCGAGGCGCGGCAAGCCCTTTGTTATGGTCAATTGTGGTGCGATTCCTGAAAATCTTCTCGAGAGTATTCTGTTTGGTCATGAAAAAGGATCGTTCGCTGGCACTAGTGACAAACACATTGGAAAATTTATTGAAGCTGATGGAGGCACTCTGTTTCTTGATGAAGTGGGGGAACTTCCCGCCAATGTTCAGGTCAAGCTGTTAAGGACGCTGCAGGACGGCGAAGTTGATCCAGTAGGTGCCAATGAATCTATCAAGGTTAATGTCCGTCTGATCTCGGCGACTAATCGTGATCTGATCGAAATGGTGAAGCAAGGCAAATTCCGCGAAGATCTGTTTTATCGGTTGAATGTGTTTCCTATCCTCGTTGCGCCACTGCGTGAACGTATGGAAGATGTACCTGATCTTATCCATCATTTTATTACTAAATTTGCTAATGAAGAAAACCGGTGTCTCGATGGTATTGGTCCCGAAGCCTTGGACTTATTAATGCGCTACGTCTGGCCGGGCAATGTACGCCAGCTTGAAAACACCATTTTTCGCGCGGTAATTCTGGCTGAGGATAGTAAGCTCAACGTTGAGGAGTTTCCACAAATCGCGGCGATTGTCGATGGATTTGACGTGCGCATTCCACCGGCGCCTGCTCGATGCTTTGAACGGTCCATGCCGAAAGGACCAGCCATGATTGGCAGCGAGTTCTCGATTATGTCCCATAACGGTTATGATAGCGATGACGATGTTGGTATTCGTGTTACGACTGATGCCGGAGAGATCCGCAGCCTTGGTGATGTTGAGGCAGATATGATCAAGCTAGCATTGACCCGGTATGACGGACATATGTCTAAGATAGCTAGAAAGTTAGGGATTGGCCGCTCTACTCTTTACCGAAAGCTCCGTGAGCTAGGGCTTCAAGCCCTAGCGTGAGCAAAGATGTTGCACTAGTTTGAATGTATGGAATAAGAATTTCCATTCGGGAGCATCAGTGAGAAGGCTCATATCGCTATGTGCGATGGGGATGGCTACCAGTCTCCCTGGGTGCTAATTCTATATTCTGTCCACAGATGATGCTGTAACAAGGCAACAAAAGCTAACTTATCGGAAGTTTTAAGGAGACAATCAGTCTGCAGTATATTGTTCGTACGGCATTAGGAAAAAATAAAATTTAGAGAAAAAGGTTGCCTTGAAATAAGCAGATTTTATCTGCAAAATGTCTTTTTATATAAATGAAAGCTTAACCCTAAGTCTCAACAATAAGTAGACTTTTGGTTTTTGGAGCGTTATCGCTCAGCCTAGCGCTTAGTCCGTCGGGGGTATGAATGCGCAGGGGGTCGGTTTGGTCTGTTATGGGCCGTATCCTACTTACATGCAGTCTGGGGATAGCTACTTTGCTTGTGATTGCAGGGGCGCATGTCAGTGATGGGCTGCGCGCTGCTTCTGGTGATCGCACAATCTCCATCTTCAATATCCATACTAAGGAAACTGTCACTGCTACTTATATGCGCGATGGCAAGTTTGATAATAATGGCCTGGATCGCGTCAACGTGGTTATGCGTGATTGGCGAGTTGATGAGAAAATTAGGATAGATCCGAATCTGATAGATCTTCTTTGGCAGATTCACGCTGACCTTGGATCGAAAAAGCCAATTCATCTGATCTCCGGATACCGATCACAAAAAACCAATGATATGCTGCGTCGAACTAGCGGTGGTCAGGCAAGAAAAAGCTTACATATAAAAGGCTTGGCTGCTGACGTCTTCTTCCCTGATGTGCCGCTAGAGCGCTTGCGGAATGCCGCTCTAATCCGCGAACTTGGTGGCGTTGGCTACTATCCGAGTTCCGGCCAGCCATTTGTGCATGTCGATACGGGCAGCGTTCGCCATTGGCCCAGCTTGCCCGCAGATCAATATGCTCAAATTATGAGTGGTAAGGATAATCGCAAATATAACACACCAAGAATAGTGTCCGAGCGAACTCGACTGATGTCGCAGATTTTTGAACATGCTGCACCTCTTCCGCGAACCAAGCCGGGACAACCCTTAGATCATAGACTTGCAACTCCTCCCCCTTGGAGTTTTCTTAATTCGGGTGAGAGCGTGCTGCTTCCCTCCGGCCCGAGACCACAATTGGTTGGCGCTGGGCAGGGGGAGACAGTCATTGGCGCAGCAGATCGAGATTGGGGCCAGTCATTATTGTTACCAAGTGCTCTGCGCTCCAATGAGCAAACTGACGATGAATGGAATAGCGGAAAATCACGA
>Ga0302127_10003077_pt1 | contig 10095 bp, 6 predicted proteins | sample CB4_SCM_MG_FD_204452 | JGI IMG/M metagenome (GOLD analysis project Ga0302127, IMG submission 204452) | Marine microbial communities from Western Arctic Ocean, Canada - CB4_SCM | ecosystem: Environmental > Aquatic > Marine > Oceanic | place: Canada: Western Arctic Ocean | collected 2017-09-24 | reverse complement strand
TGACTGCCAGCTTCTCAAGAGCCGATCTGTAAAAAAATAACCACTTACGGCTTAAGTGGTTAATCGTAACTGGGGACTGAGATTTTACGCTGCGATCGTGACACGTGAAGTTTAAACTTGACACTCGGCAACAAACGTTCAGGCATTGTCGAGTATTTGATGTATTATATCTGTGCGGCGGGTGACACTGAAAATAATTAGCCTTATTAAAGGTGTGTGGTCCATCACAAGATGTACTACTTGTCCTGTAGGGCTCTAATAGAGTTTGATTCCCTTACACCCACGTATGTTCCAAGGCCTGTTTGTTAAATCTTAGTTTCGTTTGATATATTTTACCTCCCAAGATAGTATCCGGAGTATCTACAGTGATGATCTTAAAGTTTCAGTTCGCGTTCATCGTTGGTCTGTCTGTATTAGGTTCTGTTTCGGATTTACCCCCTCTTCCTAGACCAGACCAGGTAGACAAACCAGAAATGATTCGCTTCATTGAACCGGATGTCACGAAACTTTCAGGTATTGTGGTAGACGATGTGAACGCAAAGTTGGTTGGCGTGTGGAAAAAGTCCGTGCATACACCTCCTTTTGTCGGTGCCAGTTATATTCATGATATGAAGGAGGATAAGGGTCAGAAATCAGCCACGTTCACCCCTGATTTACCCAAAACGGGTCGCTATCAGGTTCGCATGTCTCACAACTCTAATATTCGCAGAGCTAACGGAGTTCCGGTAACTATTCACCACGCTGATGGCAAGACCGTGGTGAAAGTGAACGAGGGTGAACCTGCCTCAATCAAACACCTGTTCTGCATTCTGGGAGTTTTTCGCTTTCGACAGGGGACGTCAGCTTCGGTAACGATAAATACTGCAGGTACCGAGGGGAAATACGTGATTGTAGACGCCGTTCAATTTATACCGATTGAGCAGTTGAACCAACGTTAAATTAAGACTGACTACCCACTGCAAATTGAAAGCGCTAGAAGATTGATCGACGACCGTTAGGCCAAACTAACAGGATAAAACTATACCTATTATTGTTGTTATAAAACAATCTTCCAAAACTTAGCTTCCGTTCCGGTCATTCAAATAGATTCTGGAGGTTAAATAGCATCTTACGGAAGATCTACATCGCCGTGGGGGCAATACTTGGCATTTAGTTAGATCTGTGTTGCTGATACAATAAAAAAAGAATTTGGTTTCTTCTGATACCCGCCCGGCACTGTTTGCATTAGGCTACCTTCCCTCTTGGAAGATTGGAGGGCCGGATTTTGTTCCAATCCCTGTCCAGCGAAGCTTGATCCATGTATCGAATCTTTTTTGTAGCATTTTGTTGTTCATTTATTAACTCTTTACTAAATGCCAAAGAACCGACAGCCGACGGGCTTCTTTTTTTTGAAAGTAAGATACGTCCAGTATTAGTCCAACATTGTTATGAGTGCCATTCTGGTGAGGCCCTGCACAACGACAATTTGGAAAATGAATTATTTCTTGATTCGAAAGCGGGAATTCTCAAAGGGGGCGTTAGTGGACCAGCGGTCGTTCCTGGTGAGGTAGAAAACAGTTTGCTGATAAAGGCAATTCGCCACGATTTGTTCAATATGCCGCCTGATACTAAACTATCCCCCGAAGTAATTGCGAATTTCACAAAATGGGTAGAAATGGGCGCGCCGGATCCTCGTGCAGGTGAAGTTACCAAACTTGAAAAAAAAGAAATTAATATTGAGGTCGGTAAGAAATTTTGGGCCTTCCAACCGCTAGAACAATCCATCCCTCCAGCCGTTCCAAAATCACCTTGGATTCGTACTGATGTTGATCGTTACATTTATGCTGCATTGAATGAACATAAGATTGAGCCCAATCAAGAGGCAAGCCGCCATACACTGATACGGCGGGTCTATTTTGATTTGTGGGGGTTACCCCCGGAACCAGCGGAAGTGCTATCTTTTGTTAACGATTCGGCGCCAGATGCTTACGGAAAATTAGTGGATCGCCTACTGGCTGACCAACATTATGGCGAACGTTGGGCCAGGCATTGGCTTGACCTGGCGCGCTTCGCTGAAAGTAACGGCTATGCATTTGATAAGGATAGGGCAGCGGCCTTTCATTATCGGGACTTTGTGATCAAGGCTCTCAATCAAGATATGCCTTATGACCAATTTGTTCGCCTACAAATAGCTGGCGATCAGATTGCACCTAACGATTATCAATCGCAAGCGGCCACAGGTTTTTTGGCGGCCGGCACATTCACTTCACAGCAGACCCAGAAGGAACGAGAACGCAGTCGATATGAACAGTTGGATGACATAGTAGGTACAATTGGCACCTCCATGCTTGGCCTCACCATTGGTTGTGCCCGGTGTCATGACCACAAGTACGATCCGCTGCCCACCCAAGATTACTATCGTTTCACGGCCTGTTTTGCAGAAACTGGATTTCAAGATTTTGAATATGATCCCGATCCAAAGGGTACAAAAGCTGCTAAGGATGAATTCGACGCAGCACACCAACCGTTCACGGAAGCACGGGTTAGTTTTGAAGAATTGGAATTGAGCATTCGTCTCAACGAATGGTTAAATTCCAAAGCTGATCCACCTCCGAACGAAACACTCAGTATTTGGCAAACCATCGGTCCATTTACAGCAGGCGACTTTAAAAAAGCATATACCCAAGCCTTTGCTCCGGAAAAGAAGATTGATCTTAGTGCAACCTATGACACACTTAAATGGACTCCCCAGCCCGATTGGGCCGATGGCGAAATCCATAATAAGTTTAGTGGCGATAATGTAGCGAACTATCTGTATCGAACGATTGAGGTAGCTCAAAAAGGTTCTTTGAAAATTTCATTAGGTCGTGACGATGCAATCAAGGTATTTCTCAACGGCAAACAGATACTGGCCAAAGAAGTGACAGGCGGGGTGGCTGCCGATCAGGATAAACTTACTTTACAACTAAATGCTGGTAGCAACGACCTGTTGATTAAGATTGTTAATGCTTCGGGTCCTTCAGGTTTCTATTTTAGTACGATGGCCGCCGTTTCTAAAAAAATTCAGGACATTATTGATATCGTTGAAGACAAACGTAATGAAAAACAAAAGCAAGAATTATTGCAATGGTATGCCCCGCGAGACTCGGATTGGGCCAAATTGAATGCGGCTGAACAAACACATCTGAAAGAACAACCGAAACCCGATATTACTCGAATTTTCGCGTCCAGAAAGAATGGAGCGACTTATAATTTTGGGCCTGATACACGCAAGGTTTATTTTCTTGCACGCGGGAATTCTAACGCTAAGAAAGAATTGGCTTCACCGGGTTTTTTGCGTGTACTCACGGCAGATGATCAGACGGAAGCGGATTGGTTGACCCTGAGTCAGGATGATTCAGGAAATCCCTTACAGCTACCGCCGCGAGTGGCGTTGGCTAATTGGTTAACTGACGATCAAAAAGGCGCCGGTGATTTATTGGCTCGTGTTATTGTCAATCGGCTTTGGCAACATCACTTAGGCCGAGGACTGGTAGCGACTCCTAGCGACTTCGGTATTCAGGGTGCTGCTCCCACTCATCCGAAACTGCTTGATTATTTAGCTACTGAACTAATTCGTAATGATTGGAAGCTCAAGCCGATTCATCAGTTAATAATGAAGAGTGCGGTATATCGCCAAGCGGTTGAAAATAATGAACTGGCCATTAAGGTTGATTCCGACAATCGGCTTTGGTGGAGAAGGGGGGCAACCCGCCTCGAGGCCGAGGTCATACGGGATACGTTGCTATCAGTTAGTGGCTCGCTTGACAAAACCATGTTTGGCAAAGGTTCGCTCGATCAAGCCAATCCACGCCGCAGTATTTATCTAACCGTCAAGCGAAGTAATTTGATTCCTGTTTTACAGCTTTTCGACGCGCCCGATGCAATTCAAAGTATAGGGTTTCGTGATGTAACAACCGTTCCGCCACAGGCGCTTGCATTAATGAACTCACCACTAATTCGACAGTTAGCAGACAAGTTTTCGAAACGTATATATCCTTCACCGGATACAACGACCGAGCAAGTGGTGGTTCAAGCTTATACCTTGGCGCTTTCACGCGATCCAACTGAAATAGAAAAGAAACAAATGATAGATTTTATCGTGAGTCAGTCAATTTCCTACGGCGATTCAGATAAATCCATGGTCCAGGCAGTCGTGGACTATTGTCAAATAATGCTTTGCCTCAATGAATTCCTCTTCATCGATTAAAACTGATTTCCAATTAGGATTTCCGACTATGCCAAATAATACGTTTGATTTTTATTCTAGGAGATCGTTTCTCCGAAACGCCGGACTCGGCTGTGGTTCACTTGCGCTCACCAATCTATTAATTGATGAAGGCTTGCTCTCAACTGCAACTGCCGCGGAAAATTCTCCGTTAAATCACACTCGGGAACGTCATTTTGCGCCCACGGCTAAATCTGTAATTTGGTTGTTCATGCCCGGCAGCCCTTCTCAAGTTGACACCTTTGACTACAAACCAGAACTACAAAAACGGAACGGGCAGACGTTAGAAGGGGCTGATCCAAAGACCGGATTCTTCACCACGAGTGGAAAACTGCTCAAGTCTCCTTTTAAATTTAATCAACATGGCCAATCCGGTGCCTGGGTTTCGGAAGTTTTTCCGAATATCGCCCAACATGTTGACGAAATGGCAATTATGCATTCCTGTTTTTCACAATCAAATAATCATACTCCCGCTATGTTGGAAATGAACTCTGGCATGTTCCTGCAAGGTCGCCCATGTATGGGTTCTTGGGTGACCTATGGTCTTGGTTCACAGAATCGGAACTTACCTGGCTTTGTGGTTATGCGTGGCGCCATGCCACGTGGCGGAAAACCAATTTGGTCCCCGGGCTTTTTACCAAAAGTATTCCAGCCGACATCGATTGATGGCCGAAGTGCTACGCCTATTGATAATCTGGCAAGAATAGGTGGCATGTCGAAACAGCAGCAACGTTCCCAACTCAATATTCTGAAGTTGATGAATCAAAAACATCAAGAACTTCGCCCACACGAATCTGATCTCGCTGCGAGGCTGGAGTCGTTTGAATTGGCATATCGAATGCAGGAATCTGCACCCGAGGCATTGGATATTAGTAGGGAAACCGCGGCTACCCATGAGTCTTATGGCGTGAATCAAAAAGCGACCGAATTGGTTGCAAAACAGTGCATTTCAGCTCGTAGGTTAATTGAGCGTGGAGTCCGGTTTGTGCAACTCTATGCAGGAACTAATGGCGGTGGTGGTGGAGTAGCTGATGTACCTTGGGATGGTCACAACAATATCGACGTTAACCATCGAGTAGCGGCACAAAGTGTGGATCAACCGATCGGTGCTCTGCTGGCGGACTTAAAAGCCCGAGGTTTGCTTGATGAGACCTTGGTGGTATGGGGAGGAGAGTTTGGGCGAACGTCTGATTCGCAGGCCTCATTCGGACGTGATCATAACCCGCATGCTTTCACGATGTGGATGGCCGGCGGCGGGATTAAAGGTGGTATTCGATACGGCGCAACTGACGAATTTGGGTACAAGGCGGTAGAAAACCGACTCGGTGTTAATGATCTTCACGCAACAATCTTACACCTGTTGGGAATCGACCATATGAAACTCACCTATCGGTTCAATGGTCGAGATTTTCGCCTGACCGATGTGGCTGGCAACGTTATCCATGAGCTGCTGGCTTAAGTTCAAAACATAATTTGTTGGATCTTCTGTTCTAGATGGCACCTGAGGCACCAATCCAAGAACTACTTTGTCCGCGTGCGCCGCTACCTATGTAGGATGCTACACAGGTAGCGCGACCGAACGCTTAAGTACGATAGAAAGTTTAAACGGATGCGAGTATTTGCTATGCTACGAACTCGTCGCCACTATTCCAATTTGCACCGCATAATCCACCGCTTTGCAGCGCTTTAACGGTCCGTAAAACTTCTTGGGGACTGCGACCAGCGCTCAGATCTGTTACCGTAGTCGATCGTACAGTGCCATGATCATCGACAATAATGGTTCCGCGGTAAGAGACTCCAAGATCGTCTTTAAGGACGCCAAACACTTTACTCATTGCGTGACTAGTGTCCGCGATCACGGCATGAGTGATCTCATTTGGAAAGATCGCGCGATCTGCAAACCAGGCATTGTGACTAAAGAATGAATCCGTGCTGACGCCAATAATGGAAACGTTTTCGCCTTCAAATTCTTCCAGCAACTGCTGGAAACCGTTAATTTCCGTCGGTCATATGAAGGTAAAGTCGAGGGGATAGAAATACAAAACGTACCACTTTCCGTTTAATTCTGCGCTGTTTAGATCAACTTGCTCACCCTTGAGGTAAGCCGGTGCGGTCCATTCCGGAGCGGGTTGGCCAACAAGACTCATTAGATTCTCCTTTGTTGATTACTGTTATGGTGGGGATCAATAATTTAATTGTGAAATGTAATGATATCGCAAGATTAACTTAAATGGTAGCGGGTCAATACTGAGAGATGCTGACCGTTATAATGAAGCTTGGTGACTAGAGGAGGGAAATTAAGGTGCCAATTCTGTTGCCGGAAAACGTTTGCGACCGTCGCTGTTCACCGGTTTACCGGTTCGCATACTCCACCATTGGTGAGCACGATCCGCATCGTAACCTGGATTCGTAATGGGCATACGAGCACTAACAGATACTCGCCATTGCGATAACTGTTTCTTGAGGTCGGCCGTGCGGCCGGGATACTTATCTTTGAGATTGTGTGCTTCGGCTAAATCGTCACTTAGTTTGTACAATTCCAAGTCGCCCGTTCCATCCAAATATTCAATGAGTTTCCAGTCACGTTCGCGGATGCTACTGGCGGGCCGGTCATGGTGGTAATGGGGGTAGTGCCAATGCAACGAGTTACGGGGCAACTGAGTGTTTGGCGTCTTTAGGAGAGGTATTAGGCTCGATCCATCTATCGGTTGGTTGGCCGGTAAAGGCGCGGCGGCCAATTCAGCGAATGTTGGATAAAAGTCATAACTGATTGTGGGCTCATCGCAAATGGTATGAGGACGAGTCAAAGGTGGGTATTTAATAATTAAAGGTACCCGAACACCACCTTCGTGTAGAGATCCTTTTTCACCCTTAAGGGGAGCCATGCTGGTCACGATGTCGTCTGCTTGTTGGCGATAATCGTAGCGGCTATAGAGCCCCCCATTATCGGACGTGAACAGGATCATTGTATTATCCGTAATTCCAGTGGCCTTAACGGCGTCGACGATTCTCCCGACCATGTCATCGCAATGTTCAATCATGGCGGCATATACCGGATGAGGTAACTTACGTGCAAGTGTTTCTTGTTTGGCTCGGTATTTAGCGACCTTTGCAGACATGGCGCCCAATGGGATGTGGACGGCAAATGGTGACAACATCAAAAAAAATGGCCGATCTTTATTGGCATGAATGAAGTCAATACATATGTCCGCCTCAAAATCCGTTCGATATTGATCCGGCATTGGTTGGCGGGATGAATCACCTAGAACTCGAAACTTTCCGGGTAGATGAGGGCCAGCGATAACGGCAGATAAGCCATAGCCTTGGCTGTTTGGTTGAAAAGCAGGATTATTTCCGAGATGCCATTTTCCAACGTATCCGGATTCATAACCGGCCACGGCCAGCGTTTCCGCGAGGGTGACCGTATCCAGTGGTAGCGCCATGGTTGTTTGTGGTGTAATGACACGTTCAAAGGGTCGCCAATGACCGGGTATGTGAGCAGTAATTCCGATGCGTGCCTGATTCTGACCTGACTGCACAGCACATCGAGTGGGGGAACAAACAGCGCCAGCCGCGTAGAAATTCGTAAACCTAAGACCTTCCGCTGCCAGCTGATCTATCCGTGGTGTTTCTACGAAATCGTTACCGTAACAGCCAATGTCCGTCCAACCGAGGTCGTCAATAAAGATAAGGATAATATTTGGTTTTGCAGATAGTACCGAGTGTGCTCCACTTACTCCAAATACTAAAAATGCAAAAAAGAATACGCGTAACATAAATTATTGTCCGTTATTTGAATAGTTTATGTTTTGAATTACCAGCACTGATCACATAGGCCACGAGATCCAGAATTTCGTCTCGGGTCAATTTGGCAAGAAGACCTTTTGGCATCGGGGATACCTTTGAAATAGTGATCTCATCAATTTCATTGCGGTTCAGCCCGACTTGTTGGTTGGGATTAGTAAGGTCGGTGTTGAGCATGAGGCGATCGCCATTAAGATTGACCACGACTCCCGTGTGAATGACCCCCGCGTCGGTGACGACGACAACAGCTGAGAACTGCTCATTGATGACCTTACTCGGATTGATAATTTGATCAAGTAAGTCATGTGGCGAATAACGGCGACCAGCGGATGTCAAGTCTGGACCGGTGATCCCTCCTTGGTTATTAAACCGGTGGCAGGCATAACAAGCGGCGGCGGCGAACATGCGTTTGCCGTTTTCAAAATTACGGTTTGTTAGTTCCGTGTTCGCGGCGGACGCCAGCGTCTCGAGACTCCAGTCCGTGGTTTCTCGGCCTTCAAATATTGAGCCCAAGTTGTCGATGACGGACTTCCTAACCGGTTTCGTAGCCAACAATGTAGCGAGAGATGTTCTAGAATCTGCATCTAGGGAGGCGACAGCGTCGTCACGGATAAATTTTAGAAAAATATCAAAGCTGGCTCCTCCTCGGTAACTGTCCGCTTTAAGGAACCATTTGAAGTACTGAGTACGCAATTCGGTGTTCCACCCCGTACGTAGTACCCGCAGGGATCGAGCATATTGCAGTTGTTCCTCTTGAGTCGCTGCATTTTTAATGAGCGTTAGAGTTTTGGCGGCAACCGTGGAAGATTCAAGCCATGCCAACGTTTCGGATAGAAGCCAGTTTTCTTCAAACGTGTCGGCGGGGAACAGGGGGTCAAACTTTTGGTTTAGCTTGGCAACGATTTCAATGTCAGGACGCCCAAAACGAACGAGTGTAATCTGCAGGGCTCGTATAAGAGTCAATTGCTGAGCCGGGTTTAGTTTTGCTGTATCTACTGACAACAGCGCGGTGATTAACTTACGACCCATAGATTCATCGACTGGCGGAGACTGATCGGTTCGATGTTGGGGACAAATTCCAGTCATGCGACATAGTGCGAGTAAGGCCTCAACCTGGGTGTTTGGGTTGTCGTCCAGCAACGCTCGGCGCGTCCACTGTTCGGTTGGTTGGTGTTCAATAGCCATGCGAGCGGCCCAGCGTATTAACCGATCTGGATGATCCAAAAGGGGCCACGCGGCGTCTAAAGCGAGAGGATTAGATTCTCCGTGAAAATTTTCCAACATATGCCTGGTTTGGCGTTCCTTAGTGGTCGAGGGCTTCACCGATGCCGCGATTGTTGACTCGTTTCCCACGTAAGTGACTCGATATAGACCAGACTGAACACGGCGTCCACCGATCGTAAAGTACATCGCGCCATCGCCGGGATGGATCAATGCATCGGTTATTGGGAGCGGGGCTCCGGTAACGAATTCTTCCTTTGTGGCACTATATCCGGAACCGTCAGGTTCTAAGTGAACGGCATAGAGTTTTCCCCAACTCCAATCCAGCGCAAAAAGCGCGTTTTGATATTTGGCCGGAAATTTAGCACCGTAGCCGAAGGTCATTCCGGTAGGCGATCCGGGCCCGATATCCAAAATGCCGGGAAGGTTATCGGGATAGAAAACTGGTCGTTTTCCTGCACCGTTTCTCCAGCCGAATTCGGCGCCACTGGTAACTAGACAAATTCGTGTTGGCCTATACCACGGTGTATTGAAATCGTATTCCATATCGGCGTCGTACGTGAAAAGTTCACCATCGCGATTGACGGCGCCACCAAAAATATTCCGAAAACCGGACGCATACGCCTCAAATTGTTTTCCATCGGGAGAAACCTTATAGATGATTCCACCTGGGGCCAAAACGCCACGATTATGACCACGACCGTCGGGCATGCTGGGAAGCAAATGGTCTTCGCCCCAAACCTGAGTAACGGGTGACGTGGGTTCGATGACGGGTGGTTTGGAGTTGTTTCCTGTTATCAGAAAAAGCGATTTTCCATCCGGGG
>Ga0302127_10003076_pt1 | contig 10095 bp, 11 predicted proteins | sample CB4_SCM_MG_FD_204452 | JGI IMG/M metagenome (GOLD analysis project Ga0302127, IMG submission 204452) | Marine microbial communities from Western Arctic Ocean, Canada - CB4_SCM | ecosystem: Environmental > Aquatic > Marine > Oceanic | place: Canada: Western Arctic Ocean | collected 2017-09-24 | reverse complement strand
GCCTCAAGATCCTCAAGAGCCCGGTCCGAACGCCTGTGGCCAACACGTTCGCCGAACGATGGATCGGAACCATCCGTCGCGACCTCCTCGACCGGACCATCGTCTGGAACCAACAATAACTCGAACAGCTCGTCGTCGACTACACCGACCACTACAACGAGCACCAACCCCACCGCTCACTCGACCAACGACCACCACTGGCTGCCGAGGCGCCGCCGCCAGTGCAGGGGCGTCACCTTCGGGTCGTGAAATCAACCCGCTGCAACGGCATCATCAACGAATATCAAAACGCAGCCTGAACAGGCACGACGCAATACTCGCCCCCCACACGGATCCGACGACTCGCGTCGAGACCCCAACGCGCAGCGGCAGGACAAATCCGTGTGGGTCGAGACCAAAACTATCCGCCACACCGACGGCACCATCAGCACCATCAGCACCATCAGCACCATCGACCTCTACGCCAGCGGCGGTCAGATCGGTATCGGCCGTCTCGTTGACACCGGCGACCTCGAGTTCATTCCGCTCCCCCGAGTACGAACTCATCGCAACACCGGCAAAGACAACAAGTTCCGGTGGTACAACGACCACCGACTCCCCGACTGGGCCGACTGGGCCGACAGCGGAACCGTCACCGTCCGGCTCCACACCAACAACGAAGACCAACGACGGGGCTTCAACCGCACCGAGAACGTCCGACCCATCCCACCAGCAGATCCCGATTTCGCTCGGCTCTACGCCCGACGTAACGACGCCGAGTCCATCAACCGCCACCTCGACGACACCCTCTGGCTCGGGCGGGCCCACTCCATCGGACACGCCCGACAACACCTCAACCTCATCGGCTTTGCCCTCGCGGTGAACAGCGTCGCCATCCACGAACACCGCCGACGCCGAACCGAACCCATCGCCGCCTGACCAACACGCCGCCCACACCACCGGCGGCACCACCGCGCCCGCACCCGACCGCTCAGCCCCAACACGCCAGCCAACCACTACCTCAAGCGCCCACCAACGCACCCAACGAGGCCCGACACCAGCCCACCACTAACCTCAACCGCTGACCGGGAGTTTCGCGCCGCGAATTCTCCCGGCCCCGCCCCCGTCGGGCCGGTAGAAAACCCCGAACCCCCAGCTCAGATGGGGTGCGCGATCAGGGTTGGGAACAGATTTCGTCGATTTGGGAACGCGCGCCATCCTGTCGAGCAGATCCAGCCGCCACTCGGAGGAGCCGACTCAGCTGTCTTCGTGCTCTGCTCCGTCCATCACCTTGACTCCAGTGGTGATCTGGCCGTTTTGGCCGCTTCTGGCCGCCTTTCGCCAAACGAGTGCGGCGTGGAGTTGGGGTCACCGGTGCCTGCTTCGACGGCCTGGAGGCGGGCTTCGAGTTCGACCCGATCCCGGTACTGGCCGCCAATATCGAGGATCATTTTCGCGGCCCGTAGCCGGGTCTCAGCCCGTGGGTCGGTGAGAGCTGTCTCGATGGCGTCAAGCGCGCTTAATTGCAGGCTGGTGAACCGGTCGGCGGTCTCCTTGATGAGCTGATCGCGTGCGTCGACGACTTTGTCTCGGAACGCGGGTTCCATGAGGCGTCGACGCACGGTGCGCTCCGAGACGCCGGCGCGTCGGCCGGCCTCACCCTGGGTGCAGCCCTGGGCCAGCGCATTGGCGATCAGCGGGTCCTGGTCGTCCTTCATGTCACTGCTCCTTAGGCGCGCCAGCGATGTCACGCGAGGCAAGCAACGGGCGCACTACTTCGTAGACCGCGGCTGCACCCTCGACAAGCCCTCGGTTGAACGCTGTCTCGGTGTCGATTCGCTCAAACCAATCCGCCTCCGGGTCTAGAGCGGCGCAGCGAACCATCAGGAACGAGTGAAGACTCGGTGCGATATCGACGAGGTCAAATGAACGGCCCAAATCGCCTTCGCAGTGGCGACTGACCCCGCGGAGTTCGCGTAGGGATGCGGCCTCGCGCGCCCAGTCCGCAAGTGTCCGATTACGTGCTTCCACTTCGCCCCGCTCTGTCCGAATTCGTCTCGAAACGTTGGCCACGAGGGCTGTGGGCTTCAAGTGAGAGGCCAACATAGCCGCCACTAGGGCCACCATTCCTGCCAGCCCAGATCTCGCGCACCTAGCTGGTCGGGTTGATTCGTCGCAAAGGTTTCTCAATCGTCGCTTCAACTGCCGACTCGTCGGTCAGTCTGGCGAGAACGATCTCCGTTGCCCATTCGTCTTTCAGCGCACTACCGAGCTTCAGCCCGTTCGTCGCCCATGCGGCTAGCGCATCCGCTTCAGCCCTCGGGGCCGGCTCCCCGAGCAACGCACCGAACTCAGCTGAGTCAACCGTGATGTAGTAGTTGCTGCGTTGGCCTGTACGCGAGCGGATGGGTGCGAGTCGACCGGCGAGCTCGACTTCGTCCCGCTACGAAGGTCGCGTACCCACCGCAACGGCACCACAGGACAGTTCCGTTGGTACAACGACTACCGCCTCCCGGCCTGGGCCGGTGCAGGCTCTGTCACTGTTCGGCTTCACGGCAACGCCGAAGACGACAAACGGGGCCTCAACCGGACCGAGAACGTGCGACCCATCGCCGCCGACGACCCCGACTTCGCCCGACTGTACGCCCGCCGAAACGACGCCGAGTCCATCAACCGACACCTCGACGACACCCTGTGGCTCGGCCGAGCCCACTCCGTCGGGCACGCCCGCCAACACGTCAACCTGATCGGCTTCGCCATCAGCGTCAACAGCGTCGCCGTTCACGAACACCGACGACGACGCGACACCGCCATCGCCGCCTGAACGTCTCGCGGCACCCCGAGCCGCACCGTCGCGCCTGCGCGGCCACCCCCAGGTTGAAACCCTCGGCGATTTGCCCTCAACGCAGCCCTACCGGCGACTGACCGGCCAAAGCCTCGCTCTACACTTCACCCGCCGAGGGTTTCGCGCCGCGAATTCTCCCGGCCCCGCCCCCTTGAGTAACCACTTGTAACAGTCACTTACTAAGTCCGAAAGGCCTGGTCAAGGGATTTGGTCGAAGAAGCAGCGACTTTGACTGCCTCGTCGTCACCCAATGTGGTCGCCAAGATATGCACGCCGCCACGGAAATCAGCCACCACATCGAGATCCACAATTGCCGCAATCCGAGCAATCGCGGCATCTCCCGGGTCACCCAGATCGCTGGTCAGGTCCGCCATCAGCGCCACCAAACGCGGCAGGAAACCGCGGTACAGCACGGAAAGGCGATAGCTATCAGTGCCCGCATCGGCTGTGGTAGCAGCAACGATGTCGAACGCTCGGGCCCAGCCGGCAGTCGGTGCGCCAACATGGCGCCGAGCATTGAGCGCCGGCGAGTCGGGAAGTGCATCGGCCCAAAGTTGGGCATGCCAGCCATGGTGGCGACTGTGCGTGGCCAAATGTTCGACCGCCGCCGAAGATGTCATCGACTCGGCCCAGCGGCCCTGGACGGCGAAGAGCTCGGCCGACACCCATGACAGGGCACCGACTCGGACAGCGAGTTGTTCGATGGTCTTCATGGCTCCAGGCGCAGCCCTCGGTAGCGGTTAGTAATTGGAATTCGGCGATCACGGCCAAAGGCCTTGGGAGACACTTTCGGGCCCAGCGGGTTCTGGCGTCGCTTGAATTCGGCGACGTCGACCAACCGTGCAATCCGGGTAACGATCGCTGCATCGTGACCTTCGGCGATCAGTTCGGCGGCAATACGATCGTTCTCGACAATCTCTTTGAGCAGAGGATCGAGCACCTCATAGGGCGGGAGGCTCTGGTCGTCGCGCTGGTCCGGGCGCAGCTCAGCCGAGGGCGCCTTGGTGAGGACGGTTTCGGGGATGAGTTCAAGGCCCACAGCACGGTTGCGCCAGCGACAGAGGTCATATACCTCCAGTTTCCAGAGGTCCTTGATCACTGCGAACGCCCCGGCTGTGTCCCCGTATAGCGTCGAGTAACCCACCGCCGTTTCCGACTTGTTACCCGTCGTGAGGACCAGCCAGTCGAGCTTGTTGGCCAGGGCCATCAGTAACACGCCACGTATTCTCGATTGGAGGTTTTCTTCGGTGATATCGGCGTCGCGACCATCGAAGGACGGAGCCAACATCTCCAGGAACGCAGCGTGGGCCGGTTCGATTTCGATGACGCGGTGATCGCAGCCAAGGTTCGAAGCGAGCTTGTCGGCATCGGAGAGGGAGCCGGGGCTCGAAAAGCGTGACGGCATCGCAACGGTGTGCACGTTGTCAGGCCCCAACGCATCGACAGCGATGGCCGCCACAAGGGTGGAATCAATGCCGCCCGACAGCCCGAGACACACGTCGGAGAACCCGTTCTTGTTGAGGTAGTCCCGAGTCCCAAGCACGAGACCGTGCCAGAGCTCGTCGTACTTCTCGCGGAGCGGCGCTAAGGGATTCACGATCGGTGCACGGTCGAGGGTCACGTTGGTGACTTCCACGAGGGGATACGGGTTACCCACAGCTGCCTCAACCGGTTCGACCTCGAAGACGAACACGCCCTCGACAAACTGCTCAACTCGGGCCACAAGTTCGCCGGCCGCGTCGAAGGCCATCGAGCCACCGTCGAAGACCAACTCGTCCTGGCCACCCACCTGATTGACATAGACGATGGGCACACCGGACTCTTTGATCCGACTGGTCAGCTGAGCTTCGCGGACGCCCATCTTCCCGGCATGCATCGGTGAGGCATTGACGTTGACGATCAGTTGGGCACCACCTGCGGCGAGCTCGGCAATGACACCGCCCGGGATCCACATGTCCTCGCAAATCGAGACTCCGACAGCGACACCGTTGATGTCATACAGGTTCAACGCGTCCGCACCGGGGCTGAAGTACCGCTCTTCGTCGAAGACGCCGTAATCGGGCAGCGCCCGCTTGTGATACACGCCGCGGATCTCGCCTTGGGCACAAATCGCAACGGCGTTGAACGCCCGCCCTGTGGGGTTGGCCACCGCCTCCTCGCCGTCGACGAAACCAACGACGGCCACGCAGTCGCCGATCTGCGCCGCCACTCGAGCCATGGCCGCCTGGACATCGTCGACAAAGGCTGACTTCAAGAGCAGGTCTTCAGGCGGATAACCGGCGACAGCCAGTTCGGGGAAGACCGCGATATCGCACCCGGCGGCGGCGGCTTGCGCATACGCCTCGAGGATTCGCGTCACGTTGCCGTCGAGGTCTCCGACGACGGTGTTGAGCTGACACGCCGCAACGCGGACAGGCCGAGACATCATCGCCGCGACCCTTGGCACCGCAGCCGCTGCCGATCGCCGCGGCCCCAGCTGGGGAACCTGATCGTGAACGAGTCCAACGCCGACATAGCGGGTCAGGGTAGTGCGGATGGCCCGACGGACCGATGTCGAATCCTTTAGCCGGTGCTGTTGTTATTCGGATGGGGTCGCGTCACAATCTCGCTAGTGTGCGGCTCGTGAGTGACCATAAAGACCTCGAAGAGGGCAGCGCATTGACCGTCGACTTCACCAAACTCTTGAAGATTGGCGACGGCGGCCATCATGTGGTGCCCGTGGCTGTCCAAGACGCCGACACCGGCGAGGTGCTGATCGTGGCCTACGCCAACGCCGAGGCGCTCGAAGCCACCCTCGAGCGGGGCGAGGCAGTGTTCTACAGCACTTCGCGCAACGAGATCTGGCACAAGGGTGCAACCTCGGGCGACACGTTGACCATCGTCGATGTCGCGGTGAACTGCGAACAAAACTCGCTCCTCTATCGTGTGCACCCCAACGGCGAGGGCGCGTGTCACACCAAGTCTGACAACGGTCGGGCTCGGTCCGGCTGTTACTACCGCACCATCACCAGCGCGGGCGACCTCCAGCTCAGCTGACATCACCCATCTAGAAGCCACAACAGGACCGCAGCGATCGCCGGGCGACACTCCGCTCAAGCCGGTACGTTTCTGCTGAGCAAGCCGAAAGGGAACCGCTGTGGCACTCGAACCGGGACCGATGCAGGTCATCAAGAACGCACTCAGCACCAAGGAAGAAGTGCTGGCCGACCTCAGCAGCCTGGACCTCTGGCCCACGACCTACGTGTCTGAACGAATGGACGAGCTGCCGCTCCATTGGCACGACGTCGACAACTGTGGGTACGTGCTCGAAGGGTCGAGCTACGTACTCGACGAGGATGGCAACCGCATCGAGCTCGGCCCCGGCGACAAGCTCGTCCTGCCGACGGGGGCAGTCCACGCCGAAGGCGAGGTGACCGAAAGAATGGTGTACATCGTCGGCATCTCGAAGGCCGAGAACCTCTTCGATGCTCTGCTACCTCTCCAGGGCCCCGAGACCAGCCCCCTCCGCAAGAAGTAGCCCACACGGTGATGACAACCGGTGACGCTCGGTGCCAGGCACCAACCGTCACCGGTTCGGCAAATAGCATCGGACGCGAAACCGCGCGCCCGAAGGCGCGCGGTTTACGACGTTCGCGAGGCAACTACGCCAGTGCGGCACCAACGGTGTTGGTCATGAGGGCGGCCACGACGTATGGGTCGGCGTTGGCGTTTGGGCGACGATCTTCGATGTAGCCCTTCTGCTCTTGCGCGACCTGCCACGGGATACGCACCGAAGCACCCCGATCCGACACCCCATAGCTGAATTGGTCGAAGCGCTCGGTCTCATGCGCTCCAGTCAGACGCTCCTCGATGCCGACGCCATAGCCGGCGAGGTGCTCCTCGAGCTTGCCAGGGGCTCCGAGCGACTCGGCAGCGGCAACAACCGCGTCATAGCCCTCGCGCATGGCCTTGGTCGAGAAGTTGGTGTGCATCCCAGCGCCGTTCCAGTCACCCTTCATGGGCTTGGCATCGATACTCATCTCGACATTGTGATCTTCACCAACCCGGTACAGCAGGTAGCGAGCGATCCAGAGATGATCACCAACCTCGAGGGTGCCCACCGGCCCGATCTGGAATTCCCACTGGCCGGGCATGACCTCGGCGTTGGTGCCCGAGATCGCGAGGCCAGCCTCGATGCACAGTGTGGTGTGCTCCTCCACGATTGGACGACCATGGATCTTCACGGCGCCCACCCCGCAGTAGTACGGGCCCTGCGGTGCCGGGAAGCCAGTGGGCGGGAAGCCCGCGGGCCAGCCGGTGCCCGGGTCGAGCATCGTGTATTCCTGCTCGAGACCGAACCACGGTTCTTGGTCGCCGTACTTGTCGAAAGCTGCCCGTGCGAGCGCACGAGTGTTGCTGGGGTGGGGGGTGGTCAGATCCGTGAGGAAGGTCTCACACATGACCAAAATATTGTCGCCACCGCGAAAGGGATCGGGGCATTGGAAGACCGGCATCAGGACGACATCGGAATTGTCGCCCGTGGCCTGGTTGGTCGATGACCCGTCGTAACCCCAGATGCCAGGGACCTCGCCATCAGCGAGGATCTTGGTCTTGGAACGGATCTCGACCGTGGGCTCGGTGCCATCGATCCAGAGGTACTCAGCCCTATACGTCACTGGGGTCTCCACTCACTCTTGATTCTTGTCGGTCAGGTGCTCTCGTTGGACGGTCGGAACCTTACGTCGCCCTCGTTGACCCACGCACATTGCCGAAACAGCTGCGCAGCCGCTGAAGTGCCGCTCGATATCCTCGTCACAACCCAATCTGCTGAGATCCTATTTCGCAACCGTTACTTGTTTGTGAACGGAGCGTTAACACACCGACGTCGATCTGACGCAACCCTTCCGACCCTGCACAATGGCCCCATGGAACCGCAGCAGTCATATGTGCTTCGCACCGTTGAAGAACGAGGTGTCCGGCTGATCCGCCTCTGGTTCACCGACGTCTTGGGGCAGCTCAAGTCGCTCGCCATTTCGCCCGCCGAGCTGGAAACGGCATTCGAAGAAGGCGTGCAGTTCGACGGAAGTGCCATCGACGGATTCAGCCGAGTCCAGGAGGGCGATGTCCTGGCCGTCCCCGATGCAGCGAGCTTCGAATTGTTGCCATGGGCCGATGCCGAAGAACCAACCGGGCGCATCTTTTGCGACATCCAAAACCTCGATGGCACCCCATTCGAAGGTGACCCACGACAGGTGTTGCGCCGCAACCTGGAAGCTGCACGAGCGAAGGGGTTCACGTTCTTCACGGCGCCTGAGGTGGAGTTCTTCTACTTCGAAAGCGCGGACGACCCCACTCCCCTCGACCAAGCCGGCTATTTCGATCTCACCACACTGGATGTCAGCAGTGATCTCCGGCGCCGCACGCTTCACATGCTCGAATCGATGGGCATCCCCGTGGAGTATTCGTTCCACGAAGACTCGCCCGGCCAGCACGAGATCGACCTGCGCTACACCGAAACGCTCGACATGGCCGACAACATCATGACGATGCGTCTCGTCGTCCGAAAGATCGCGCTCGATTCGGGAATCCACGCAACGTTCATGCCCAAGCCGCTCGACGATGCCCAGGGTTCGGGGATGCACACTCATATGTCCCTATTCGAGGGCGACGAGAACGCGTTCCACGACGGCGACGACCCTCTAGGCCTTTCAACGACCGCGCGCCAGTTCATGGCCGGCGTGTTGCTTCATGCTCCAGAGTTCACCGCCGTCACCAACCAGTTGGTCAACTCCTACAAGCGGATGCTGTCGGGCTATGAGTCACCGGTATACGTCTCCTGGGCCAGCAACAATCGGTCGGCCTTGGTCCGTGTCCCGATTCACAAGCGCGGTAAGCCCACATCGGCACGCCTCGAGTACCGGGCGCTCGACTCCGCGGCCAACCCCTACCTGGCCTATTCGGTGATTCTCGCCGCCGGTCTCCGCGGCATCGAAGAGAGCTACGAGCTTCCCGCCGAAGCCCAGGACAACATGTGGACGTTGGACCGGTCGGCCGCCCGGTCGGCGGGCCTCGAGCGTCTTCCGCAGAACCTACACGAGGCACTGGACCGGATGGAGGAGTCCGAGTTGGTTCGCGAGGCATTGGGCGAGCACATCTTCGAGTGGTTCCTGCGCAACAAGCGTGCAGAATGGGCTGACTACCAGCGCTACGTCACACCCTACGAACTCGATCGTTACCTTCGGGTTTGGTAACCCCCATGGACCCTCTCCTCGTTTTCCCGGACCCTCCGCCGCCCGAGCTTGCACAGAGCTTGGACCTGGCTGGGATGGCGTGGAAGGGCGTCGCCAACGCCGTAGTGGCCGAGCAGCACGAAGAAGATCATGTCTGGGCCGGCGGCGTCGTCGTGGCCGACCAGGACCCCGATGGCGCATTCGCACTGCTTCGGGCGTTACGCAAGCGAAACCAACCGCTCGAGGCGGTGTTGTTGCTGGTCAACGGTGGCCAGCTCGGACAACTCGAGCTCCGCAACGATCTGTTCGATGACTTTTGCCTAACGCCGTTTCAACCTCGCGAACTCGAGGCACGCCTCACACACTTGTTCTTCAAGCGGGGCCACGGCACACGCGACGAGTTGATCGAACATGGCGATCTCGTGCTGAACATCGAGACGTACCAGGCTGCGATAGGTACCAAGCCCCTCGATCTCACCTACATGGAATACGAGCTGCTCAAGTTCTTGGCATCGCGGCCAGGAAAAGTGTTCACCCGAGAAACACTGTTGTCCCGAGTGTGGGGTTACGACTACTACGGCGGCGCTCGTACAGTCGACGTCCATGTTCGCCGATTGCGAGCAAAGCTCGGAGAGGAACACGCCGGCCTGATCCAAACTGTTCGATCGGTGGGCTACAGCTTCGGACAGTCGCGCTGGAGCATTTAAGGCAGGTCATCCCCCTGACACAAGCTCGGTCTGACCATTTCTGACGGCCCCGCGCGTCAGACCCGAAGGCCTCGTTCCCCTCAGCAGCCCGCGCGGATCCGTCAGAAATCCTGAGACGGCCGCACCGGGTTGATCAGCCTGGGAGTGACAGGATGCGGAACTCGATCGTGGTCGCTTCGGGGATGACATCCACACCAATGGAACCAGCGCTCCCAGTCGGGTGGGTCATGGTGGTGATTGCCACATCATTGTCACTGGCTTGGTTGATGAGATCGCTCAGCACGATCGATGATGTTGGGTACTCATCCATCACCGTCTCGAGGATCGCTCGACGGTCAGTGGCTCGGGCCCCCAA
>Ga0302127_10003075_pt1 | contig 10099 bp, 11 predicted proteins | sample CB4_SCM_MG_FD_204452 | JGI IMG/M metagenome (GOLD analysis project Ga0302127, IMG submission 204452) | Marine microbial communities from Western Arctic Ocean, Canada - CB4_SCM | ecosystem: Environmental > Aquatic > Marine > Oceanic | place: Canada: Western Arctic Ocean | collected 2017-09-24 | reverse complement strand
AATGGACCTAAGCTTATTACTTTAGTCGGCTATTGGGCAACCATGCGCGAGCGGTGCTGTGTTTTAAATAAGACCGAAAAAGTATGAATTAGGCACTAATTCGACACAAACCAAGCCGTGCCGCGATTTGATTAAGTAATTCGCATGCCTGGTTTTGCGCCACTGTGAGGTTCCAGCAACCAAATTGCCTCTCCCCCCGGACCCGCTGCCAGAATCATACCCTCGGAAATGCCGAATTTCATTTTGCGGGGTTTTAGATTGGCTACAACTACCGTGTGCATGCCAAGCAAATCTTCCGGCTTATAGGCTGACTTGATGCCGGAAAATACAGTCCGGGACAAGGGCTTACCTTTTTCGTCTAGACCGAGGTCGAGAGTCAACTTAATTAATTTATCGGCCCCTTCAATGTGCTCCGCTTGGGTAATTTGAGCTACGCGTAAATCGATCTTGGCGAACTTATCAAAATCAATCTCTGGCTCAAAGCTAGTATCAACAGCTGTCCCACTTGTTGTTGCAGAACTGGCTTGCTGTGCTTTTTCCATCTCTGCTTTCGTCGCTTCAACCATGGCTGCTACCTTATCAGACTCCACTCGGGTCATCAGCTGTTTGAACTTATTAATTTTGTGCCCGAGCAGGATTGAGTCGGAATCATTCCAGCGCAATGGCTCAATTCCAAGAAAGGCTTCGGCTTGTTCCGCCATGGCGGGTAATACCGGTTTCAGATAACAGATCAGCAAGCGAAAAGCATTGATTCCGGTGCTGCAGATTTGTTGTAGTTCAGTGGCGTGTTTATCCTCCTTGGCAATAATCCAGGGCTGTTTATCGTTTATATACTGGTTGGCTTTGTCTGCAGATGCCATGATTAGTCGTATGGCTTTGCCGAATTCTCGTTGCTCATAAAGCTCAGTGATTTCTGCCTTGGCAGATTGAATACCACTAATCAGTTTTTCATCATCCAGCGTTTCGGACAGCTTGCCGTCGAAGCCTTTGCCAATAAAACCTGCACACCGGCTGGCTATATTGACTACTTTACCTACAAGGTCGGAATTTACCCGCTGGGTAAAATCTTCCAGATTCAGATCCAGGTCATCCACTCCAGAGGAGAGTTTTGCCGCCAAGTAGTAGCGTAAGTATTCGGGGTTCAGGTGATCAAGATAAGTGCGGGCATTGATAAAGGTGCCGCGGGACTTGGACATCTTGGTGCCGTCTACTGTGAGAAAACCGTGGGCAAATACTGCAGTTGGCGTACGATACCCCACACTGGTTAGTATGGCTGGCCAGAACAGTGTGTGAAAATTAATAATGTCTTTGCCAATAAAATGATACAGCTCAGTATCTTGCCCCTGGTTCCAATAATCGTTGAACTGATAATCTGAGCGATTACAGAGGTCTTTAAAACTGGCCATATAGCCCACCGGCGCATCAAGCCAGACGTAGAAATATTTACCAGGAGCATCAGGTATTTCGAACCCAAAATAGGGTGCGTCGCGACTGATATCCCATTCCTGGAGTTCATCATCCAGCCATTCGCTAACCTTGTTAGCTACCGGCACCTGCAATGTTCCACTGCGAGTCCATTTTATGAGCATTTCACGAAATTCGGGAAGTTTGAAGAAATAATGCTCTGATTCCTTCTCCACGGGTGTGGCACCGGAAATCGAAGATTTTGGATTAATTAAATCCGATGGGCTGTAGGTGGAACCGCAGGACTCACAATTGTCACCGTACTGATCTTCAGCCTTGCATTTCGGACAGGTGCCCCTAATATAACGGTCTGCCAGAAACAGCTGTTTCTCTGGGTCAAAAAGCTGTTTGATGTGACGCTTGGCAATGTGCCCATTATCATCCAGTGCCTTATAAATCGACTCAGAAAGTACGCGATTCTCAGATGAGTGAGTTGAATAATAATTGTCAAAACCGATGAGAAAATCAGCAAAATCAGCTTGATGTTCCTGATTGATGCGTTCAATTAATTGCTCGGGTGTGACCCCCTGAGCTTCAGCGCTTAACATGATAGCAGTGCCATGGGCGTCATCTGCGCAAACATAGACACAGTCATGGCCGCGTAATTTTTGCAGGCGAACCCAGATATCTGCTTGAATAACCTCCATCAAATGCCCGAGATGTATGCTGCTGTTAGCATAGGGTAGGGCGCTGGATACCAGAATTTTTCTTTGTTTCACGTTGCGATCCTTCTACTACTTGGATGTGTAATTCGGTTTTTCTCTATCAACTTTCGATCAGTTCGAAGTCTTCTTTAGTGACGCCGCAGTCGGGGCACATCCAGTCATCCGGGATTTCATTCCAACTAGTGCCAGGGGCTATACCGTCTTCGGGTAAACCCAATTCCTCATCGTAGATGAAGCTACACACTAAACATTGCCATTTTTGCACCGAGCAATCCTCCGGGTATCCATCTGTTAACTGCTGATTTGATACTGACAACGAGCATGCCCTGCGATCGCAGTCTTCGGGTGGAATTCAGTAAATGGCCTTCCAACACTTACGGCAAGACATCGTGGCGTGTTTGCCAGTCAAAATCTTCAGCTTGAATCAAATATCGAAAACAGTTCGACAGTACAGAGGATAATACTCTAAATTGGGGTCCCTAAAAAAGCCCAGAGTAGATTTTTGGGCAATGTACCTAATAAATTTGAAAGCAGTGAGTTATCGCGTGAACTCTGTGTCAGAAGGAATTATCATTCGCGCTGCGAACATTAGGGCAGAATTTGAGTCGAGGCAGAGGAACCAAAAATGAGCATTAAAGCGGATAGGTGGATAAGGCAGATGGCAGCCGAACAAGGGATGATCCATCCATTTGAAGCGCAACAGGTTCGCCATGTTGGTGGAGCTAAGGTGATTTCCTATGGCACATCCAGTTATGGTTACGATGTGCGCTGCGCCGCCGAATTTAAAATTTTCACAAACGTGCACACCACCAATGTGGTCGATCCCAAAAACTTCGATGAAACAAGCTTTGTCTCCATTAATGAGCCAATTTGCATTATCCCACCTAATTCTTTTGCACTGGCACGGACGATCGAATATTTCCGAATTCCTAAAGACGTGCTAACGATATGCCTTGGAAAATCTACCTATGCTCGATGCGGTATCATTGTTAATGTAACGCCACTGGAGCCTGAATGGGAGGGCCATGTAACCCTTGAGTTTTCTAATACAACCCCACTGCCCGCGAAAATATATGCCAATGAAGGTGTTGCGCAAATGCTGTTCTATCAGTCAGATGAACAATGCGAAACAACCTATAAGCAAAGAGGTGGTAAATACATGGGGCAGATGGGCGTTACCCCCCCGAAAGCCTGACTTCTCAGGCTCGTTGATTGCCTGAGATGCTGGCTGGACTCGATTAGTCAAAGCATTTCTATCGCTCTTGAATAAAAACCACAGTTTTACAATTACTTACCAAAAATTATCCGAATAGGATTTGCTTCGAGCGCAAAATCGCCGAGAATTTGGCGGTATCGCGGTTGATTCGTCAAGACCCCGGCGAATTTACGCAAAAAAAACAATCCCTCTCTAGCTTGCACAATGGTTCAAAGTGCTTGCCCTCACTTGCCTATAGCGCGATTTCTCATGCTATTCAAGGTCTTGGAACAATTATTGCTACCTTAATTCACAGTCTGTCTAAATCGGTGCTGGTGAAGTTTATGTATTCGGAATTGGGGCACGTAATTAATTGCCTGAAATACATCTAAGCTACGCTAACGCAATAGTCAGAAAACGTTGGGGATACAACAGTGCGGGTAGTAGTGCCTCTAGACCTTTATCGGGTTGATTAGCGTACTTGGTCACTAAAGAGTTGGGCGTGTTGTCTGGCAAGAAGTGCAGGATAACAAGCAAACAACCAGGGTGGAAACTGTTGGTAAATAGTGAATAAAGAAATGATTTCTTTTTTCCGCTTAAGCTAAACATTGGAGTTGAAGCTCTGCTATTTAGTAGATCGTCAATACCGGATTTAAGTTTAGGCTAGCGCTATAAAAAAATGGGATGACTGACGATGGCTTCAGCCAGTGGGGTTGCAGTACTTAATAACGTCCAGATTGGCGGCAAGGTAAGTGAAGAATATTTGAACGAGGTGGTGGTGAAATACGCGCCGTTAGTTAAACGAATTGCCCATCATTTGCTTCTCCGGATGCCTGCCAGTGTGCAAGTTGATGATTTAATCCAGTCTGGAATGATAGGTTTGTTAGAGGCAGCAAAAAAGTACGATGTATCCAAGGGGGCAAGTTTTGAAACCTATGCTGGTATAAGAATACGCGGTTCGATGTTGGACGAAGTGCGCAAAGGAGATTGGGCGCCACGGTCTGTACACAGAAAGTCGAGGAAAGTGGCCGAGGCAATCAAGATTATCGAGGCTCGTACCGGCAAAGATGCCAAGGTTCAGGACATCGCCAAAGAGATGGAAATTGATTTAAATGCCTATTATGCGATTTTGCAGGATGCCTCGGGCAGTAGATTATTTAGTTACGATGACATCATGGAAGGAGATGATTCCGCAATAGAACTGGCCGCTGGCGCACTTCCCGGGCCCTGTGATGGTCTACAGAGATCTACGTTTAAGGCTCACTTGGCGACTGCTATTGAAGGGCTGCCAGAGCGAGAGAGACTCGTTTTAGCTCTTTATTACGACGAAGAGCTTAATCTTAAGGAGATCGGCGAAGTAATTGGAGTGAGTGAGTCGCGCGTCAGCCAAATCCATAGTCAGGCGGCATTGCGGCTACGTTCAAGACTAACTGAGTGGAGATAGCATAGCACTTGGGCACCCCCCCCAATATTTGGGTTTCTTTCCATCCCTGCCTATTCAAAAGCCCTTTCCATCTTGACCTGTATCCTTCATGAAGGTGGGGGTTGGGATGAATTGTCGGTTATAATCGCTTACCACACGCATCCCTTTCTTTATAGATGTGACCTATGAGCTCGAATGCAGAATTACAACACAGCCATCAGCCTCTGCTCAGTGCACGGGGCTTATTTTGCGAGCGTGATGATCGTGTGTTGTTTGAGAATTTGAATTTTCAGTTGCAAGCGGGTCAGGTAATGCAGGTTCGAGGTAGCAACGGTAGCGGGAAAACCACCTTGATGAGAATTCTTTGTGGCCTCAACGATAGCTACGATGGCGAAATATTCTGGCAAGGCGAGCCCGTACAACAGCAGATTGCGGAATATCGAGCTTCATTACTCTATATTGGGCATCGTGTTGGGGTGAATAAAGTGCTCACGCCCATGGAGAATTTGCGCTGGAGCTGCAGCTTGCAAACGCAAGCAAGTGATCAAGCTATTCTACAGGCGTTGGCTGAGGTTGAGCTGATGGGCTTTGAGGAGTCGGCTTGCTATACCTTATCGGCGGGACAGCAGCAGCGAGTTTCGCTGGCCAGATTGCTGCTTAGCCCAGCCGCTCTCTGGGTCCTAGATGAACCGTTTACCACGCTGGATGCCCATGGAGTGAGTAATCTGGAGGAATTGCTGGAAAGCCATGCCAACGCTGGGGGATCAGCTCTGGTTACCACTCATCATATATTAAATGTGGCGGACCTTCAGGTCTTGAGCCTGGGCTGAGAATGAGCGAAACAGAGCCAACATCGACCAGTAAAGCATTCGTGGCAACCATGCGGCGAGACCTGCTTATTGCGTTCAAGCGTAAAAATGATTTGCTCAACCCCTTTATGTTTTTCTTTATAGTTGCTACGTTGTTTCCCATCGGTATTAGCCCGGAACCAGAGCGCCTTGGTGAGATCGCAGCCGGTGTGTTGTGGATATCTGCTCTTTTGGCATCGATGCTGGCTATGGATAATTTGTATCGGGCTGATTATGAAGATGGCTCCCTGGAGCAGTTGCTACTCAGCTCACACCCCCTTTACTTCATGGTTCTGGCAAAAAACATCAGTCACTGGTTGGTCAGCGGGCTGCCAGTTGTGCTGATTTCTCCGTTGCTTGCTTATATGCTGAATTTGCCCAGCGAATCATACTTCACGTTGTTTATCACCTTGCTTATAGGCACTCCCATACTGAGTCTGTTGGGCTCAATAGGAGTCGCTTTGACAGTTGGATTAGGCAGCCGTGGATTGATTCTCGCGGTAATCACCCTGCCTATGAGCATTCCGGTGCTGATTGCAGGCACTATAGCTGTGCAACAAACACTAAATGGGGCTTCGCTGGCTGGCTACCTTGCCTTGATGGGAGCCATGTTACTAGCGGCCTTAACCCTGGCGCCGCTGGCATCGGCTGCAGCGTTAAGAATAAGTGTAAATTGAGTGATATTGCCCAATTATAGGTCAGCACCTGCACAAGTGAGTTACAATACGTAACGTTGCTCAGCTGGGCGGGCGTGATATATTTAATATCTTACATCGGTATCGGTAAATAATAGGAGAGCACGGTAACAATGTGGCTTTGGTTTTCTAAATTAGGCTCACCGAAATGGTTCTATGAACTTTCGGGGAAGTGGCTACCGTGGTTAGTAGGCGCTATGTGCCTATGCTTGCTAGTAGGCGTCACTTGGGCCTTGCTCTTCGTACCACAAGATTATCAGCAAGGTTTAACCAACCGTATCTTTTTCGTTCATGTGCCAGTTGCCAGTATATCCCTGGTGTTTTTTCCTCTAATGGCAATCGCAGGAGCCATTAACTTGGTATGGCGAATGAAACTGGCTGATATGGTAGTTAAAACGGCGGCTCCGTTGGGCGCCTGGTTCACTGCTCTGGCATTGGCTTCGGGCTCTATCTGGGGTGTAGACACCTGGGGTACTTGGTGGATCTGGGATGGTCGATTGACTTCGTTATTGTTCCAATTTTTTCTATTGATTGGGGTGATTTCGTTACGCTCTGCACTTGAAGACTCAGATGGTGCAGCAAAAGCTTGTGGGCTGCTGTCAATCGTGGGTTTCATTAACGTCATAATAATCAAGTATTCGGTAGACTGGTGGAATACCTTGCATCAACCCGCCACGGATTTAACTATGTCTTCAAGTGGGCCTAATGGTTCTGAAATTTTGATACCCTTTGCCATAATGTTCATCGCCGTATATCTGTTTTTTGTGGTTAGCCTAATACTATATATCCGTAACGAAATATTGCTGCGGGAGCGGCGTTCGCAATGGGTCCAAGATTTGGTAAGCCAATCTTGAAGCTAAGGGTTTAAAATGTTAGAAGCAATTCAGTTTTCGAGCTTTAATGAGTTTTTAGCCATGGGTGGTTATGCATTCAATGTTTGGTCTGTCTATGCTTTATTTTCAATTTTTTTATGTGTAAATTTCTTGCTGCCACTTAGGAAGAAAAAACAAATTATTCGTGAGCAGAAGCGTCGTCTAATCGCGAATAGGGAAATGCAGAAAAATAATCAGGGTGCGAAAGGTATGGATAATATGACTAATGCAGCCGGAGGAAACTAGTGAAAGTTCATCGTCAAAAACGCCTGGGAATTATACTATTCATTGCTGCAGGTCTTAGCATCTCAATTGCATTGGCGGCATATGCCTTGCGACAGAACATAAGCTTATTTTATACACCGACACAGGTGGCGGAAGGCGAAGTGCCAACGGGCCAGCATTTTAGGATTGGTGGTATGGTCAAGGCTGGATCGTTCCAAAGCGCACAAGATAGTCTGCGCGTTGAGTTCGTTACCACAGACTACGTTAGCGACGTGCCGATTCATTATGAAGGGATCTTGCCTGATCTATTTCGAGAGGGGCAGGGGCTCGTAGCAGAGGGTGCGATGGATGCTGCAGGAGTCTTTCAAGCATCTCGCGTGTTGGCCAAACATGATGAAAATTATATGTCACAAGAAGTTCGTGCAGCCTTGGATGCAGCGGAGGCTTCGGAAATGAACTCATCCCCGCTGGCGGAGCAATAAATGATTCCTGAATTAGGTCAGTTTTCACTGATATTAGCACTGTGTCTGTGTGTGATACTTGGCACTTTGCCGCTGATTGGTGCTAGCCGAAATAACCTGCTATGGATGAATTTGGCTCGACCTGTTACGGCTGGAGTATTTGTTTTTCTTGCAATTAGTATAGCTATTCTTGCCTACGCTTTTGTTCAAGACGATTTTTCGGTGCAGTTTGTCCAACAACATTCCAATTTGCTGCTACCTACACGTTACAAAGTCACCGCGGTGTGGGGGGGGCATGAAGGTTCATTTTTGTTGTGGACATTCATGCTATCGGGCTGGATGCTGGCAGTAAGCATATACAGCAAGAGCATGCCTATCGATTTTGTCGCAAGGGTATTGGGTGTGTTGGGGATTATTTGTTTCGCGTATATTTTGTTCATGTTGGCGACTTCCAATCCGTTCGATCGTGTGGTGCCACTTTCCCCCGCCGATGGCGCTGATCTCAATTCTGCATTGCAGGATATTGGATTTATTATCCACCCACCAACGCTATATATGGGCTATGTTGGTTTCTCCGTTGTCTTTGCATTTGCCATGGCGGCGCTGCTCAGTGGGCGTCTTGATGCAGCCTGGGCAAGATGGTGTCGCCCTTGGGCAAATACGGCCTGGGCAGTGTTGACACTAGGCATTGCGCTTGGCAGTTGGTGGGCTTATTACGAATTAGGTTGGGGTGGTTGGTGGGCCTGGGATCCAGTTGAAAATCCGCCGTTAATCACTTGGTTATTTGGAACCGCTATGATTCATTCTCTGGCGGCAACCGAGAAGCGTGGGGTATTCAAAAGCTGGACTGTACTACTGGCTATTTTGGCTTTTGCTGGAAGCTTATTGGGAACTTTTATTACTCGTTCGGGCTTATTAACATCGGTTCATGCATTTGCCAGCGACCCGACCCGGGGAGTATTTATATTACTGATATTTGGGTTAGCCATTGGTTTTGCGTTGCTGCTGTTCGCTTTGCGTGCGCCGCTAATGAAGAGCGATTTTGGTTTTAGTTTATTGTCTCGGGAAATATTTCTACTGGCCAATAATGTTATTTTGGTCGTGGCAAGTGCATCGGTGTTGTTGGGAACCTTGTTCCCAATGGTATATCAAGCCATAACTGACGAATTGATATCAATTGGACCGCCGTATTTTAATGCGATTTTTGCACCACTGATGGTGCTGCTCATTTTGCTGCTTGGTGTAGGGCCGATCTGTCGCTGGAAGAAAACCTCCGCGCAATATCTCGTCATGCAATTGGGCCGGGTTGCGCTCAGCAGTGTTGCACTCGGGGTACTGCTACCGTTGGTGGTATTGTTGAAATTTTCAGTCTCGGCGACCATCGCGTCAATTCTGGCGTCTTGGATTTGCTTGGCTATGTTAACAGACTTAGTCAATAAATCTGCCAATAAGATAACTCGGTTACAAGGCTTGAAGAGTTTGTCTTTAAGTTACTTCGGAATGCAGATCGCACATTTTGGTGTTGCCGTGATGCTGATCGGCGCAGCAATGACTAGCAACTTTAGCTCAGAGAAAAGTGTATTGCTCGCCAGTGGGGAAAGCATTGACCTGGGCGAGTATGTTTTCCTCTTCGATGGAATGACATCAGTCGAGGGGCCTAATTATATTGGTGATGAAGCACATATTCAGGTATTGCGAGATGGTGAGTTTGTGCGAAATCTAAATCCACAACGCCGACTCTATGTGGCCAGTGGAAGCCCGTCAACAGAAATGGCAATCGATGCGGGATTTTTTCGAGATCTCTTTATAACTCTGGGTGAAGCGAAAGAAGGTGGCGCCTGGTCAATGACTATTTACATCAAGCCTTTCATTCGCTGGGTTTGGCTTGGTGCTATCTTCATGGCGCTGGGTGGACTAACCGCGGCAGGAGACAAGCGTTATCGTCGGCTAAGGCGTAGACAGGAAGAGCTCTTGGCGGAAGATCTGAAGGCAAATTTGCAGCCGGCTCTGTGAGGTTGAATTCATGTCTAAATTAAAATTTTTCATTCCCGCTATCGGCTTTTTTGTATTGGCGTTGCTACTGTGGCGCGGCCTGTACCTGAACACCAGAGATCTGCCTTCAGTATTGATTGACAAGCCCTTGCCTGAATTTGAAATGAAAACGGTGATCGGTAGTCAGCTTGTCACCAATAAGGATTTGCCGGATAAAATGTTTTTGCTCAACGTATGGGGCAGTTATTGCTTACCATGT
>Ga0302127_10003074_pt1 | contig 10099 bp, 9 predicted proteins | sample CB4_SCM_MG_FD_204452 | JGI IMG/M metagenome (GOLD analysis project Ga0302127, IMG submission 204452) | Marine microbial communities from Western Arctic Ocean, Canada - CB4_SCM | ecosystem: Environmental > Aquatic > Marine > Oceanic | place: Canada: Western Arctic Ocean | collected 2017-09-24 | reverse complement strand
CCACTACAGCGGCTTGTACGAAGGGTCAGGCCGAGGCTTCATCGACTGGGTGTGCGAGCTGCACCGGCCCATGGTTGCGACCTCCCACCAGGTGACGAACATCTTGATCGAGGTCGACGGCGACACTGCTGCGAGCGAGGCGTACGTCACCGTGCGACTGCGCACCGACGACGGTTCGGGCAATCTCATCGACATCGTCGGTGCCGGCAGGTACCTCGACCAATGGTCCTATCGGGACGGCCGGTGGGCCATCGACCATCGGCAATACGTCAGCGACGTCAGCACCAACCTCCCCGCTCCAGCCAGCGATGCCCGTGCCGCACTTGCGCCGGCTGGCTCGGTCGACGTCGTGCCGAGCCACCGCGATCGGTCCGACCCCAGCTACGCCTTGTTCGGTGACGAATCGGCGTGATCAGACCCCTCCGACGGGGTCCGTCCGCCTGGGAGGGCGATCGCAGGCTTCTGCCGATGCGCGCAACCCTAGGGATCGATCGAAAGTAGGCGACCGCGGCGGCATCTGGACCGAGGCCACCGTCGCGCACGCGCTGGTAAGCCCGATGCCCTGATGCCGCGGCTTCTACCTGACGCTGCGGTCGGCGGCTTCCCAATACGGGGCACGCAATTCGGTCTTGAGGATCTTGCCGGTGACGTTCTTTGCTAGGGCATCGACGAATGCGACCGACCGCGGCAGCTTGTAGCTGGCAAGATGTTCCCGCGTGTACTCAAGCAACGATTGTTCGGCGACCTCCACACCGTCATGGAGCACGACGATCGCGTGGACCTGTTCGCCCCACCGCTCCGAAGGGATACCAATCACGGCGGCTTCAAGGATCGCCTCGTGGGCAAACAGGACATCCTCGACTTCGCGCGGATAGATGTTCTCGCCCCCGCTGACAATCATGTCCTTGAAGCGGTCGGTCACATAGACGTAGCCGTCCTCGCCGCGGTACCCCGCGTCGCCGGTATGCATCCAACCGTTGCGCAGCGCCTCGGCGCTTGCGTCGGGGTTGGCCCAGTACTCGGTCATAACCGCCGGCCCACGCGTAACAATCTCGCCGACTTCGCCGGGCGGAAGTTCGACGTCGTCGGAGCCGACGACGAGCGTCTCGAAGCCGGCAGCACCCGTTCCTGCAGATGCCAGCCACTCCGGATGATTGATGGGGTCGTGGTCGTTTGGGCGCAGGACTGTGCAGCCACTGGTTTCGGTCATGCCGAACATCTGAACGAAATCACACCCCATCACATCGATAGCCCGTGCCAACACATCAGGAGAGATGGTGGAGGCGCCATAGATGATGGTCCGGACCGACGACCAGTCCGACGTGGCGATGTCTGGGTGGTTCAGCAACATGTTGATCATCGTCGGGACGAGCAGCACGTATGTGGGTCGGTCGCGTTCGAGATGCTCGAAGATCGTCGTCGGGTCGAAAGTCTTGACGAAGATGTTGGTCGCGTTCATGTATGAAAACGCGTACCCGACGTTTGACGCGATGTGGAACAACGGCAGGCACTGCAGAAGCGAGTCGCCCGGCTGCTGAGCGAACTCCAACGACGACGAATTGATCCGTGCCCACAACGCCATGTTGGAGAGAACCGCACCCTCGGGCCGACCTGTGGTTCCGCTGGTGTAGAGGATCACGCACGGGGCTTCGGGCTCGACTGGCCCGGCTGCAATCGTCCCGGCGGCCGAGTCGAGCAACTCGTTGTAGGACGACCCGTGCCCCGCATCGCCAAGATGAACCGTGGGCACGACGTCGAGCGCCTCGGCGTGGTCGGCGAACCCCGGCCCGTGGATCAGCAGCGATGGCGAGGAGTCATCGACGAGGTATTGGAGCTCGGGGACGGCGAGCCGATAGTTGAGCGGCACCAAGATCAAGCCAGCGCGTTGGGACGCAACCTGGATCTCCGTGTATTCCAGCTCGTTCATTGCGAGCAGCGCTACGCGATCGCCGCGCTGAAGCCCGAGGTTGCGCAGCGACCACGCCAGCCGACTCGCTCGCTCGTCGGTCTCGCGAAACGAATAGCTGCTTGTCCCGTCGGAGACGCAGGCCAGGTCGCCAGCAAGTTTCGCTCCGTTAGTCAGCATGTCGGGAACAATTTGCATGCAATTCTCCGAACGACTCGACCAGTGATTTCCGGTAGACCTTAGGAGCCGGCCAAGCGCCGCGTGAGCGATAACATCGCGAACAGTGCCGGATGTGGCACCGTGTCGAATAGCGGTCGCTCAAAGCAAGCGTCCGGTCTGTCGCCTCGGCAAGTGGGCGGCGGCAGTCCACTGCTACTGTCGCTGTCGACCGCCGCCTCGGGGCGACGGCATTGCCTCAGGGGGAGTCTGCATGTCGCTCGTTGTGCACATGTACTTCGAAAGAAGACCCGAAGCTCATCACCGGCCGGGGTCAATTCGTCGATGACATTACGCCGGCCGGCAGGGCCTATTTGGCCTTTGCCCGCGACGTCTGCACTCTGGTCAGGCGCGTGCGACCCCATGTCGGAGCAGCTGCGGCCGACGAAAGCACGCCTCCAAGCGGCATCCACGCGGATCCCCACTATCGCCGCCACCTGGCCCGGGTCCTGCTGGCAAGGGCGGCTGGCGAGGCGACTTTCAGAGCGGCAGGATCGCCCAGACCATCTGGCTGCGCTGCGTACGAACCGACAGGTTCCAGCCTCGGCGAGTCGAGCAGTGACATCAACCCATTCCTGACATTCTGACCCAACCAGTTTCCGAGGCCGAGATGCCCACAATCGGAGCGCCAGCTCCCCACGACATCTTCACTGACAATCACCGGTGGGGCGATGTAGCAGACTGGAACCAAGCGGCACTGGCATTGCATGAAACACGAGGTCTGCACCGCGTCGAGCGAGAGGGTTTCTCGCCGTTTTGGGCGGTCATCGACCACGCGGCCCTGCTCGAGATCGAACGACAGCCGGACCTTTTCACAAACGGGCCCGAACCAGTGCTGGGTAACAACCACGCGTTCGCCGCCCGACAGCTTCAGATCAAGACGCTCATCCACATGGACGGCGATGAACATCGCGCGTACCGCAAGCTGACGAGCGACTGGTTCAAGCCAGCCTCGGTCGGCCGACTCTCGGCTCGCCTCGAAGAACTCAGCCAAGAAGCCTTGTCTCGAATGGTCACGAGCGCGGGCGAATGTGACTTCGCCACCGACATCGCACTGCCCTATCCCCTGCAGGTCATCCTGAGAATCCTGGGGCTCCCCGAGACCGACTATGACCGCATGCTGTCGCTCACCCAAGAGCTCTTTGGCGCCGAAGATCCCGACCTCCAACGCGCCGAAGCCTCGCCCGAGGTGCAGGCCCAAGTCATCGGCGACTTGTACAACTACTTCACCGCGCTGACGGCTGATCGTCGCGAACACCCCAGCGATGATCTGGCGACGCTGATCGCCAACGGCACAGTTGCCGACACTCCATTACCCGACCTCGAGACCATGGGTTACTACGTCATCGTCGCGACAGCCGGCCACGATACGACGTCGAGCGCGATGGTCGGAGGGCTGCGGTCATTGGTGGAGAACCCCGACCAATTGGCGCTCCTCCAATCACAACCCGAACTCATCAGCAATGCCGTCGAAGAGATGCTGCGGTGGACTGCGCCGGTCCGGCACTTCATGCGAACCGCGCAAGCTGACACCGAACTGTTGGGGCAGCCCATCAAGAAGGGCGAATGGCTCTATCTCTCGTACAAGGCAGCCAATCTCGACCCCAAGGTTTTCGACGACCCATTGCGCTTCGACGTCGAGCGACACAATGCTGATCGTCAAGTGTCGTTCGGGTACGGCGTGCATTTCTGTCTGGGAGCACAACTCGCCCGCATGGAGCTTCGTTCGCTATTTTCGACCCTGCTGCCAAGGATCGACACGATCGTCCTTGCCGGTGAGCCAACCACGATGAAGACCACCTTCGTCGGTGGGCACAAAACATTGCCGATTCGCTACACGTTGAATGGAGCCTGAGTATGCGTTTGATCCCCCTAGAGATTGGCCGCCTCGAAAGCGACAACCGATTCCTCAGCGGCGAGGATGGTTGGAAGACCCTTCCGGTGCCGTCATGGCTAATCGAGCACCCTGATGGGCTGATCTTGTTCGACACGGGGCTGCATGCCGATCTCCAGCAATCCTCTGATCGTCTGGGTCCGGGCGCGGCAGTGTTCCGCCCGGACTTTGAACCGGGCGAGGAGCTGGCCAGCCAGCTAGCGGCCCGCGACATCCGCGCATCGGACATCACCCACATCATCTTCAGCCACCTCCATTTCGATCACGCCGGCGGCACCGAGGAGATTCCCGATGCCCGGGTCATCATCCAGGAGGCCGAATGGAAGTCGGCACATCACGAGCGGTTGATCGAGGCTGGGGTCTATAACCCGGCCGACTACAACCACGGTCATGACCTCCAGACCATTACCGGCACCCACGATGTGTTCAACGACGGAAAGGTGGCGTGTCTCCCTACTCCCGGTCACACCGCCGGCCACCAATCGCTGCGACTCGAACTCGACTCCGGCCCCCATGTATTGACAGCCGATTGCGTGTACTTCGGCGCCTGGCTCGACGAAATGCGAGTCCCGCAGATGGGCTACAACCACGACCTACAACGTGAGTCGATGGAAGAACTTGTTCGGCTCCGTGACCAAGAAGGCTGTCATCTTCTCTTCGGCCACGACGCCCAGCAGTTCCGCTCGCTCGCGCCCGAGGGCGTCACCTAACGAACGGCACCGACCGCTACCGCTCATCGGCCATCGCTCGGTGGTGCCAGGCACCGGCGCGCGATGGCCCAAACGCTGACAGTGAACTCATCGCGCGGTGGTGCCAAGCACCGGCGCGCGATGGCTTTGTGGAATGGGTGGGTTCTCGGGCGGACCGGGTGGACACGGACCGGAACGCCGATGCGGAGCATCCGGCGTGCTGGTCAGACCTGCGCTCGCGCCGGGATGCCGCGTGTCAGAACGCGCCGCGAGGGCCGGCGTTGGTCACGCGTGCGAGACTGCGCTTGACAGAACCTGCCCCGTGCTGGCGGGAGCAAGTCGGCAAGAAGTGAGGCCAACAAGATGGACATTCGACGAGTGGTGACCGGACACGACGGCAGCGGCAAGGCCGTGTTCGTCAGCGACGAGATGGTCGCGCCCATCACGTTGACCGCGATGCCGGGCACAGAATTCCACCGTCTGTGGGGCTCTGACACAGCCCAGACCTACCCCGATGCAGGGGCCGAGCCGTCAGCCCCGAACTATTTCCCGGACGTCGGCGGATTTCGATTCGGCTTCTTCACCCTGCCTCCCGAACAAGAGGCCGACTACCCCGGAGACATCGAGGCCGCGATGATCGAGGTTGAGGCCAAGATGCCCGGGATGATGGCCCACATGGAGCCCGACGAGCCTGGCATGCACACCACCGCTACCACCGACTACGAGATCGTGATCTCGGGACACGTCATCCTGGAGCTCGATGACGGCGCCGAGATCACACTCGGCCCTGGGGACACCGTGATCCAAAACGGGACCCGCCACCGATGGCGCAACCCGGGATCGGACCCGGCTGTCATCGGCGCCGTGCTCGTTGGCGCTCAGCGAGCCTGACGGCCCCAGACACACGCTCTTCGCGTGGTTGGCCCCGATCGCGGGCGGAAGCGAGCAGACCCGCACCGAAGCGCCGGCGCGGGCACCCTCCTTCGAGAGCCTCGGTACCAGCGATCGAGGCGCCAATGAGCTAGCCGGTCACCGGCGCGCGGGAGTGGACGAGTTCATTCTGGCGGCCTGGCCCCACACTGAACAGGCAGACCGCGGAGGCGAGCTGATGATTCCTCGAGTGCGCGACCGGCTGCATTGGCCGCCTTGGCCAAAGAGGGTCTGGTCGGTAGCGACCGTCTCGCGTCTCCCAGGTCTAGAGACGAGCAACCCTGCGATCCTCGCGGTTTGGGCGCATGGTGGCGAGGTGCGATTTTCCGCGCCAGAATTCCGCCGCCAAGACCATTCCCACAACGACAAAGGAGATCATCCCCAGCGCACAGCTGTGTAGCCCGTCGCCGTGCCCGGGCCCTCGTATAGCGCACCGATAGCGATCGCCGTCACATCGCCGAAGAGCGCCTGGGCCGCGGCCGTCACGCCTTGAGCACCGGCCGGACGGTGTTCTGGCACGGCCATAGCGACAGCGACCCCGCAGCCCATCAGCGATCGCAGGGGTGATCGAGAACCCCAAGATCCAGGTCCCCAGATCAACGGCTACCGAGTCACCGACCATGTCCGGCTGGCGAGCAAGGGTCAGCCCAGAACAACCGATGGATCGGGGACCAGGTCGCGCGCCAACCACTGGAATACGCGCCACCCCATATCCGCTGCGCCTAGCGAGACCTCGACCTGCTTGGCGGCTTCAGCCGAGATTGGCTGCGCTTGCGGCGCCTTCACGTGCACCTCGGCGACACGCTCGGCGGTCACGAACCACCCAACCGCCTCGGCGGGCGAACCACCGACCGTCAGCAACCCGTGGTTGCGCAAGATGCATAGCTTCGACGGCCCCAATGCAGCCGAGATCGATCGCCCGCCATCAGTGCTCACGACCTCGAGGTCTTCGCCAAGATACAAGGCCTGATCGAAGACCAATGAGCACGATTCTTGGCTGATGGCCTGAAACGGTTCAACGTTGGCCGACCATGCCGTGCCGTATGGGGTGTGGGTGTGTGCAGCCGACGCCAGCTCTGGTCGGGCATCGAGAATCGGCCAGTGAATGTTGTAGGCCGCGAAGTTCACGCCGTTGTGGACAGGTCCGGCGACGCCGACGCCGTCGGGACCCACCAGCGTCAGGTTGTCGACAGTGGCTGAGGCGAAGGGGACGCCATACCCGAGCACCCAGAAGTGGTCGGTCAGGATCGGGTCCCTCGCCGTGATGTGTCCATCGCCAAGCTGCCCCCAGCGCATCGCGGCAAAGATGCGGTAACCAATCGCCGCCTCCCACTTCCACAGGGCACGGACAGCATCGAGATCGTCGACCTCAGATGGCAGCGACTCGTAGGTGATGTCGGGGTAGCGGTCCAGCTGGAGGCCCATCGGGCGATGCTACCTGTGTGCTCAAGCTCCTGGCGGAGGCGAACGTCGCTTCCAACCGACGCGCTGGTCGAGATCGGTCAGCCGTTGTCCGGTAGGGGCGGCGTCTCAGTCGTTTCGAGGCCGGACTCACCTTGAGGGTCTGGGGTCGCGTCGGGGCCGCGTCGCCAACGAGGGGAATGTCCTCGTCGGCCCCGAAATGCTCATTCGCATCTAGCTCGACGGTGAGTCCATTGCCCAGATGACAACAGCTGAGGCGTGCTTCCCGGTCGATGCGGGCCAAGTCGGTGAGCTCTACCTTGATTGGGGTACCGCCGGTGAGCGCGCAGGAGACTATGTCGCCACGTTTGTCCTGGAGGACCGAGCGGGTCCCGACCCTGTGCCAATCGGTGAGACGGAAGTCGCCTTCAGCTTGGACGCCCTCGGCACCTTCAGTCGCTCCGGCGAGCTGGTTAGTCTGACACTCATTGCCGACCCGCCGACCGGAGGGCCGGAGGGCCGGAGGGCCGGAGGGCCGGCCCAGATCGAAGCGATCTTCCAGAACACCGGAGAGATCGACACAACCATCGTGCTCACCGGATCGATCAGCCGAGACGGCGTGCTGCTTTCGACCTTCGAAACGCTCAGCCGCCGTGTCGGCCCGGATGCAACTGTCCCGATGATCGAGACGTTCAGCGACCTCGAAGCGGGCCACTACGAGGTCATTGGGCACATCAACTACGACGGCTTGGAGACAAGTTCGCGGTCCGTAACCTTCTCTATCGATGCGACCACTGGAGAGTAGTCGCGTCGGGGGACGGTGCCGGCGGTTCTACCGGCGGCGATGGCGGTGGCCGGAACGGGACACTCACGCTTGTTGGGCCGGCTGTAGTGGCGCTGGCCGGCGGAGCGATCTTCTTCTGGATGCGGTCTCCGAAAGCCATCGGAAGCCACGCGGCGTGAGGATGGCTTGGGTGACCTTCGGGAGCGCGCAGTAGCGTCGATGAGGTGAGTCGTCGAGCACGAAACCACGGGCCACGAGAGCCTCGGTCGAACGCGTATGGTCTCGCGGCGACAGCGTGCGCCATCGCGGTCGGTGCAATCGTGGCTTTGAGCGGCACAGGGCTGGCCCAACAAGGCGGGGTCGGTGTGTCCCCCGGACACGTCGATCTCGGCGAGGTCGGGCCTGGTAGCCAGGCGACAGATTCGCTGACGATCGAAAGCGACCGGGCCACCAGCACCGTGTTCGACATCGCCGTCAGCGGTGCGCAGGCCAGTTGGTTCTCGGTCTCTGCCAGCGGTGACGGCAGTTCACGCCAGAACGTTCTATCGAGTGTGCAGCTCGAACCTGGAGAGCGGCTCTCGGTGGACGTCTGGGTCTCGGTTCCCGAAGACCAAGCACCCGGCGAGTACGTTGCAGCGCTCCGGTTCGCTGAGCGTCCGGCAGCATCGGGCTCAGTTGGTCTCGCGTTCGAGGTCCCAGTCGCCCTGGTCGTTGCTGGAGAGCGTGTCGTGGCAGGCGAGGTCGTTTCGATCGAGGCGACCGATGTCGGGATCGGCATCCCCCTCGAACTTCGGGCGCGCCTGCGCAACACCGGCAACACGCTTCTTGAGCTCCAGGCCGATATCAGCGTCAAGAACACTGATGGGGTCGAAGTCGGGCGCAGCCTGTTGCGTCACGGTCGCCTGTCCAGTGGCGACGAACGAGTCTTGTCCTATGTGATCTCCGACATACAACCGGCCGGCGACTACGTCATCGAGGCAAGCTTCCGCTCCGGCGAGGTCGAGTTGGGATCGCTCAGCACCGGAGTTTCGGTGAGGCAGCTGGTCACGGGCACGCCAAGACTGATCGACTCGTCGACAATCACCGACTCCTCGGGCGCGTCACCATGGCGCGTGAGCGGTATCGCGATCGCCGTGGGGATCGTGTCTATCGGTGGTGCGTTCGTGATGGCCCGAACGCGCACTCGCCAACAGACCGGCATTGGCTCGCGTCAACGACACCACGGGGCGCGTGGACGCCACAGCGCCGAGGGAGACGATCCGGGTTGGTCTGGCGATCGAGCCGAACCAGCCACCGGTTCCGAGATCGTGCGTGGCACGGGTTGAGTAGTCGGGTTGACCTGATCAACCCAGTGCACGGATAGCCGCAGAGGCCGCCCCGTAGCCGTTGTCGATGTTGACAACGACAACACCGGGTGCACAGCTGGCGAGGGCGCTGTTGAGCGCAGCCTGGCCACCTGCGGCGACACCGTAACCAACCGACGTTGGTACCGCGATGATGACGCTGGGCACGAGGCCCGCCAGCACGGTGGCGAGTGCGCCCTCCATGCCCGCGACAACGATGATGACCCGCATGGCATGCAGCTCTGTCAGGCGCTCGTTAAGCCGCCACAAACCAGCCACGCCAACGTCGGCGACCGACAGCACCTCGTGGCCGGCGAAGCGCAGCGTGCGCTCTGCTTCGGCGGCCACCGGACGATCGGAGGTCCCCGCACAAACCACAGCAACGCGTGCTTCGCCAAGTGCCGGAGCGGCTGCACCGAAGTAACCGGTCCCTGACTCTGGGTCGTACTGGACATTGGACTGGAGACGAGTTGGCAACGCTGCGAATTGGGCGGGGCTCATCCGCGTGAGCAACATGGCCGCTCCGTGGGCAGCTGCCTGATCGAGAACCCGGACCAGCTGCTCACCGGTCTTTGGTTCGACCAGAACCGCCTCGGGTATTCCGGTGCGGGTCGCCCGATCGAGGTCCAACTGGACATCGTCGGTCACGGCAGGACCTTCAAGAACGCACTACCCATGCGGTAGGGCGAAACAACAACCTCTTGGGTGACCCCAACCTTTTGCCACAGGGCTGCGACATCATCCTGGATCTGGGAGAGCTGCTCGTTGGACAGTCGACTCAGCGTCTCTTTGTCCAATTCGATCGCAATCCGGTCGGCCCGAGCACGACATCGGACGGTCTTGGGCGAAAGCTCTGCGCTGAGCTGGGTCTCGACAGCATCGATCACGCGGAGCCACTCGGCATCGATAGCCAGGCCAGTCTCGACCCTGCTGGAT
>Ga0302127_10003072_pt1 | contig 10102 bp, 8 predicted proteins | sample CB4_SCM_MG_FD_204452 | JGI IMG/M metagenome (GOLD analysis project Ga0302127, IMG submission 204452) | Marine microbial communities from Western Arctic Ocean, Canada - CB4_SCM | ecosystem: Environmental > Aquatic > Marine > Oceanic | place: Canada: Western Arctic Ocean | collected 2017-09-24 | reverse complement strand
TCTCCACCCCTCGCATTCCAAATTGTTCGTTCAAAATCGTCTGCGTCGTCTCCCACATGGCAAACCCGTACGGGCGAATAACCATAGTCCCTCTCGCCGGTCCGTAATCGGCCAATTCGCACTCTCGGATGACGTCCAGGTACCACTTGGAGAAGTCTTCCGAGCGCGGCGTCACTTGCGCTTCCGCCTCTTTCCCTCCTTTACTGCCGCCGTCGTTCTTCTTCTTTTTATCGCTGCTATTCTTTTCTTTATTTTTTTTCGCTTCTCCGGCCGACGGATCCGCTTTCGCTTTCAGTTCCTTCAACACCGCCACGGCTGCTTTCACGTCCTCGTCCTGGTTCGTTTTCCCGGACGCTTTCAAAGCTTTAATCAAATCGCCTTGTTTTGCAATCGCGTCGGCGACATCATCTGACGTCGCCGCGCTGCTGCTGCTGCGGGTAACGACCGACGATGTAAACGACTTAAACGTCGTTTGGGTAAAGAAGAAACGTTTACCACCACCACCACCAAAACCACCACCCGTTTTCCTGTTTTCATTCTCCCTAATATTCGCCGCGCTGAAAAACGAAGAAACCGAAGAAATTGGTTTCGCCGCCGGGACGACGGGCGTCGAATTTAAAGCAGACGATGTAGTACACGACGACGTCGCACGCGACGACGGCGCGGGCGAAAAACACCCGCAAGAAGGAAACCACCCCTTAAAACTGTTTCGGCGGCTTTGTCGTCTCAAAACCGTCGTCGTCGTCGTCATCATCGTTCTCGTCGTATTGGTAAAATGTCTTCTTTTCGTCGTCGTCGTTTGCCTCCTCCTCAAGAACACGTTCGTATTCGTCGCGGAAGCTACAAAAGTCATTTATTTCTTCTCACTCTCTGTCTCTCTCTCTCTTCTCGCGCGGAGAACACAAAGAAAGCTGTCTTTATATGTACACGCACCACCGTCGAGTGTGTGTTTGTGTTTGTGTCGATGGGAAATTTTATCTCTTTGTAATGACCCGTGCGTTGGTCTTTTTTGGGCACTCCTGCGTCTCACACTTTTTTTCAACGAGACCCTTGCTTGATGATTTTATTCATTTTTCACAGACAGAGAGAGTTTTCAGACAAAAAGCAAGAGAGAACAAAAATTTTTCAAAAAAGGCAAAAAAGAAATCTCCAAAACATCCGCACAACTTTTCCTTTTCCTCTTCCTCTCGATCTTCTTCGTCTCAAAGAGGATATATATACACACACAAGGGAAGAGCGCGGAGGAAGGTCGTCCCCGTATTTATAGTAAAACCTCTTTTTTCACGACGCGAGTTTTCTAGGAAAAGAGAGAGAGAGAGAGTTGAATTGTTATTTTTTTTCCCTTTTGTGTTTTTGAAACCTCGGAGAGGTCAGAGAAGGGATGTCGTCGATGGTTTTTTCTTCTTCTTCGGCGAAGGCGACTTTGCCGCCGGGAAAACGCGACGGTGAGAACGAGCACACAATCAGGAGGAGGAGGAGAAGAAGCTCGCCGTGTTCGCCTTCGTCGTCGTTTACGTCTTTAACGAAGAAGAGGAGGAATTTTTGTTGCGCGTTTGTGACAAGCAACAAAAGGAATATTGGCGGCGTCTTTTTCCCCAACACATCATCATCGTCGTCGTCGGGGAAAGAGAGGAGGAAAGCAACAACAACTTTGTTTTTAGCGAATAATGCCACGAAGGATTTGACGATGGGAAAAGAGCGTTCGATGACCAGCATAGCACGCGGCGGCGGCGCACACGTGAATATGATGACGCGAAGACGACGGTACCAAATCAACAAAAGAAGACTATCATCTACCACCACCACTTCGTCAGCCACGGCTTCGAACCGAGGAGGCGAAACCGCCAACGCGAGCGGGTTAGCCGTGGGTGGCTTTGCAGCCGTGAAACCTTTACTTTCTAGATTATTACCAATGAGTGCGATGTTTTATTGCATGGCGTTTGCGAATTCAATCTTGGACGCGTTGAAAGATACGCTGGTCGTGACTGCGTTTGGCGGCGCCGAGCAGATTCCGTATTTGACGGTGTACGCGGTGTTGCCGATGTCGTTGTTGTTCGTGTCTTTGTTTACGAAACTGAGCCAAAGGTGGGGGAGGGAGAAGCTGTTTTATGCCGCGATTGGAACATTCATAAGCTTTTTTGTGCTGTTTACGATTGTGTTGTACCCGATGCGCTCGGTTTTGCACCCGGTGGACTTATCCGTGCAGTTGTTGAAATGGCTGCCGAGCGGTTTGAGAGGCGGCATCGCGGTCTTTACGAATTGGACGTATTCATTGTTTTACGTGTTTAGTGAGTTATGGGGCGACGTCGTTTTGTCGTTGCTGTTTTGGGGTTTAGCGAACGAGACGACGTCGTTGCACGACGCGGCGATTATATATCCGTTGCTCGGTATCGGGGCGAATGTCGCTCAGGCGAGTTCTGGGTTTATGATGAAATGGGTCACCGGGAGTGGAAATTTCATCTCTTGGGATGCTAAGCTCCGCTTTTTAATGACGGTAGTTTTAACGTGTGGTGGGTGCGCGACGTTGATTCACGCGTACATTTGCGATAAGCAAAGGCGACGGTTCTTGAAGGTTGAGAAGAAGAATAATAAAATTACGCCCGAGAAGAATGAAGAAAAAAAGAAAGTTTACGACGTCTATTTGGACGACGCGGACATCGATGAAGCGAGCGAAGAAGACGATTCGAACACAGAGGTGGCTAGGATTGAAATTCTTCCCATCGAAGATATACAAAAGAGTAAAGACGAAGATTCCATGGACGAGTCAGAGCTTGTGCAGAGAGAACTTTCGCAACGGGTAGGAATGACGGAAAGCGCACCGCCGACGAAATCGCAAATGGCAAAAAGAAATCGGTCGAAGTCGAAAAGAGGTTTGTTTGATGCGTTGAAGTTCGTCGCGAACTCGCCAGAGTTGTCTTGCTTAGCCGTGATGGCGATTTCACAAGGCATCTCTACGATTTTGTTCCAAGTCGCCTGGAAGACGCAGTTGAGAATTTTACACCCCGACCCGACCGCGTACGCGCAATTTATGGGCAACGTGCAAATGTACTCTGGATTCGTAACTGGAATATTTATGATCTCCGCACCGTTTCTGTTTAGGAGGATCGGGTGGAAAGGAACCTTATCGATTACGCCAAAGTGCGTCATTATTCTCGGTTGGTTCTTCTTCGGTACCTCGATTTACGCGTCCCGAGTTGGCCTTTTGTCGCAAACGAGTTATTGGCTTCCAATTTTAGTTGTTGGCGGTGCTGCAATTTACATTGTCGAACGAGCGGCGAAGTTTTCGCTGTTCAAACCAGCGGAAGAGATGGTGTATATTGCATTAGACGATGAGGCGAAATCTAAAGGTAAGGCCGCCGTGGACGTGTTGGGTTCGCAATTTGGCAAAACTGGTGGTAGTTTCATGCAACAAGGTCTGCTATTTTGGTTCGGGAGCATTATTGCAGCGTTACCAGTCATGGTTTTCTTTCACTCGACCATTGCATTGGTATGGTTAGCGGCGGTGTACACGCTCGCGGGGAGAAGAGAGGCGCAGCTTGACGCGGAAGTCAAAGGCGATTAGAGATTTTTAGAAAAAGAAAGAGAGAGAGGGAAAACATAAAATTAGATGAGATGAGAGAGCGAGTATATAATATATAGAGGAGTTGTTGTAAATCTGAACGCATTTGAATACGAGTCATGCCACTAAGGCGCCCGCTAGCGTGAACGCGTAATCACCCACGCTCGAGAAAGGGTGATACCGCGTCGTATCTAAAACATACATCAACATCCACAGCGCGGATGGGCGGATTAAAAACCATTTTCGAAAGTCAACGTCATCAACCACATTCCGCGCTTTTAAACTCGCCCCAAACGTGGACCAGTTCAACAACCAAATCAATCCGAACAGAGAGTGTTCCCACATCTGCGGCAACCCTTCTCTCAAGTTCAATAAATCTCCGTGTTGAATGGCCAACGCCGTCGGTACTAACTGCAAACTAAACAAAAGAACTCCAAGCCAAACTAACAAAACGGACCGTTTATCATCCTCCGTAACGAAAAAGACGTAGATGTACGTCAACGTGTGCCAAACGAACGGCAAAGCGCACCCGTACAAAGCAATCGCGTCCAACGGCGCTAACGCCTCGCCTGAATTCAATCGACACAACTGCCACGTCATGACGAGCTGGAACGCAATCGATCGAAGTGATAACTCCTGTTTTCTCCAACCTTTGTTTTGTGCTAACGGTATGCCGCTTAACGCGCACGCCGTGGCTAATAAAACCGATATCGAAGCCGCGACGCTCCAATCCCCTACTCCCGTTGTTAGTGTTGTTGCTTCACCTACTAATGCACTTTTACTCATCTCTCCTCCGAATATCGCGCCGTAATCGTTTCGGCACCACTCGTACATGACGTCAAAACCTAAAATTGAATACAATCCTCCACTCACAGAGTGCACGTGAAACCTATCCGCTCGCGTCCACATCCTCTTCGCCTTCGATTGAATGGAATCCTTTACATCTTTATCCGTATCTTTGACTGACGAAGATGATGCTTCGTCGTTTGAGGACGCGCGAAGTGCGGCAGCCATTCGACTACACGTTTTCTTGAGGCGTCGAGAAGGTTTCGGTTTTGTCCACGGGTGGTGGTTCACCGCGAGCTCGCCCGCGCTGGCTCGCATACCTCTCGTGTCTTGTAAAAAAAGTGAAGCATATGATGGCAGTAGAGTGTTCCTTATGGGTTGGTATATGTGCTCTCTTCTCTTAACATGTATAATATTGCTCTTCTCTCTTTGTTCTTCTATGTATAAATCCTCCTCGGGGCTCCCTTCTCTTTCTCTCTCTTCACGATGATCATAACCTCGACTTCAACTGTTTCAATTCCATGGTCAATTTCTTGATGTATTGATCTTTAACGTCCGGCGCTCTTCGCGTGACAAAGTTAAATTGTCCAGACGCCAAGTTCAACATGATTTCCTCGCTTCCACCAGGAATCGCGTACGCCTTCACTTCTCTGTATATGCGTTCGACTCGGACGCCTTTACCACCTCTCGTATATCCAGCGCCGCCGAAGACTTGCATCGCGCTCGAGGCGCAAAACTCCGCCGTTCGCGACGAGGCGAGTTTGAGCATGGCGATGTGCCCGCCTAATTTTACGTTTTGTTCCGATTTTTTCATCGTGTTCATTTGAAACGTAATGTTCTCTAACCACGCGTGTAATGATTCAACTTTCGTGGCCATCTCGCCAATTTTGTGTTGAATCACTTGGTGTTCGATTAAAAACTTACCAAACGTTCGTCGCGATCGAGCAAACGATAGCGAATCTTCCACGCAAATCCTCGCCATTCGACACGCTTGGGCGGCTAACAACCACCTCTCGTGGTTAAAGTTATACATGATTTGTTTAAAGCCACCACCGACTTGACCGATGATGTTTGTTTTCGGCACTTTCACGTTATCGAACTCAATATACGTCGTCCCCGAAGGCCAAACACCCGTACAATCCATCTTCGTCGTCGTTACGCCGGGCATAGTTCTCTCCACCAAAATCATCGACAAACCTTTATGCGCCGAGTTCTTATCCCCAGTTCTCACTGCTACGGTAAAATAATCCGCGTAGATCCCATTCGTAATCCACTTCTTATTCCCGTCGACGATAAAGTGCCCGTCGCCGGAGTCTTTCGCTGTGCAGGCCAAATTCGACACGTCCGACCCAGCCCCCGGCTCGGTGATGCACAAACAAATAATCTTCGTCCCGTTTAAACACTCTCGAATGACTCGATCGCACTTACCTTGGTCCATCGGCATCCCAAAGTTAATCAAAGGCGGTAAACCAATCCCCAACCCACCCATGAGCGCCCACGCGATGCCACCTCCGCACCTCGTCCCTTCGTCCACGTTAATCAACTCGTGAAAGTAATCGTAATTCGCCGGCGCTGGCGCGTCCGTATATTTCGACGGCCACGGCGCGCCAACCACCCCGGCTAAAATCCCATACTCGGCGGATTTCCGGTACATCAACTGAATGTACTCCTTACACTTCGCGTGGTTGTTCAATACCGCTTGTTTGTCCCAATCGTCCACGATTGGTTCCACCTCGTTCTCGAAAAACGAGCGTATTTTGGAGCGCCATTGCACGTGCGATTGATTGTAGAACGGCGAGTGCAAGTTTTGGTCTGTTTTGTGTCACGAGATTGTTTTCATCAGGTTGTTTTTAGATGTCGTTAATAGGAGCGAAGAAGAGAGAGAAGGACGTGGTGTCAGCGCAAATCGTACGAATCAAACAGAGTTGTTTCGCTGCGTACAAACGCAGAGAGAGAGAGAGAGAAAGAACGGCTTCTCCGAACCACCGACCGATGTGTAATGTAAACGCGTAATGTGTTTGCGTAACGGAATCAATTCGGTAAAAATGCTCTCATCGATTCGCCGCGCGTAAATACAGAAGTATATCAGAATACTACCGATACTACGAATACCACGAAGAAAAAAGAACAACAACAACGAGAAAAAAAGTAAAGCGCGCACACCAAGACGGTTCCGATAAGGGCACCTCCGCACCGAACGGTTCGTATTTCACGAGCGGCTGATGATGATGACTCATTTTTTTTAGTGCATTTGCCAAATCGAGAGTTTTTTTAGAAGAGAAAAAGTGACGCGACAAAAAGTTTGACAATTAATTAATTAATTAATTAATTAAAATCTGCTCTCCTCTTCCTCTTTTTTGTTTTTCGTTCTCCACAAAAACGTCCTCAGAATTTTAAGAAAAGAACAAAAGAATGTCAGCAACAACAACGAAATCATCCTACATCCAAGCGGAAACGTCCTCGCGCATCGACGCGTGCTTCGGCGGCGTCGTCGTCGAACACGAGAGTCACAAGTTTCAGTATTACCAAGATAGGAACAAACGGTGGCCGTTTACGTGTTCGGAGAAAGGATGTAAGTTTGTTTTTGAAGATTTTCTCGATCTCTAATCTTTTCTTCGTCTTTGAACTTTCTCTCTTTAACCGAACGTAACCAGAACCAGAGGCGTTTTGTCGTCTGCGTTTGATTGGTCTTTCGTTCGAGAGACGAGGAGTGCTCGTCCGGCTTTTGGCTCTTCTTCTTCTCCGAATGGGTCGGGGGCACTTTCTTTCATTTTAAAAAGGAAAAAATTGGTTCTCTTCTCTCACGTGAAGTGGTGTGGTTGGTCTTTGTAGCACATTTACTGACATTTTCTTTCTCTCTCTCTCTCTTTCTTTCTTTCCCTCTCGACGACACTCCTGCAACAAACAAAAACAGACGCGTTACTGACGAAACTGATGACATCAGTCACGCCGGTTTTGAAATCTATCCGCCAAGAAATCACGGATTCCGGGAAGAACATCGACGAGACGCTGGAGAAAGGCCGCGAGATTTACGCGAGGAAACCCGCCATCAAGAACGAAGACGTCACGTGGTCGCAAGAGGAATACGCCGATTTGGGGTTGATTTTTGAGTACTGTCGGTATAAATCTATTCAGAGGTTGACCGAGGCGTGGTCGACGTTCGAGAAGGCGAAGAAGAAGCGCTTGTTTGAGTTTGTGGATCGAAAGATACAGCAGATGGACGAGAGAAGACAGAAACCGAGGGAGACGAACGAGTACGACGCGGACGCCGCGGTTGAGGCGGCCAAGGAAGAGGAAGAGGACGTGGAGAATGTTTTTTTACGCGTGGCCTCTTTAGGCGGGGGACCTGGATTTGAACTCTTGGCGTTTAAGTGGTTCGTCGAGTACGCTTTTCGAACGAGCTACGACGCGAAGAAACACGGCGACGTGGAGTTGATCAGCTTGGACATCGCCGAAAGCTGGGAAAAAATCTGCAACCAGTTACAACCGATGAAGTTTTCCGCGTTTGATTTGGTCAAAGATGGCGACGCGCTGTTGGAAGAAAAGTGTGGCGGTCCCGTGGACGTCTTGTTGCTTTCGTACGTCGCTAAAATGTACTGCTGTAACGACGAGTGTTACGAGTGGGTTTCCAAGAAAATCAACGACCGACAAGTTTCGATCGCTTTTGTCATCTCCAGAGACGAGAAAATGGAAGAGTTTGTTCGCGGTTTCGAGAAGAAAGGCGTTTTAGTGACGCCATTGATGGACCAAGCGTTGGGTAAAGACCACCGTTTGTTGGCGTTGACGCGTCGATTGGATGAAGACGTCTCCAAAGCCATCGAAAAGCTCGAATTAGAAGACAATAGAAGAAAAAGTATAGACAAAAAAGTAGTCGCGGAGGACGACGACGGGTGGACCGAAGTCCACAAAGAGAAGGAAATTCCGCCAACCTTCCCCAACGTCCCGTACGTGGAGCACCGCAAAGCGAAGGTGGACAAGTACCAAAACAAAAAAGCCTCCAGCTACCATCACCACGACAGAAACAACGGCAACAACCCGAAGAGCGAATCGTACTCGAATTTTTCGAGAAACGCGCACGGGAAGGAAGTGTATTCCAGAGGAGGTGGGCGCGGTGACGGTGGCGCTAGTGGCGGTGCAAAAGGCAGTCGCTGGTAACTTTTTACATTGTTTTTGTAACAACAGGTATTAAAAAACTCTATTACGTATATCATCAGTCTCTTCGCGCCATCCAATCCTCCTCGTCTCCAAAATAATACCCATCCTCCGCGATCTCTTTCTCCGTTAACGGTAAAATAAACTCTGGATCTTTCGTATTGTACACCTTCTTCAAATCTTTCGGCACGTCCTGCAAAGTCTTCGCGAACGTTTCTTGCATGTACTTATCGAACAACTTCTGTTCGCCCTTCGTCGGGTTCTTCGGCAACACCGGCACGTCTTCAATCTGCCCGACGTAATACTTCTCCTTGACAATTTCCGGCTGATCCTTCCTTGCAACCGCAATCCACACGCCTCCTTTACTATCCACCACCATCCCACCTTTCCCGTTATACGTGATTATTCCCTCATCTTTCGAAACTTTGAACAAGTTCCCGTCCTTGGTTTTGTACGCGACGATATCGCCCGGCGTGTCTCGGTTGTACAGTTGCATCGCTAAGTTCGATCGGCCTTTATCGATATATTGAGGATTCAAAACTGAAATTAAAGCGACGAGTGCAAACACTCCGTACGGGTTTAAAACGTACTTCTTCAACACGTTCTGCCATCTCGGCGGCACTCCTCTCGGAGTTTGAGGATTCTTGTTGTTGTTGTTCCTCTCGTCGTCGTCGTCGTCCTCCTCCCAGTACGAGGAAAACCTGTCGTTCGTGGTGGTGGTCAATGCATTCCTCGTCGGTGCCACGAACGGCTTCAAACCCTCTCGTCGAACATCTCTCTGATTTCTCTGCCTTCTCAGATTCTCCAGCGCGTTGTTTTCCTCCTCCGTCTGCCCCTCGTACCCACCCGCGTTGATTGGGAAACCTCGCTTCGGGAACCGCTTTTGTCTTCGCAATGTTCGTTGGAGGCGAAAATTGGACGATGATGATTGTACGACGTCGAAACGATCGACGACGCGAAGCAGCCCCGCGTTCGTTTTTACACGAGAAGAAGTAGTACAAGAAGTAGAACGATGCGTTGCCGCCGCGATGGGGAGAACGCGATGATGAAAAAACGATGATGATGTCATGATTTAAGAAGGGGAAAAGAGTGCAATTGAAATGGCGACTTAATTGAATGAAGGAAAGAACACAAAAGTCGAGCGTCTCTCGAACGCGTTTACGTTTCACGCGTAATAGTAATCAATCGATACACAAAAGCAAGTGTTATCATCATCTCCCGACGTTTTCAATTTGTTGGTTCAATTCGTCAATCTCTCGGTTCTTCTCTTCGATTTTCGCTCGGTATTCCTCGATGCCTCTTTGCGCGTTTAAAAACGCCTGTTGCACTAAGCCCGAATTCGATTGTTCCATGTGCGGGAAACATTCGACTCCGAAATTTTGCATGATTTGTTTGATTTGTTGTTCGAAGTACATCACTTCCGCTTGGAGTTTCGTTCTCTGTTTTGCACGATCACATGGAACAGAAAAGACGCGTTTGTCAGTCGAGAGAAGATTTGAAGGCGAAGATGAGCGCTCGAGGACCGCGACCGGGAGAGATGATGTGTCGCGAGACCATTTCCCCGGGGGTGTCGGAGTTTTGTTTCACCTTCGCTTTCTGATTACA
>Ga0302127_10003071_pt1 | contig 10105 bp, 8 predicted proteins | sample CB4_SCM_MG_FD_204452 | JGI IMG/M metagenome (GOLD analysis project Ga0302127, IMG submission 204452) | Marine microbial communities from Western Arctic Ocean, Canada - CB4_SCM | ecosystem: Environmental > Aquatic > Marine > Oceanic | place: Canada: Western Arctic Ocean | collected 2017-09-24 | reverse complement strand
GCAATTCAAGGTTCGCTCGAACTTCAGACTCCGTCTCTCTTCCCGCAACTTCAGCGAGTCGGCGCCGAACCCGTTCATCCGCGGAAGCATCTAGGTACACTTTGCCTGCATGGGGTAGAACCTTGGTCCCAATATCCCGTCCAACCATCACCACTCGACCCACCTCGGCCATCCTTTGCTGTTGGTTGACCATCGCAAGACGAACTCCAGCAACCTTTGCGACGAGGGACACGAACGCTTGCACCTCTGGCGTTCGAAGATGAGGAGTTACGTCCTCGCCGTTAGTCAAGAGACGCTCTCCCTCCGATGTAAGGACGATGTCCATCGTGCTTGCATCGGCCAGCGCAGTGAGAGCCACGGGGTTTCTGATGTCTACGCTGCCCCTCAACGCAAGGAAGGTACACGCTCGGTACATCAACCCAGTGTCGACGAAGCGATAGCCGAGGCGATAGGCCAATTGACGACCCACAGCGGTCTTACCTGATGCGACAGGTCCATCGATTGCTATGACTTTAGGTAGGGGCACCATAGAATCTTTGCGTGTTAGAGCTGCCGCGTCAAGCCACAAGCCAACGGTACTACCCTAATCGTCCAGTTATCGTTTACTTTGCTCGGCATTAGAAACACAGAGAGCCGCTTACGTTTTCTAAAATACTAAGTGTGCTATTGTTTTTGACCATTGCTAGTAGCAATGGTATAATAGCGCGCGTTTATATGGGTAAAAGAATTGGAGTTCGGTCTCTTCATTACCCGAGGCCACCAGCGGCGTCATACTCCCCACATTCATTGTTCTCGTCCGAAGATTCCTTCGTCCGTAGGAGACGCTTCAATGGTTGACCAGAAGCCGTCCGATTACACCGCAAGCGACATCCAAGTTCTCGAAGGATTGGAGGCCGTTCGGCGGCGCCCAGGTATGTACATCGGTAGCACGGATCAGCGTGGTCTGCACCATCTCGTTTACGAGATTGTCGACAACGGAGTAGATGAGGCCATGGCCGGCTACTGCGATCATGTCACCATCACCATGCAAGACAATGGCTACGTAAGCGTATCTGACAACGGTCGTGGCATCCCTGTCGACATGCATGCCACCACGGGCACATCTGCACTTGAAACTATCATGACAACGCTGCACGCCGGTGGGAAATTTGGCGGCGGTGCCTACAAGGTTTCGGGTGGGTTGCATGGTGTAGGTGCCTCAGTGGTCAATGCACTGTCCTCGCACATGCGCGTCGACGTTGCTCGTGATGGCCATCACTATCACCAGGAGTATGTGCGGGGAATACCCATGGCACCGATGGTCGAAGACGGACCTATCGATTCATCAGATGATCATCAGCAAGGCACCGTTGTTCGCTTTCTTGCCGATGAGACCACATTCGGTCCTATCAACTACGATCACGATGTTCTGGTTCAGCGCTTCCGCGAAATGGCTTACTTGAACAAGGGGATTTGGTTAACTTTTAAGTCTGAGGCCCACCCCGAGCACGACCGCACTTTTTACTTCGAAGGCGGTATAGCTAGTTTCGTCCGGCAATTGAATCACAACCGAGAGGCGCTTCAAGACGAGCCTTTTTACATGGAGCAGCAGGGAGAAGGGACGATGGTCGAAGTCGCGCTCCAATACAACGGCGGCTTCTACGAGAACACCCTGGCTTTCGCCAACTGCATCAACACTGTGGACGGCGGTTCCCACGTCGTCGGGTTCCGCGCTGGACTTACCCGCGCGATTAACAGCTACGCTAAGAAGAGCAAAATCCTTCGGGACGACCAAGCTAATTTCTCTGGTGAAGATGTTCGCGAGGGCCTGACTGCGATCATCAGCGTTCGACTCGAGGAACCGCAGTTCGAAGGGCAAACGAAGGGCAAGCTTGGTAATGCCGAGGTCAAGACTGCGGTCGAGCAATTGTTGGTGCAGCACCTCGAGTTCTACCTAGAAGAGCATCCCATCGAAGCTCGCCGGATTCTTGAGAAGTGCATGACCTCCCAACGGGCTCGGGACGCAGCGCGTAAAGCGCGGGATTTTGTAATCCGGAAAAACGCCATGGACGGGGGGTCACTGCCGGGTAAGCTCGCTGACTGCTCAGAAAAGAACCCTGAGTTTTCCGAGCTATTCATCGTCGAAGGTGAATCCGCCGGTGGCTCAGCTAAAATGGGTCGTGATAGGCGCGCCCAAGCAATTTTACCCCTACGCGGCAAAATCTTGAACGTCGAAAAAGCACGCCCCGACCGTATGCTTGCCCACGAGGAAATCCGCGCTCTCATCACGGCGATCGGCGCAGGTTTGGGCGAAGACTTCAATATTCCCAAGCTGCGCTACCACAAGGTCATCATTATGACCGACGCAGATGTCGACGGAGCGCACATTCGCACGCTGCTCCTAACCTTCTTTTTCCGTAACATGCGCCCGCTTATCGACGCCGGTCACCTATACGTCGCGCAGCCACCGCTATACCGAACGTCTCGCGGAAGAAACATCCAGTACCAGTACGTAGAGGCTGACAAAGATGCCTGGATGTCTAACCAACTCTACGGGCGCATATCCGTCTCCAACGAAGATGGCTCAGTCACGATGAGCGGCCCTATGCTCAGCACGTTGCTTGAACTGATACGAGAATTCCAGACATGGGTTGGCCCGCTTTCCAGCCTCGGTCTTGCCCCTGAGCTCGCCGGCATCCTGTTCAAGGGGGCCGCCCAAGGGCATTACCGGCTCGCATTCGACGGTCCTGGCACGCTCAAGGCTGTCGCTGCTTGGTTCATCGAGTGTGGGCTTGAAAGCAAGCCATTAGAAGACGCCGCTGAAGGCCGTTTCCTGCTCGAAGTGCCGGGGCACGGCACAATCAACGTAAAGGCGGTACTGGAATCCGCATCCACTCATCGTGCAAATGAGGTCTACCCGCGCGTTGCTGACTGGATTGGTGATTACCGATTCTCAATCACCCGGCGTGACAATGAGGTCGCTGCAGGCTTGGCCTGGTTTGATTTGGCGAGTGCTCTAGAACGCCATTCCGATCGTAGCGGTGTGAATTTGCAGCGCTATAAGGGCCTGGGAGAGATGAATCCCGACCAACTCTGGGAAACCACGATGGATCCGACGAAGCGAACATTGCTTCAAATCAATGCGGACCAAGCAGCCGAGGCTGATGCCGTTTTCACGATGCTTATGGGTGATTTGGTGCAACCCCGTAAGGAATTCATCCAAGCTCATGCGCGCCAGGTGAAGAACCTGGACATTTAATCCTCGCATTCAGTTGTAGTCGTGGAAGACTTGCGGTGCGCTCTAGCTTATAGCGACGTTACCAGAGGCGTCACCTTTGAGGATAGAGAAGAGTTCGTAACCATCCCCACGAAGGAGGTTGCTGCCGCCCTGGTTTCGGTCCAGAATGCAGCCTACGAACACGACCTTGTGACCCGTTTCTTCCGCCGCGCGAATCGCCAAATAGAGCGATCCTGCAGTCGAGCAAGCGTCATCTATGATTGCGACGGGCACACCTTCCGGCAAGGGGCCCTCGATGAGCTTGCCCATTCCATGTTCTTTTGGCTGTGGCCGCACGAAAAAAGCAGGCACTGGTCGGCCACCATCTTGAGCGCTGAGCATCGTGATCTCGGTCACCATTGGCACCGCAGCAACCGCCGGTCCACCAACGGCTTCAGCACCCGATTCTCGGATTGCGGGCAACATCGCCTGCGCAACTGCATTAGATCCACCAGGCGATAACGTCAGTAAGCGGCCGTCAAAATAGTACGAACTCTTCTCACCTGACGTCAGCGTAAAGTCGCCATACCGCAGGGCCTTTAATTCATTGCACAGTTCCAGAATCCGCAGGGCTACATTCTTATCTGCACTGATGTTTGCCATCATCACTCCTATTGGCCGGCACTAACGATAGAGCCCGTTCATCTTTATATACTCACCCACGGCGTCCGGTAGCAGGTATCGGTAGGGTTCCCCTGATGCAACACGGCGACGTAAGTCTGTGCCACTAATCTCAATCAGTGGCAAGGCGACGGTTATCAAGCACTCGCCAATTGCCGGGTCAATCGCTTCTAGCGGACCAAGATCAAGCGCTCCATGCCCTGGTCGCACTGCGACTACTAATCGCGCAAGTTCGAGAATTCGCTTCGGAGACTTCCACTGGTGCATGCTATTCAGGGCATCCATCCCCATGATGAACAGCATCTCGTCGTCGCGAGCTTCGCCTCCCCGCAGTTCTTCAAGCGTATCTACGGTATACGTATTCCCAGGCCGGTCCATCTCCAACGTCCGAATCTTGAATCGATCATTCCCGTCAATCGCGAGTTCGACCATCGCTTTGCGATGCCCTTGGTTAGTCAAACGTTGCCCGCGCTTCATCCAAGGCTTGCCGGTTGGTACGAACCAAACCTCATCAAGCTCGAGTTGCCATAAAGCTTCCTGCGCAAGGATTAAGTGACCGGTGTGGATAGGGTCAAATGTCCCACCCAAAATCCCTCGTCGCATCTAGTCCCACACCAATTCACGACTGGCGATCCGGACAGTGTCCCCGGCCTCAACCCCAGCTTTCTCCAACGCTGTAATCACGCCAAAGCGTTCCATCTCTGCATGGAATTGCATCCGGGCACGCCAATCATTGAACCGAACCATAGGGACGAAGCGCTCTAAGGGAGCACAGGAAACAACGAATATTTCCCCATCACGCTCGATCCGAACACGACGCGGACGAGAAGATGAAGCCATCGCTTCTTGCTTTGGCTCTGGTTCCTCATCGTCGGTATCCTCAGCCTCAGGAATCAGCGGTAACAGTCGATCAAGAAGCGCTTCCAGGCCTTCGCCTGCTACTCCAGAAAGCACACTAGGTACTTGGCCGCTAGCTTGTTCGAGCTCAGCCATCTTTCCGGCAAGCTGATTCCGTACATCGGGAATATCAATTTTATTCAAGACCACTATCCGCGGTTTGGCATCCAGGCCACCCGGGTAAAGTTCGAGTTCTTTAGCAACTCGCAAATACTCTTCCCCAACGTTTTCAACACTTCCATCAACTAAGTGCACCAGCACTTGAACACGCTCAGTATGCCGCAGGAATTCAAGACCAAGGCCCTTCCCTTCACTAGCCCCTTCGATTAGCCCAGGGACATCCACAACTACGAGCTCTCTGCCTCTGTGATAGACCATGCCAAGAACAGGCTCAAGCGTTGTGAAAGGATACGCTGCAATCTTTGGCCGCGCTCGGGAGATAACCGAAAGCAAGGTTGATTTCCCAGCATTCGGAGAACCTACCAGTGCCACATCGCCAAGGACCTTTACTTCGAGGAACAATAACATGGACTCGCCTAAATCGCCTCCTTCGGCGAGCAACGGCTCCTGGTTCGTGGATGTCACAAATCGATGATTACCATACCCAGGGGCTCCACCTCGAGCTACCGCGAACTTCCGATTGTGGACCATAAGGTCCATTAGTTGCTCGCGTTCACCATCTTCGTTTTCTTTCCAAACAACAGTGCCTAGAGGTACTTCGACAATCGTGTCCTTACCTTTTTTGCCAGTCTTGTCCTTACCGCCCCCATTCGCTCCATCATCGGCATAGACATTGAAGCGTCGTAAGAGATGACCAAGAGTTCGGACTCCTTTTCGAGGCACTAAGTAAATAGTGCCTCCCCAGCCTCCATCACCACCATCAGGTCCACCCCTAGGTTTGTATGGTTCGCTATGAAAAGAGATGGCACCATTGCCGCCTTTTCCTGCTCGCAACTGCATATGTTTGTTATCTAACAAGCTTACTTCTCAACTCAATCTTTAAAACTATAGGTTAATGAATTTCTTAACAGTAATGGTAAATGTATTGGTGGAAACACGTTTCCGGTGAAAAGTCGGTTAGCGAGGTAGCGGCCTGCTTAAAGGCTGTTAGAACAGATGTTGGCTATAGGTGAATTAGGGGTTACAGAACACTAAATGAGTTGAAAAGGGGCAAAAGGCTGTCAGCGAACTCTTTGTCAGATGCCAAGCGCTTGGCAACTTTCTTCACACTATAGATAACTGTTGTTCGGTCTCGGCCGCCTAGCGCTGACCCAATCTCATCCGGCGAAAGCTTGTGGTGAGTGTTCAGAACGTACATTGCAATCTGGCGTGCATTGGCGACAGGGCGATCTCGCCGACCGCTCACTAGAGCGGCCTGGGAGAGATTAAAATGCGCGGCAATTGCAGCAATAGCGGCTTTAGGTGCTGATGTACCGAGGTCTTGAGCAGCAACAATGCCCAGAGCGCTTTGGGCGAGCTCAATGGTGACAGGTGTGTTCGTGAAGTGTGCCATCGCTGTCACGCGATTCAGGCAGCCTTGAAGTAAGCGGACGTTGCTCGTTGTTCGGTCAGCGATGAAATCTATGACCGAACGTGAGACAGGGACTGGTGAGCTCTCCGCAAAGAGAGACAACATGGCCGTTCGTGTTTCTAGTGATGGCTGCCCGATATCAGCCAACAGGCCCCACTCGAACCGTGAGCGCAAGCGCTCCTCTAAGAGGGGTAATGCTGAGGGAGGCCTGTCGCAGGTCAGGACAATCTGTCGGCCCGAGTCATGAAGGGCGTTGAAAGTATGAAAGAAGCCTTCCTGTGTGCCTTCTTTGCCGGAAATGAACTGGACATCGTCTATGAGAAGTAAATCAGCGCTACGGTACCGCGCCCGGAATGATTCGGTTCGCCTATCTTTGATCGCTGATAGAAATTCATTCGTGAATTGTTCACATGTTACGTATGCAACGGTACGACCGGCGGCTTGAGCTCGAGCACCAATCGCTTGCAGTAGGTGGGTTTTGCCAAGGCCAACGGCTCCGTAAAGGAATAGAGGGTTATATGCGACTCCTGGTGCGTCTGCGACGGCCATAGAAGCCGCGTAGGCCAGTTGGTTTGAACCACCCACGACGAATGAATCGAACGTATACCGCGGATTGAGGAGCACATTTGTGACGGATTTGCCCTGCGGTGCGATCGAGCTTGTTGTTGCTGGTTCCGTTACGACATGCTCGACGCGCTGAGTGCCTGCGTTTGTTATGGCTACGCGAAAGGCAACATGAATCGCTGCATCGGTGACGGCACTAACCGCGTCTTCAATCAGAGCGTGCATTCTCCGTTCGAGCCATTCGGCAGCGAAAGGGGTTGGTACAGCGACAACCAATGTCTGGTCCTCAATATCGACTCCAACGGTATCGCGCAGCCAAGTTTCGAAACTTGGTCGCGTGACCTGTAATTGGAGCCGGCCTAGTACAGCTTCCCATATATGGTGAGCGGACGTGTCAACAGGCACCGAATAACTCCGGGTTCAGATTCAAAGGACCCATGATCGTTGGCCGCGCGCCAGCGGGCCGAGATGATGTGCAAAGAGTGCATCGCACTGAAAGACTGAGGGACGTTACCACGCTTGGCGGGTCAGACAGCAGTGCAGAATTGGGGTAAATATGAAGGCCTTTCCCTCTTGCTTTTTCCTTCATCTATCAGGACCTAGGCCGTGAAGCCATTCCCAGTTTTCCAATGGATGTTGTGGTACCTGAAAGGCGCTGTATCATCGTCCTATGGCCTCTTTACGTATTGTTTTTATGGGCTCTCCGGCTTTCGTGATTCCTATCCTTTCCTCAACAGAACATGTTGCCTCGGAACTCGACGGCGAAATTGTTGCGGTGTACACGGCACCGGACCGCCCGTCGGGGCGTGGACGCAAGCTGCTGGCATCGCCGGTCAAAGACTACGCGCGAGTTCGTGGAATCAGCGTGCTGTCCCCTGCACGCGTCACCAACGATGACGAGCAAGCTCGTTTCATGGAGCTTGGAGCGGATTTGGTGGTGCTGGCGGCGTACGGTTTGTTGTTGCCGGTTCCATTCTTATTCGCGCCAAAACATGGAGCGGTGAATGTCCATCCGTCTTTGCTGCCGCGCCATCGTGGAGCCTCGCCTGTTGCAGGGGCAATCTTGGCGGGAGATCGCGTAACAGGAGCAACGATTATGAAGATGGATGAAGGGCTGGACACGGGCGATGTGCTTGCCATGGAAGAAGTACCACTTTCAGGGAGTGAACGATCAGGTCCCTTAACAGAAGCGCTGTTCGCCTTGGGTGCACGGATGTTGAAACAGACATTGCCGGCCTATCTGGCAGGAGCGATTGCCCCGAAGCCTCAAATGGCTGAAGGAGCAACGGTCATAAAGCGGTTCAAAAAAGAGGATGGTCAGTTGGACTGGACAATGGGAGCGACGGAACTCGAGCGGCGAGTTCGGGCATTTGACCCGTGGCCAGGTACCGCGACTAGGTACGATGGGGAGCGGCTAGAGGTGCTATCGGCGTCAGTCTTAGGTCGCAGTGGTACGGCTCCACCAGGTACAGTGGTTGTCCAAGACCGGGAAGTCGCCGTTGCTACAGGAGACCAGTTACTTGTGCTGCACCAAGTGAAACCCGCGGGGCGCAGGCCAATGGCTGCGGTCGATTTCCTTCGGGGCCACCCCGATTTTTCCGAGGCGACCCTTCCGTCATAGCAATGGCGCTGGGGGCTAAGCGCCGGCTGCTGCGGGCGCAGCACTGTCAGCAGCAGCAGCTTCAAGACCACGTCGGTGCGCTATTCGCGCGACAATGGCGGCGGGATCCGTTACCAATGTCACCTTGGCCGGCAGTACCACGTCTGCCGCGTAGATGATGGATTCGAGGCTAACGAGAGGTGAAAGGTCGATAATTATAGCGCTGGGCATGTCCAGAGCGAGCCCTTCAACCACGAGCTCATGGAGGTCCTCTGCAAGGAGGGCGCCTTCTTCTCGCGCTGCCGTTGCTTCGCCCTCAAAGTGGAGCGGAACTGATGTTTGTATTTGTTCTGTGCGGGAAATGGCAAAAAGATCTACGTGAAGCAACCTGCTAGTAACCGGGTGCTTTTGAATTTGCTTCACCACCACGAAATGTTCGTCGGAACCTACCTGCAGGGTGAGCGGTGATGTTAACCCGGCCGTATTCAAAGCCTGAACAAGGCTCGGTGTGTCAGCCTGTAGAGTCAACGACGTCATTTGCGATCCGTAGACGTGTATGGGGGTGATTCCTGAACGCCTCAGCGCTCCAGTCTTCTTACCAACGGCAGTACGCGGCTGTGCTTCAACGGTGATCTGATCCATGCGGGGCTCCCGAGCGGCGTCCAATTTGGACGGCTAATGAAATGTAAAGATCCCGTTTTTCACGGCACCAATAGGAAATGTTATCAGAAATCATTATCAACGGCCATGTACAATGGCGAATCACTTATTGTCAGCTTCCGTGACCTAGCTTAATTGTCTTATAATCGCTAGCTAGCTATTATAATTGATGTACGAAGGCGTACTTGCGGGTCTTTGCCGGTTAACGAATCCTGAAGAAAAGAAGAAAAAAACCATGCGCATCCCCATGAAAGTGGACTATGGCGTCCGCGCGCTGGTAGATCTCGCCCTTCAATCGGAGCCTGGTAAGCCAGTACGCACGACAGATATTGCTGGTCGACAAAGCATCCCTGAGCCATACCTGGACCAGGTACTTACCACTCTCAACAAATTTGGCTTCATCAGAAGCAGACGCGGTCCGCAGGGCGGCCACGTATTGGCTCGGCCTGCGTTTGAGATTACGTTGAACGATGTCGTAAGCACACTTGAAGGTCGGAGCGCACCGCTCGATTGTCTCGATGACATGTCAGAGTGTACGTTGGCCGTTGCGTGCGCGCAGCGGAGCATTTGGCAAGATGTCGAAGAGGCTGTTCACAAAGTGCTCACGACAACTACTGTTGGGGATTTGGCGGAACGCCAGCGCTCCACAACCCAAATCGTTTCCCGGACAGCGTAACCCCGCGACGGCTGCCCATAGTTCAAAGAATCTGTAAGCACTGGCCGCCCATCCGTACGTGCGCTACATTAATCAACAGCACCTAAGCGGCGGGCCTGAGCGTTAGTGGCCTCTACTACACCAGGCGAAAGCGCCCGCGTCTCAACAATAAAAAGGGGCCGTTCGTGGGACCCAAAACCGTGACCACGCACGTATCATCTATGTGCCTGCATTAGGAATAGGAGAATCATGACTTCAGCAGCACAACTTACGCCTGAGCAAGTGCGACGTTACAGTCGCCACATCATCATGCCCCAGATT
>Ga0302127_10003070_pt1 | contig 10106 bp, 9 predicted proteins | sample CB4_SCM_MG_FD_204452 | JGI IMG/M metagenome (GOLD analysis project Ga0302127, IMG submission 204452) | Marine microbial communities from Western Arctic Ocean, Canada - CB4_SCM | ecosystem: Environmental > Aquatic > Marine > Oceanic | place: Canada: Western Arctic Ocean | collected 2017-09-24 | reverse complement strand
GATGCGTACCCGCTGCACCTACAGATGTTGCCGGTCAGGAAGTCTCGAACGCCGGCCTCATCGGCCTCTGGATCTGTCTGACGGAGCCCGCGGATAGACATCACGAAACCAGGCACGCAGTATCCGCATTGGATAGCACCCTCATCCAGAAATGCCTGCTGAACCTCGTCGACCGTTTCGCCAAGGGCGAGGCCTTCAACCGTGCTGATCTCCCGCCCCTCCAGCGTGCCCGCCAGCAGGCAACAGGCGTGCGCGACCGCGTCATCGACGAGCACGGTGCACGCGCCGCAGTACCCGATCCCGCAGCCCAGCTTGGTGCCGGTCAATCCAAGTCGGTCGCGGAGGACATCGAGAAGAGTGTCCGCGCCGGCACAGACCACAGCCCGGGTTTCGCCATTGACGATCAAATCAAATTCGACATCAGTTGGCTCAGCCATCGAGGCCTCCGGATGTGGTGGCTTCGGCGACTGTGGCCGCGATGAAACGAGGCAGCATCATTCGCAGATACTCCTCAGGCGACGTGATGTCAGGCATCAGCTCTGCCTCGACCTCATCGACCGGTCGAGAGTCAAGCACCATTGCTGCAGCGTCATCTCGGGTGGCTCCTTGCAACGCTGCCTCGACCGACCGGAGCCGTCGAGCTCTCGACAAGGCGCCGCCGACCGTGATCCTGGCCTCGCTGATCGTGTCCCCATCGCATCGGAGCCTCACCGCACAGGCTGCCACCGCCAGGTCGCCCGCACGCTTGACGAGCTTGCGGTAGGCGTGCTGCCAGCCCTCCCCCGCGTCGCACTTGATACGGATGCCGACTGCAAACTCCGAGTCGCTAATGGCTGTGGCGAACGGCCCCGTGACGAACTCATCGAGCGACACCGTCCTGACCTCTGCCGATGATTGGAGTAGGACCTCGGTGTCGTGGCACAACAGCGCAGGGACGAGATCGCCACCCGGGTCGGCATGACAAACGTTGCCCACGACTGTTCCGAAGTTGCGTACGTGCGGCGACCCAACCCGTGACGAGGCCTGAGCCAGGAGCGGGAACCCGTGGACCGACGAACCCTCGAAAGCGCTAGTCGTCACCATCGCGCCGACGTGCAACGCCCCTTCGGCTGGCTCGTGCCGATCAAGGTCGGCGCACCGGTCGAGGCTGACGATGGCCGACGGAGCAGACAACCCGAGGGTCAACAGCGGCGTCAGCGACTGCCCACCGGCCATGATCCTCGCCTCGTCGCGATACTAGGCCAAGATGGCCGCCACCTCGTCAACCGACGTCGGCCGCTCCAGCACGAAAGCATTCGGTCCAGCCATGATGCCTAGGGCTCTTGTTGGGCGACATAGTCGTCCCAAGGGATCCGGGGAAGGCTGTAGACCCCCTCGGGGACGGTTCGGAGGAACGACCGGAGACCCAACCGGCTAACGGGCGCCAGCAAGAGCGGGTCTATTCGACCACGCTCGTTCAGAATCGAGTCGTCGTAGGTAACCCACACGACCTCCCCGATCACCAGGTGCACCTCGCCGAAGGGCACGTTGGGCTCGCCCAATTCGACGACCTGGTGAATCGTGCACTCGAGCCGAGCCAGCGCCTCACCAATAGCGGGCGACGAAACCTTTGTGGCGGGCACCGGCGTCCAACCGACCAGATCGAACTCGTTCACGTCGGCCGGAGATTCGAGCGCCACATCCTCGATTTGTTCGGAGAAGTTGTCCGACGTGATGTTGATGACGAAGTCGCCCGACGCCACGGCATTCTCGTATGAGTGCTTCTGCTCGCCATCCTCGCGCAGACCCATGGTGATGCCGACCAGCATGGGACTTCCCGTGATCGGCATGAAGTAGCTCATGGGCGCAATGTTCGGTATCCCATCGGCGCTCTGGGTCGACACCATCGCAATCGGCCGAGGCACAACCAGCTGAGACAGCATGAACTGGCGATCCATTGCGGAGCTGTCTGACGGGTCGAAGCTGACCATGTTGTCGGGTCGCAAGGTTGAAACCTTTTTCTCTGCTGTTCGGAGTAGGCACTAACTTCGGCGGGTAGCTCGGCACGAGTCTCAACTCGATCAGCGCGCCTGAGCCTCTCGCAAGTGCAGCACGCGAGCGTCGCCGTCGAACAGGGGAGCAAGGCGGGCGAGAAGGCCCTCCTCTATCCGCCATGCCATGTATGCCTCGTGGTGCTCCTCTTCTTCCCACTTCTCCCAGAGAACCACCAGGTCAGGGTCGCGCTGGTCGACATAGGCCTCGATGGACTCACAACCGGCAAAGGCCCGCGTGTCTTCGAGAGCCGGCAGCAACGACGCCAAAAATTCGTCGCCTTTCGACGGCTGGCACCTGACTTCAACAATGACCGTGTGCGACAATGTTTCTCTCCTCTGTCTTGGCACCACCGGCGCGCCGACGACGCATCAGGCGGATCGTCCCGCGAGCGGGTCAAGCGCAACGCCGTTGGCCCGCAGAATTTCCCGAATGTGTCGCGGACCGAGGTTCGTTTGCGTGACGGCGGCATTGTCGAGGTGCCCGAGTGCATCGGCAACCGCGTTGGCCAACGCCGGTGGTGTGACAATGATGGCGCCTTCTCCGGCGCCCCGGAACCCGCCGATCAGCTCTGAGGGTGTCTCGCGGTGTATCAGGCGTGGTTCGGGAAAATCCCCACACGCGGGAATCATGTAGTCCAGGAGCGTTGTCGTAAGCGGCTGGCCTTCGTCGCTGTAGTGAATCTCCTCATAGAAGGTCGCGCCGATGGCCTGGGCAATCGCCCCCTGAATCTGGCCGTTGAGGATCGTTTCATCGATGATGTTGCCGCAATCGTGAACCAGCGTCAGATCGCGAACGGTCACCACACCCGTGTTCGGGTTGATCGACACGACCGCGGCAGCGGCAGCTGTCGCATACGTGGCGGCCACGTCCAGCTTGCCGGTCTCGTCAGGGAACGGACTGGTGTTTCCCGGGTCGTAGGCCACCACCATCGAGATGCCGGGATCCATGCCCGGTGGGAGCAAGAAGGTGTGCAGATAGGCCGCGCCCGCCACCGCCGCCAACGGCAGTACGGCCTCGCCGGCGAAGAACATGCCGTCTCGCAGTTCAATGTCCTCGCCCGACACCCCCAGCATTGCCGCGGCGATCTCGATCATTTTCGCCCGGGCCTGCCTGGCCGCCTTGAGGACCACGCCGCCGCCCATCACGGCCGACCGGCTACCGCTGGTGCCTCCACCGAAGGGGACCAGGTTGGTGTCACCGTCGTAGACCTCGACATGCTCGATCGGGATGGTCAGGACCTCCGCCGCCAGCTTGGCGTAGATCGTCTCGTGGCCCTGTCCCTGGGACTTGGTGCCAACGCTCAACGAGACGTGGCCATCGGGGTGGACCGTGAACAACGCCATCTCGTAGCAACCGAATTGCCCGGCCAGCGCGTGCATGTTCGGAGCGGTTGGTTCGACCATCTGGGCGATCCCGAGACCGACCAAAGCGCCCGAGGCTCGCTCGGCTTCGACTTGCTCGCGAAGCGTTGAGTAGTCAATGGCCTCGAGCAGATGATCGAGTTGCTGGTTGAAGCTGCCCGTATCCAGGTTGGCTCCGGTTGCCGTGGTGTAAGGCATGGCGTCGTCTGCGACATTGTTGAGCTTTCGGATCTCGGCCGGATCCATCTCGAGCTCCGCGGCCAGCATGTCCATAAGCCGCTCGATCGTGAAGATCGCCTGAGGCTGGCCATAGCCTCGGTACCCGCCGATGGGGCACTTGTTGGTGACCACACAGTTGAGCTCGAACCCATAGTTGGGAATGTCGTAGGTGTTGGGCATGACGCCGGTCGTGACGACAGCCGGCGCAGCACCAATGATGTACAGCTCGGGTGAGCCAATATCGGCGGTGATCCGTGCCCGCAACCCAAGCACCCGACCATCGCTGCGATAGGCGAGTTCGGCATCGTGAATCTGCTCGCGCGACTGGATCCCAGCGGTCAGGTGTTCGACGCGGTCCTGTTCCCATACGACCGGGTGAGGGACGCGCATGGCAATCACGGCGGCCAGGGCCTCCTCGCGCATCGCGTGGTTCTTGACCCCGAACCCGCCGCCGGTATCCGGAGCGATCACCTGGATCTGCGCTTCGCTCAAACCGGTGATCTGGGCGATCGTGCCGCGGAGCATATGGGGCGCCTGGGTGGATGCGCGAAGCACAAGCCGACCCGTCGATGCATCGAACTCCGCGACCGCTCCGTGCCCTTCCAGCGGCATTCCGGAGATCCTGTGGTTGTGGAAGCGGGCCCGAATCACACCATCGGCTTCAGAGAATGCAGCATCGACGTCTCCGTGGGCACCCGGCATCTGCAAAAGCAGGTTGTCGGTCCAGTCCTCGTAGAGCAGCGGGGCGCCGGGCGCGAGCGCGGCCTCGACGTCGACCACAGCGGGGAGCTCGTCGTAGTCGACCTCGATCAGGTCGAGTGCGTCCTCGGCCACATAGCGGCTCTCCGCCACGACCGCCGCGATGGGCTCGCCGACATACTTGACCTTTTCGATGGCCAGAACGTCCCACTCGATCTGTCGCAGCGTCGGAATCGCGGCGAGGTGATGCTGGAACTTGCCGGCGGACTCCGCCAGCTCGGCACCGGTGAACACAGCAACGACTCCGGGGAGCGCGATGGCGCTGGTGGCGTCGATGTTGCGAAGCAGTGCGTGGGCTTGGGTGCTGCGCAACACCGCAATGTGCAATAGGTCCGCTGGGGCGTAGTCACCCAGGTAGGCCCCCTGGCCGGTGAGAAACCGAAGGTCTTCTTTCCGGCGTGTCCCGGTCGTAGTCCCGGTCGTAGGTTCGCTCGTCGTGACGCTCACTGTGCGCTCCTTTGGGCTGCGACGGCGGCAATAGCGTCGACGATCCCCGTGTAGCCGGTGCAGCGGCAGAGATTGCCGGACATCCACCGCTCGATGGTCTCTCGGTCGGGATCGGGCTCAGTCTCGAGGAGCTCGATTGCGGTGAGCACGACCCCTGGTGTGCAGAACCCGCACTGCAGTCCGTGATGCTCGGACAACGCCGCCTGGATCGGGTGCAGCGAACCGGGCGAACCAACACCTTCGATAGAGGTGACGGTGCAGCCCTCGAGCTGAGGCGCAAACAGCAAGCACGACCGCACAGCCTGACCGTCGACGAGGACGGTGCACGTGCCGCAGGCCCCCTGTTCGCATGCGACATGGGTTCCCGTCATGCCCAATCGGTCACGCAGGACATCCGCGAACAGCTCGCGTGGCTCGGCCTCCACAACGACCGAATCACCGTTCAAGGAAAACGAAACGCTCATGGCTGCTCCTCGGTTCGAGCCCAGGCGCTTCGGATGGCCTCGACCACCAGCACTTGGGCAAGCTCTCTTCTGTACTCCGAGGATCCATGGATGTCGGACCATGGATCAACGGACGCTGCCACGCCGTCGGAGATCGTTCGCAGCAGATCATCGGACAGCACATCGGCACCCACGATCGCCTCAATTGACGGCGTGAGATCGGTGGGGGTGCCAGCGAGCCCGGCGCCGGCGAGTCGGGCGCTTGTGCAGATCCCGGCCTCGTCGCGATGCAGCACGGCGGCAATACCGACGAGGGCGAAGTCGCCGTGGCGGCGGGCGAATTCGACGAACGACACCCCATCGCCCGGACGGTGCGCGGAAACAACCACACCCGTCAGCAGCTCGCCCGGTTTGATCGTGGTCATCAGCGCGCCGACAGCCAGGTCTCTAGCGCCGATCCTGCGAGAACCGTCGCCACTGGTCAGCTCTATCTCGCCATCAAGTGCGAGGACCGCCGTTGGCAGCTCGGAAACCGGGTCTGCGTGCGCCAAGCTCCCGCCGAGCGTGCCCCGGTTGCGGATCTGCACGTGACCAATGAGGCTTGCCGCCTCGGCGAGGAGCGGAGCGACCCGCCTGACGTCGGGGTCAGTCTCAAGCGTGCGTTGTCGGCACAATGCACCGAGTCGCACCGACCCATTCACCTGTTCGACTCGTGCCAGGTCGGAGATCGCGTTGATGTCGACGATGACATCGGGGCGGGCCAGCCGAAGGTTCATGAGCGGAACGAGGCTCTGACCTCCCGCCAAGACCGTGGCTTCTTCGGCGGCTGACAAGGCGTCAGTGGCCTCGGTGACGGACCGGGCGAGAACATATTCGAAAGAACTGGGCTTCATTGCTTTCCTTCCTGGATCAGCGTGCTGAGCGATCGTGGGCCTCGCATCGATCTGACCAACGGACCATCGGTGACGGGAACCAGATTGAGTGTCACTACTGGTCCTCGAGCATCGACATCGACTTCGCCGTGATCCACTTGCCCGAGATGACTGGCTCGTAGGTCGCGGGTCGGTCGACCGTGATCGTCGTCGGGATGGTCTCGATCACTGCGCCATAGGACGGTTGGAAGAAGTACGGCACCGACATTCGGTCGCGTTGCTGGTCTGGTCCGTCGGGGACGACCACTCGGTGCAAGGTCGACACCCACTGGTCATTGGTCCATCTCGCCATGAGGTCACCAATGTTGACCACGAAGCCATTCGGCACTGCAGGCACGTCGACCCACTGGTCGTCGATGAGGATCTGGAGGCCCGGGATCTGTTCGGCGGCCACGATCGTGAACGCTCCGTAATCGGTGTGTGCGCCCCGTCGTAGCTGTCCCGGGCGGGGTGCGGTCTCCATCGGCGGATACCAGTTGAGCAACAACAGCGCTGTGTGCTCGGTGACCTTCTCGTCGAACCAGGTGGCAGGGAGGTCGAGTGCCCCGGCCAGGATCGGCAGCATCGCCTTGCACAGGTGCTCCATGATCGCGTAATACCGCTCGAGAACGGGTCGGAGCTCGGCCGGCTCATCAGGCCACATGTTGGGGTGGACTGCGGCATCCGCGCCGTCGACATAGGCCCGCGCTCGGTCCTCTGGATCGTCGAAGCGATTGATGTTGAACGACTCACAAAGGTCGGGTGGCACAGTGTCGCCGAGGGTCGCGGCCAGCGATGTGGTGTCGATGCCGAGGTACCCGCGGTAATGCTCGGGTCCGGGAGGAGCCACGCGCTGTTTGTCGGCGTAGGGCAGCTGAAAGAACCAACGGCCGGCAGCCATCACCTCTTCCACCAGTTCGGGCGCGATGCCATGGCCCGTGATCACGAAGAAGCCGCTGGTCCTGCAAGCCTCGTCCACCGCGCGCGCCGCGTCGGCGAGCGCGTTCGCGTCACCGGCCAGAGCGGCGGAGATGTCGACCGTGGGAACCGAAATCATGCAGGATCTCCCGTGTTCGTTGTCTTCATTGTGTTAGTTGAGGCCTCTGATGAAGGGGCGAGCCAGTGCCTTGGGTGCCTGGCTGCGGTGAGCGAAGATGGCCACCGTCACGATGGTGACGAGGAAGGGTGCAGAGGACAACAGCTCGGAGTTCACATCATGGCCAAGGGGGCCCAATGTGAGTCGGAAAGAGTTGACGGTGCCGAACAAGAGACAGCCTGCAACCACCCCGCGCAGGGTCCAGCCCCCAAAGATCACCGCGGCGATGGCGATGAACCCCTGACCGCCCACGATCGAGCCCTCAAAGCTTCCGACCTGCCCGAGCACGAGGTACCCACCGCCCAGACCGCTCGTCATTCCGGCGACATAGATGGCCTCGCGGCGTCGCCGGTTGACGTCGATCCCGGACACATCGGCAGCCTGCGGGTTCTCGCCCACCGATCGGACTTCCAGGCCCCAGCGAGTGCGGTACAACAACCACCACGCCATAGGTACCAGTGGGTACACCAGATACAGCGGCCACGTTTGGTCGAACAATGCCCCGCCCAGCAGCGGGATGTCTGCCAGTAGGGGAATCTTCACCGATGGCGCAGCGCGGGTTACCGGCTGGAGGTTCGAGTTAAGGAAGGCCGCCATGCCGAGGACCAAGATATTGATCGCCAGACCCACCACGAACTGATTGGCAGTGAGGCGGTGACTCATGTTCGCCTGGGCTGATGCGACCGCGACGCCCGCGGCCACGGCGAACACCAGGCCGACGGCGACCGCCCCAGACACGCCAAGCCCTTGCGACATGGCGATGTCCATACCCATCGCGCCGCTGAAGGCCCCACCGAGGATCATGCCTTCGACCGAGATATTCAACGTGCCGGCCCGCTCGGCGATCGTCTCACCGATTCCGGCGAACACCAACAAGACCGCGAATCGCATGGCAGCGTCGTAGGAGACCTCGTTCGACAAGACGTCGCCGGCCGCAGAGAAGAAGCCGCCCATCAGGTCCTCGCCCGGGTTGCAGCAAGGGCCCTACGGCGGGAGCGGATAAACAAGATGGCAGGCGGGATCAGCAGGGCGAGCACGAGGAGTGCCTGTACGACCGAGGAGATCTGACGCTCGACGCCCGTCGCAGCCAGGAACCCCGAACCGGTACGGAGCCCCGCGAAACCAAAGGCCATCGGGATGATGAGCACCGGCCGTTCGCGTGCGACCAAGGCCACGAGCAAGCCGTCCCATCCAATGCCGTTCGAGAGTCCCGGGGTGAATTTGTAGTCGCCGAAGTCGCCGCCGGAAAGCATCATGCCTCCGGCGAGGCCGGCGCATCCCCCGGACAGCAACATGGCGCCCATGCCGTACTTGACGTTCGACACGCCGGCGCGCCGCGCGGTCCTCGCGTTCTGGCCGAACATTCTCAGACGAAACCCCCACAGTGTGCGCCGGAACAAGAACACCAGCGCGAAAGCCATCAGCACTGCAGCGAACGCGCTGATAGGGAACTCGTTGCCGAAAATATTGATGCGGGGGATGCGCTCAGTCTCCGACAGCTGTTCGCTGACCGGGTTGCGGACCGAGCGATCGCCTCGGAACGGAGCCAGCAGCAGGTCTTCGTTCTTCAGCCCGTAGCCGGTGGCTTGGAAGGCGACGGTGACCAGGAGCAACGTAGTGAGGACCTCGGGGACGCCTCGCCAGTACCGCAGGGCGCCCGCGATGCCAGACCAGATCGCACCGCCGATGGCACCGCCCACCAGCAGACAGAGGAGGACGATTGGGCCCGGGCCACCGACCCGCACTCCGATGTAGGCGGCGAACGCCGCACCTATCAGAACCTGGCCCTCTTGGCCGATATTCACCAACCCAGCGCGTCCGCTGATGGTCGTTCCGAGGGCGACGACGAGGAGTGGTATCGCAACGCCGATCGTCGTCCCCCAACGACCCGGGGCGCGCAGGCTGCCGTCGAGCATCGCTGAGAACACCGCTCGCCACGACCCGCCGGTGGCTGCGACCAGAACCGCAGAGATCACCAGGGCGAAAACAATGCTTGCCACGTACAAGCTGACCACGACGAGAAACTCGCGGCGGCGCGAGTGCATCGGCTCCGGATCGCTGACTGCCGGAGGCGAACCGATGTCCACATCGTCCACCGTCGTGGGTGTCTCGCCGCTCATGGCGACCCAACCGCGCCGATGGTGGAGCCACCCATCAGCAAACCGAGTTGTTCGAGGTCGACTTGGCCTCGCAGCATCTCGCCTGCGACCCGGCCCTCGAACAGCACGACGATCCGATCCGAGAGCTGCAGGATTTCTTCGAGTTCGCTGGAGATCAACAGGACACCGACGCCGCCGTCCGCGGCTTCTTGGAGCCGCTGGGTCATCCATTCGATAGCACCGACGTCGAGTCCGCGGGTCGGTTGAGCCGCGACCAATACCTTGGGGCTGTTGCCAAGCTCTCGAGCCAGCACCACCCGTTGTTGGTTCCCGCCCGAAAGAGACCAGAAAGGTGCGTCGGGTCCAGCGCACTGCACCTCGAACTCATCGATCAGCTCGACCGCCTCCGCCCGCATGGCTGCGGGGTCGTACACCCCGCCTGATGCCAGTCGATCGACCGCCACGAGGAAGAGGTTCTCTGCGACACTCATCTCAAGGACACAGCCGGAGTCATGCCTGTCCTCGGGGATTACCGCGATCCCGGCATCGGCCATAGCGCCGGGTTTTCCCACCGGTACTGCGGTACCCGTGACGATTACCTGTCCGGCCTCGGCTGCCGACAGGCTCGACAGGAGGTCCGTCAGGGCGGTCTGGCCATTTCCCTCAACGCCGGCGACGCCCACGATCTCGCCCGCATGGACCTCGAGGTCGAGTTCGTTGAGTGCAAGCCGCCCGTC
>Ga0302127_10003069_pt1 | contig 10107 bp, 9 predicted proteins | sample CB4_SCM_MG_FD_204452 | JGI IMG/M metagenome (GOLD analysis project Ga0302127, IMG submission 204452) | Marine microbial communities from Western Arctic Ocean, Canada - CB4_SCM | ecosystem: Environmental > Aquatic > Marine > Oceanic | place: Canada: Western Arctic Ocean | collected 2017-09-24 | reverse complement strand
TTTGATTTCAGAGGAAGTAAAAAAAGCTAACGAAAGCCTTTCTTCGATAGAAAAAATAAGAAAATTTATTGTTATTCTAGATCCCTTTTCTACAGACAATGGCTTGCTTACTCCTACAATGAAAGTAAGACGACATAAGGTAAAAGAAATCTACGGCGAAGCTCTAAATGACTTATACGGCTCAAAAATAAAATAATAGTAAATATATAAGTTTTATTTTCTATAAACCTTGAGTTTAATTAATTTTAAAATACATTAATTAATGTTTAAGTAAATTCATTGCTAGATCAAAGGGGCGCATAACGATGACTAAAGAAAGTAGTAGCAAAAACAATGAAAAGGCCAAATGTCCTATTTCGTTAGGGGATGTTGATTTATTCGCTCCTGGCGCTCAAAAGTACTGGTATGAGTCTTATGAGATACTTCATAAAGAATCCCCCGTGCACTGTATTCCAGAAGAAGGAACATCCCCAGATTCGGATGGTTTTATTTTATCAAAATATGAAGATATTGCTTTTGTAGTTAAGGATATTTTAAGATTCCCTCCTCCTGTAATGAAAAGCTCAGACTTGGAAAAAAGTGGAACTAGCGGTTTTAACTCAGAAAATAAAGATGATGAAGCCCCTTCCCTGCCCGCAAGCACTGTTGTAAGCAGACACGATCCGAGCCTAATGAATGCCTTCCAGGTGTCCATTATGAGTCTAAGGCCTAATGAGGAGTTATGGAAAGCCCATAAGCGTCAGCTAACTGATCCCTGGGTAGGAACCGGCGCCGAAAGACATCAGGAAATGATAACTAAGTCTGCTAACGGTCTAATCGATAAATGGATCGACGGGAATGGTGTCGAGTTTATATCCGAATTTGCAATGCCTTTACCTCAAATAGTTATGGCTAACGTCATAGGGTTTCCGTTAAAAGATATACCTTTACTCAAAAAATGGGGGGACGCTATGGTCATGCCATTTGTTTATGGTCAAGGTCACAGAAACCTCTTAACCAAGGAGCAATCCGATGATCAGCAAGTCTTGTTGGCCGAATTTGGTGAATACGTTGTAGACCAGCTCGAGGAAAAAAAGAAAAACCCTAAGGATGATATGCTTTCTTTTTTAACAACTGTTAACTATGAGCCATATAACCGTAAGCTTACGGATACAGAAATTATTGGAGTGGCTTTTGCTATGATAATTGGCGGCCTAGAAACAACGCAATACGCTATATCTGAACAAGCTCAAATACTGTGTAAAACTCCTGAGCTATTTAAGGAGATTAAGAAAGATAGGTCTAAGGTTAGGTCTTTTGTTGAAGAGACTCTCAGAGTCAGAGCCCCAACACAAGGACTTTCAACGAGAATGACGACACAAGATGAAGAGTTCCAAGGGGTAAAGGTTCCTGCTGGTTCAATCTTACATCTTCGTTATGGTGCCGCAAACGTTGACGCAGAAACATTTGAATGCCCTCATCAAATTAATTTAGAAAGAAAGGCTTTAACTCGCCACCTAACTTTTTCACAAGGTCATAGGACATGCCCTGGAAACGGAATATCCAGACTCGAGCAAACAATTGCATGGAACCTTTTGTTGGATAGAGTTGAAAGCATGGAATTCGCTCCGGATGCTAATTTTGATCATCAGCCAGGTATTATGCTTGGCGCATTAGAGTTAAAAATTAATTTTGAGAAAGAAGGTTAAAAAAAGAAATATCTTAATATATGTATAATTCAAAGACCGGTTTAAAAAAAGGAGTTAATATGTTTTTAGCTAGAATAATTTCAATATTACCCGCAATTTTACTTCTTCCAAGAGGAGTAGGTTGGGTTTTAAATCCTGCCGAAAATGCTTTAGATTTTGGTTTTATTTTTAACGAACTTAGTAATCATGCCCAAAATACATTAATTAGAGACTTTAGTGCTTTTTTTATTGGAATCTCTATCATGTGTATCATTGGGGCATTAAGAATGAAGTATATTTGGCTCGCTGCTCCAGCACTCATATTCCTAATTGTAGTTATAGCTCACATCATAGCTGCAACAATTTATAGTACAGGTTTTATGGACGTTCTTTTCGGGGAAATTTTATTATTTTTATTATGCTCTTTAGGATCATACTTAATTTATAAGCAAGAAAATATATAATGCCCCCCCTTTAAGAAACTAACCTTATGTGGTTTTTAGGAAAGGTAATTATTGAGTGGTAATAAATTAATCAGTTTATTAAGTTGAGCGTTTACGCAACGAAAATTAGTTATTTATTTGATGTTAGTAAGGAGTAAAACATCTTTATCATTTTCATTCTTTTGAAAAAGTATGGAAAAATTAAAAGATTTAAGATTGGTATTATTTTGAAATAATGTGATGGAGATATTCTTTGCGCTATCTCCATTATTTTTGCATCCAGCCCAACAAAAATTCTTTTTTTATTTCTTTTAACACCTTTGAGTATAATTTTTGCAGCTTTATCAGGGCTCATACCAGATTCTTTAAAAGCATTACCAACCTCTTTAACCGTAAGAGAATTTCCTTTTGTATCTTTTGCATACTCACCGTTAGTTAAAAGAATATCATTTCCAAACCTTGCATCGAGAACAATATTAGTCCCTATATGACCTGGGTAAACACAACTTACCTGAACCCGGTCATCATTTAATTCCATTGCTAAACTTTCAGTAAAACCCCTTACAGCAAATTTTGAAGCATGATAAACGCTATTGTTTGGTGTGGTTATTATTCCAAAAATTGAAGATGTGTTTACTAGTGCCGTTTCTTCACCTTTCATTAAATGTGGTAAGAAAGCTCTGGAGCAATACACTAAAGAATTATAATTAATATCATTACACCAATCCCAGTCCGATTCCTCCATCGCTAAAAATGCTGAGGGTGAAACGACGCCGGCGTTATTAAAAAGTAAATCCACCTTTCCGTGATTCGTTAATGTTTTTTCAACCAAAATATCGATATTACTCTTATCCCTTAAATCAAGAAGGTGGGATGAGCATGAAACATTATAATTTTTAATTAAATCTTCGGTTTCTTTTAAGGAGGTCTTGTTAATATCGCATATAACAACATCAGAACCCTCTTTAGCTAGGTTTAGAGCCAAATATCGGCCCATACCAGATCCTGCACCAGTAATAACCGAGACCTTATTTTGAAATGTTTTCATAGTAGCGTCCCGATATTTTTATAATTAATAAATAGGATGACAATTTAATGGTGCCGACGGAGAGATTCGAACTCCCGACCCCCTGATTACAAATCAGGTGCTCTACCAGCTGAGCTACGTCGGCATATTTAGCTATTCTAAGTGGCTTAATGATTAAAATAGTCGCTCGTTAAACAATAAATTCAAAAACGAACATTTTGATACACCATATATTAGGAAAGGTGAAGTTGAAAAAGCATTTAAGGTGATACGAAAGTTATTTATTAGTTAATCGTAAATAAAAAAGTATCCTTTATTTCTAAAGGTTACTTTTCAATCTAAAAAATATTAACCTTGGGTTAGGCATTTAATATATTTTCACGAAAGCAAAATCCGTTCTATTTCGACTTAATGAAGAAGATAACTTAGGTTTAATTGTTTGCCTTAAGCTAAAATTAATTAATCTTTTAAGAAACCGGCCAACCGATTATTTATAATTATCTCAGACTCTTCCATTATTTGATCAATTAATTCTTTACACGTTGGAATATCGTGAATTAAACCAGCAACCATTCCGCAAGACCAAGCGCCAGATTCTGGCTTACCTTCAATCATTACTTTGGGGTATATGCCTGCAACTTCGTCGACGATATCTTCAAATTTAAGGTTCGGTCCTAGGTCTTTTTCTTTTTGAAGCAATCTTTCAACAGCAGGGTTATTTAAAACTCTTTCAGTGTTTCGTAATGGTCGCATCACTAATCTTGTATCTAATTCGCTAGCATTAAGAATTGCTTGCTTTACATTTTCATGAACAGGGGCTTCTTTTGTCGCAATGAATCTTGTCCCCATATTAATCCCTTCAGCACCCATCGACAAAGCACCAACAAGACTTCTCGCATCAGCCATACCGCCAGATGCAACAAAAGGTATTTCAAGTTCATCCGCGGCCCTTGGAAGGAGAATAAAGTTAGGAATATCGTCTTCTCCCGGATGCCCACCACACTCAAAACCATCAACAGACACTGCATCACATCCAATTGATTGGGCTTTCAGGGCATGCCTTACCGCTGTGCATTTATGAATAACTTTAACATCCGCCTCTTTCAGCATTGGCAAGTACTTTGCAGGATTGTTTCCTGCTGTTTCAACAACCTTTACACCAGAATCAATAATTACTTTAAATAAGGCTGGGTAATCTGGTGGAGTAAGGGCTGGCAAAAAGGTCATATTTACACCGATCGGCTTATCTGTCATCTCCTGACACCTTGCTATTTCTGCTGCAAGTTTTTCGGGTGTTCCTTGTGTTAAGCCGGTTATTATTCCTAAACCACCTGCATTTGATACAGCAGCAGCCATTTCAGCCAATCCAACAAAATGCATTCCGCCTTGAATAATTGGGTGCTCTATATTTAAAAGTTCAGTAATTTTAGTTTTCATTTTTAATTCTCCAAATTAGTTATTCGAATAATGATGTTAAATCTTTATCTTTAGTCTTTAGGATCTTATCAATCCACCCATGAAAGCTTTGCCCGCCTCCTTCATTTTTACCAAACATTACACTATCAATCATTCCTGTTTTCAGGCTTTTCTGAAGTCTTAGACCCGTGGCATAATCTTCTTCGCGAACAACATACTCTAATAATTCAAATTGCTTATTTGCTTCTTTTGTTTGCTCTTCATTAGGTTCATTTTCCATAAGATAATATTGATTAGTATAAGATTCTCCTGGTGTTTCGCCCGGCATTAATTGTGATAAAAGAATGCTTCTTCCACCGCCATTGAAAGATGCAATCGAAACATGCGGGAAAATTGTCCAAACACCCGCCATTAATACATCCATCGGCCATTCATCCACCTCAAGGCTATCAAAGGCTTTACCTTGTCCATTTCTTTCAGGAGATCTGTAGGGTGAAATCACTCTTTGATGAGGACCCCACTCGTAATAATTAGCTTGATTGGAGATGTCAGATCCAAAAGTCTCACTATGTAAAACAGGTAGATGATATAAATCAAGGTACCCGTCATAAGCAACCTTCCAATTGGGCCCTTTTACTGTTCTTTGATCAAACACATGCCAATTTTTGAGATCAAATAACTCTAACATTGAATCATATCCTGATAGAAAACTTTCAATACATAAGTCTGATTTAGGGTTTAAAGTACCCCAGATGATCCCCGCTCTCTCCAATACTGGTAATGAGATTAAGCTGTGACATGATTTATCAATTTCACCAAACTCATGGGCTGATGAAATACCAATCAGCGCACCTTGATCGTTATAAGTCCATGCATGATAAGGGCAGCTAAATCTTTTTTTATTGCCATTACCATTCTCTACTAATGCCGAACCTCTGTGGCTGCATGCATTGAGGAAAGCTTTAATTTCACCGCTAGAATCCCTTACTAGTAAAACAGGCACTCCAACAACATCCATAGCTTTATAGTCACCAGGGTTTGGTATCTCGTTTGACACAGATAGTACCAAAGGAATTCTTTTAAAAATTAAATCAATCTCTTTTTGCCATATCGTTGGATCATAATAATTTTCAGCAGGAACTTTAACAATATTATCAACAAGCTCCATTGTTCCCGCGTCAGCGTGCTTCTTGTTATTACGGGCAATTTCTAGTAAACGCGATTTACTCATATCATTAAGTACCTTTGACTAAAGTTAAACTAAACCTACCTTACTTATTTTACAAAATTCAACTGATAAATAAAAGAGGTCATTATTTTTAATAAATCAAGCCCTTTTAACTGTAAGACCTCCATCTACCTGCAACACAGAGCCAGTAATAAAAGATGAAGAGGGGAGACAGAAATTTAACGTTGCATGAGCAACCTCCTCTGGCTCTCCATATCTTTTAAGGGGAACTCTTCGCTTAGAGTAAATTTCCTTATCTTTTTGAGGTATTTTTTCAGTCATGGCTGTATTTATAGGCCCAGGACAAATACAATTAACGGTTATCCCAAGACTTCCTAACTCTACCGCTAATGATCTTGTTAACCCAATCACTCCGTGTTTAGCGGATGTATATGGAGAATGTTTTGGAGACGCACCGAGACCTTCGGTCGAAGATATATTGACAATTCTAGGAAAGGTAGATTTTTTTAAAGAAGGAAGACACGCTCTAATCAGACGCACTTGACCCTTTAACAAAACATCATGGGTCTTATCCCAGAAGATTTCATAATCATCACTATCTATGCTAGTTGATATTGCTATACCAGCATTGTTAATAAGAATATCAAGGTTAGTGTACTTTTCAAGAATTTCGCTTAAGGCACTTGAAACACTTCTCTCATCACTAACATCTAAAACAAACCCATCGGCTTTATTTCCATTACTATTGATTTCTTGAACAACATCATTGACAGCTTTTTTATCTAAATCGGTTACTATCGTTATCGCCCCTTCATCAGAAAATAATTGAGCTGTAGCTTTCCCCATCCCACTAGCTGCTCCGGTAATTAAGACAATATGCCCCTTAATAGACCTTGAAAGTTTAGTTAGCCTGCTCATTTTCCGTCTAAGCTATCGAGTAACTTAACCATCAGAAATAATATTCCTACCGCAACTAAAACTCCAAACATAGAAAGTAAAAAACCTACCAATTGAAATATCCTTTTTTTGTTACTCTATTAAAAAGCAATTAGCCTTTAGTTTCAAGAAACCATTAATTAACTAGCTAGTTTTAGAATCTGAATAATATCATCTTTTTTAGTTATAGGTCTTGGATTTGATAAGACAGTTGGGTGCTTTAAACCATACTCGGCTATTTTATCCCACTGATCCTCTTTGATTCCCACCTCACCTAAGGTTATAGGCAGTCCAAGGTCTGTGATTAGTTCTGCGACAGCCTCTGAGGCTGATAGCTTAGGTCTGCCCAATGCATTTGATATCCACTTTTGTTTTTCTTTGTTAAAAGCTTCATTCCACTTTAAAACCGCAGGAAGCATCACGCACGACGTGTGGCCGTGGGGAACGGATCCTATTGACCCTAAAAGATAGCCAATTCCATGACTGGCTCCCATAGATGTATTTCCTAAGTTTTTAGCAATCATCCATACCGCTTTTTGAGAAAATGATCTCGCGATAACATCCTCTCTATCCTTATGCGTTTCTCTTAATGATCTTGCGAATAACTGAAGGGAATTTAAGGCCATTGGAGGTATCAATGGGTTTGTTGATGATGAACACAAGCCTTCGATTGCATGATCGACTGAACGAATAGCTGTAGAAAGCCAAAGCCAGTCAGGTGTGTGAAGTGATAATTTTGGATCTAAAATAACAACCTGAGGGCAAATATCATTTCCTGTATACCTTTCTTTAAGCTGAGTTTTTGTATCCATGGCGCCACCTATTATAGAATATTCACCTCCCGATAATGTAGTTGGAATTGCTATTTGACGAATTTTTGAAGGTTTTTTTTGATGCTTATTTGATATTTTTTTTAGATCTTCAACCGTCTCAATTCCTAGAGAATGACATAATTGAACAACTTTAACTGTATCAATCGGAGTTCCACCTCCGATAGTAATGATAATATCAGGATTTTCTTTCTTAACAGATTTTACGCAGTCAATTACATTTTCAAGAGGTGAATGCTGAATACAACTATCGAATAATCCTACAAAGCTATCACCTAAAACATTTTTAATTTTCAAAATTTCATCAGTTTTTTTTGATAAAGTTGATGATGCAACAATATAAACCTTTTTAGCACTCAATCGATCAACTTCATTTAAAATTGCATCTGCCGCAGGTGTATCCCAAATAACTCTATCAAGAGGTGAGTATGTGTATGTATTTTCCATTTATTTTATTATCCTAAAATCTGCTATAGCAATACCATATAGGATTTTTTAATTGAGAGATTTTTTCATTTATCAGAAATAAATGAACCTATAGCCTCTAAAGCTTCATTGGCCTCAGGAAGAAATGGAGCATAACCATGAAAAACATGGACCATATCGTCCCAAATCTCCAAACTTATATTACATCCAGATTCTTTAGCTTTTTCAGCAATTTTTTTAGAGTCACCTAATAAAACCTCCCTGCTTCCAACCTGAATTAGCATAGGTGGAAAACCATCAAAATCTCCATGAACAGGAGATGCATAAGGGTGCTTAATATCTGATTCATTTTTTATATAAAGATCTTTAAAGGCAGAAATAGCGTCTTTAGAAATATATGGATCTAATTTTTCATTAATTTCATAAAACTCTGAAACTGGATCCAGCTCAGCCCAAGGACTCAGGGGTATTACAGCATTGGGTAAATCAAAATTATCATCCTTAAGGGCTAATGTTGCTCCTATAGCTAAACCACCTCCAGCAGAATCTCCTGAAATAAAAGATTTATCGCATCTTGTATTTCCATTAGGTCCATTTTCTAACATCCACTTAAAAGCTGTTTTTGTATCATTAATTGCAACAGGGAATTTATCTTCTGGCGCCAAACCATAGTCAATAACTAATACCGAACAACCAGTTGCTTTAGCTAAATGACTTGCTAAGGATAAATAACCTCTTATTGTTCCGATCGCATAACCACCACCATGTAAATATAGAATCCTTTTATTAGGATCAGAGTTTTCTGTTGTTACCCATTGTGCGTATATGCCGTTTGCAACAACTGGTGAAGATATTCCGCAGGATTTGATACTTTTGTCTGCTGAAAAATAATCATCAACAGTATACCTAAAATGTTTCAATCCTATACTTTCATCGGTAATGGAGAAAAATGTTTTACCTAAATCTTCTTGATGCTTAAATACAATTTTGCTTTCTTCTGAACTCATTTTATTTCCTTATAATTGATTATGATAAACTCATACCACCGTCTACTGTAATCATTTGACCAGTAACATAGGAAGCGCCTTCACTGCACAAGAAACAACAGACCTCGCCCATATCCTTAGGTGATCCCCAGCGTCTTAATGGAATATTTTTTAATGAATTTTCATACCGCTTTTCATTTCCGAAGGTTACCTCAGTTAATTTAGTTGCTACATATCCAGGCGCTATTCCATTTACCCTTATTCCATTGATTGCCCAAGCCTCAGCCAACGTTTTGATAAGAGTTAATAATCCACCTTTAGATGCAGAGTAAGCTGGATTTCCCTTTACTGCATGATAACTAGCTCCAGAGCCAATAATAACAATTGAACCATTATTCTTAACTAAATTTTCATGAAAAAAAGTGCAAGATGCCATCACAGAATTAAGATTTAAATTTATAACACTCTTAAATGTATCCATTTCAAATTCTTTACGGTCATATGCAACAATTCCTTGTGAGCATACTAAGGTATGAATATCATCAAACGGAAGAGAGAGGTTTTTTAGGTTTTTGTCATCTGAAAGGTCGAGCTTTCTATAAATACATTTCTTTATATTATCTGTGGTATCCTCATCGTAATCGTCTATATTTTCTCTTGTACCCGTAATACAAACGCTAGCTCCTTTATCGATAAAAGAAGAGGCAATTCCCCTTCCAATTCCACTACTACCACCAATAATAACTATATTTTTTGATTCAAAATTCATTTTAAAATATCCTAACCTGAATACCCGCCATCAACAGGAAGTGATTGACCGCTTATATAACCAGCATTATCTGAGGCAAGAAAAACTACCGCGTCAAATAATTCATTAGGATCACCTGCTCTACCTAAAGGTACTTGGCTCATCCACTGATCTAGAATTCCTCCAGGAGGGGAGTCAATTTCTTGCGATAATCCAACCGCAATTAGTCCGACAGCAACGCAATTAGCTCTTATGCCATGATGACCTTCTTCTCTAGCAATGGCAGTACATAAGTGCTGAACCCCAGCTTTAGGAATAGATGATAATCCATCGGTACTGATGTATTTATGTATTGCAGCAGTTGTAAGCGCGGTTATAGATCCCCCCCCGCCCTCTTTTAGGACTGGAACAACCGCCCTTAATACATGATAAAAACCTT
>Ga0302127_10003068_pt1 | contig 10108 bp, 8 predicted proteins | sample CB4_SCM_MG_FD_204452 | JGI IMG/M metagenome (GOLD analysis project Ga0302127, IMG submission 204452) | Marine microbial communities from Western Arctic Ocean, Canada - CB4_SCM | ecosystem: Environmental > Aquatic > Marine > Oceanic | place: Canada: Western Arctic Ocean | collected 2017-09-24 | reverse complement strand
TATCTCAACATACCCAAATGGTATGATCTATGACGGTAACTTTAAAAATGGCAAAATACATGGTTTTGGTCTGATGATTTTCAGTGACAGCTACAGATATGAAGGATTTTGGGAAAATGGAGAACGTCACGGCGTAGGAAAAGTAGCATATCGAGATGGCACAACCTATGAAGGCGAGTTTGAGGCAGGCCAACGTTCAGGCAAAGGCATAATGCAAATGCAGGATGGCTTTGAGTATAGGGGACAATGGCTATCCGGTGAAATGCATGGATCAGGCATCGCAAAGTATGCAAATGGAGATGTTTACGACGGCAACTTTTTTGCAGGTCGGCGTCAGGGCCAAGGCTCAATGATATATGCCACGGGGGTTGCTACAGGTGGAATTTGGACTGATGGAACCCTGGAAGCTGATTAGCCCGCAATAGTTCAGGATTGAAAAAAGTTTTTTAGCAGTTTGTGAGTAATTACCACGGAACTGGTAGGCCATTTTGATCAAAAAAATTGCCTGAATCCTCAGCGCCGCAGTTTTCAATCACATTAAATAAAATAGGCGCCGTTTCAGAGGCAGAAGATGAAGGGTGCCCAGCAGCAAATTGTTTAGTTAGCGGCGTATCGACCGTACCTGGGTGCAGAGAGAAACACGCCAATTGTGGATGGCTCCGAGCAAATTCAATCGATGCTGTATGAACAACTTGATTTAACGCCGCCTTAGAGGCCCTGTAAGAAATCCAGCCCCCAAGCCGATTATCTCCTATCGAACCGACCCTCGCCGAAAGTACGGCTATACGAGCCGGACAATCTTTCGGTATCAAACGAGCAATGTTGCTAAGTACAAGCGCCGGGCCAATAGCATTTATTTGCATTTGCTCAGCCATCCCTTGAGAAGTAAGTGACCGAATAGTTTTCTCTGGGCCATATCCATTAAATGTCAAAGCACCAGTAGCTATAATGACTGTTTCGAATATACCTTCTATTGAACTCAACGTTTTTTGTATTGTTTCAGGTTCATTAAAATCCAGCCCATGAAGGCTTCGCGATACACCCAAGCAGTTCCATTTACGAAATGAATACTCGCTCTCCAGTGACGCTCCAATACCGCCAGAATTCCCAATTATCAAAACACGTTTCATATTGGTTACATAGACCACAAGAAAACGAAGGCCAATAAATTCTAAATTATTTTTAAATAATCGTAAATTTTATTAATAAGGATAGATCTTAACCTCCATTTTTCTCTTCCAATTTATAAAACTACAGGTATATTTAATTTATGGAAAAATTTGTTTATCAAAATTTACTTCTAGATCTCAGCTTGCGCTGAGCGTGCTTTTAGGTGCGAGACGCTCAATTTAGCCCAGCACCCCCACTATTAAAATTTAAAAATAAAAGAGCGTTCCTATGACACAAGATAGTGTAGTTATTTTTGATACAACATTGCGCGACGGCGAACAAAGCCCTGGCGCAACGATGACCCACGCAGAAAAACTTGAAATAGCTGAAATGCTAGATGATATGGGCGTTGACATTATCGAGGCAGGTTTTCCAATCGCTTCCGAGGGTGATTTCAATGCTGTAAGTGAAATTTCAAAACGTAGCAGAAATTCAGTAATCTGTGGACTAGCTCGTGCTAATTTAAAAGATATTGATCGCTGTGCCGAAGCTATCAAACACGCATCTCAGCCACGAATTCATACATTCATTGGAACCTCTCCACTTCACCGGGCCATCCCAAATTTAACCAAAGATGAAATGGCTGAGCGTATCCATACCACAGTAACGCACGCACGAAATTTATGTGACAATGTTCAATGGTCACCAATGGATGCTACACGTACTGAATATGATTATCTCTGCCGAACAATTGAAATAGCTATCAACGCTGGCGCCACAACAATCAACATTCCAGATACCGTGGGCTATACTGCGCCAAAAGAAAGTGCCGATCTAATAGCACAACTAATTTTAGATATTCCACGCTCTAACGAAGTTATTTTCGCGACCCATTGTCATAATGATCTCGGAATGGCCACAGCTAATTCGCTTGCAGCCGTTAGTGCTGGAGCACGTCAAATAGAATGTACAATCAATGGTTTAGGGGAGCGAGCTGGGAACACCGCATTGGAAGAAGTTGTGATGGCGTTAAAGGTCCGAAACGACATTTTCCCTTACCAAACTCGTGTTGATAGTACTAAGATAATGGCAATCAGTCGGCGTGTAGCAACAGTTTCAGGGTTTTCTGTTCAGTTTAACAAAGCCATAGTTGGAAAAAATGCCTTCGCGCATGAAAGTGGGATTCATCAGGACGGCATGTTAAAAAATGCAAAAACATTTGAGATAATGCGACCTGAGGATGTAGGGCTATCAGAAACTAATCTGGTCATGGGTAAACATTCTGGCCGAGCCGCTTTGCGTTCTAAACTCAAAGATCTAGGTATAGTGTTAGCAGATAATCAACTCAATGACGTTTTTATTCGGTTTAAGAGTCTCGCTGATATTAAAAAGGAAGTTTTTGACGATGACCTAATTGCATTAGTTGGTGAGGATGCTGGCGACAATCAATCATACAAACTAGGTCTTAAATCTTTGCATGTTGTTTGTGGGACAGAGGGACCACAACAGGCAAATTTAGAGTTAAAAATTGACAATGAGAGCCATTTTGTCACAGCCACTGGTGACGGCCCAGTAGACGCAACTTTTAATGCAGTAAAAGAATTATTCCCACATACCGCAAAGTTGCAATTATATCAGGTGCATGCGGTAACCGAAGGAACAGACGCTCAGGCGACAGTTACCGTTAGGATGGAAGAGGACGGAAAAATTGCAACAGGACAGTCTGCTGATACAGATACCGTCGTGGCTTCAGCAAAAGCATATATTAATGCGCTTAACAGACTAATCATTAGGCGAGAGAAATCAGCACCAAATGAAGATTTTAAGTCAGTTTCGTATAAAGACGCAGGCTAATCTTCGCGCAGCGACTCATCCTAATGCGTTAAAGCACAAAAAGCTAGGTATGCGCCCTTGGAAACAGGTCTTGGGGTGTTTATAAGAAAATTAGTTTAACTATCAGAATCGCAAGCAAAATTAAAAAAAGGTGGCGCAAATGTTTGGATTAAGTGGTCTATTTTCCTCAGACATGGCGATAGACTTGGGGACAGCTAACACGTTGGTCTACGTCAAAGGCAAGGGTGTAATTTTAAATGAGCCCTCCGTGGTGGCCTATCAGGTCAAGGACGGGCAGAAAAAAGCGTTAGCGTTCGGTGAGGATGCCAAGCTCATGCTTGGCCGAACTCCCGGCTCCATTCAAGCAATCCGGCCCATGCGAGATGGTGTAATAGCAGACTTTGACGTTGCAGAAGAAATGATTAAATATTTTATTCGCAAAGTTCATAAACGTACCACGTTTTCCAAACCAAAAATTATTGTATGTGTGCCACACGGTGCTACTCCGGTTGAAAAGCGGGCTATTAGACAATCAGTACTGTCAGCCGGAGCCCGTCGCGCCGGTCTGATAGCGGAACCAATTGCCGCAGCAATAGGTGCTGGCATGCCCATTACTGACCCAACAGGCTCTATGGTGGTAGATATAGGTGGCGGAACTACCGAGGTCGCTGTGCTATCACTTGCTGATATTGTTTATGCCCAGTCGGTGCGCATGGGGGGTGACCGCATGGATGAGGCAATCATTAACTACTTACGCCGTCAGCATAATCTTTTGGTTGGCGAAGCTACCTCAGAACGAATAAAAAAAACCATAGGGACAGCTCGCATGCCAGACAAAGGTAGGGGTGCAGTAATGACAATACGTGGACGCGATTTATTGAATGGTGTGCCAAAAGAGACAGAAATTAGTCAAGCCCAAGTTGCTGAGGCGCTTGCAGAAACTGTTCAACAAATTTGCGATGGGGTTATGACAGCTCTTGAAGTTACTCCACCAGATTTGGCAGCTGATATAGTAGATCGTGGCGTAATGCTCACTGGGGGAGGCGCTTTGTTGGGTGATTTGGACTTAGAATTACGTGAGAAAACCGGGTTGGCCGTGTCAGTAGCAGATGAAAGTCTTAACTGTGTTGCGATAGGTACAGGAAAAGCACTCGAATACGAGGCCCAATTGGCACATGTGATCGATTACGACAGCTAAACGCTCATACGTTCAAACCACCAGGTAAGCTTATGTCACGGCACAGGAAAAATACAGATGGATACTCGACGGTCGCATATAGGCTGATAATGGGAGTATTGGTTGCTTTCCTTTTAGGAATATTTTTATTTTGGCGTATTGATAGCCCTCGGGTTGAGCAAGTGCGAATGAATATAATTGATAAAGTTGTTCCAAGCTTTTCTTGGGTGGGCCTTCCATTGGCTAAAGCTTTTGACTTACTTCTATCAGCCAAAAGTTATGAGAAAATTTATCAACAAAATCAAAATTTACGCCGTGAATTGCAACAAATGAAGGCATGGAAAGAAGCAGCGCTTCAACGCGAACAAGAGAATGCAAAACTTTTAGATCTGAATAAGGTTCGACTAGACCCCAAATTTACAAGAATTACAGGAGTTGTTTTAGCTGACAGTGGTGGGCCCTTTAGAAAAACTGTTCTTCTAAATATTGGCACACGTGACGGAATCATGGATGGATGGGCCGCCATGGACGGTCTCGGTTTAGTTGGACGTATTTCTGGAGTTGCTAACAAAACATCCCGTGTAGTTTTGCTTGGGGACACATCTAGCAGGATAGCAGTGACTATTGATTCAGGGGGTCAAAGGGCCTTAATTGTGGGCGACAACACTAACCGTCCTACTATTCAGTTTCTAGAATATCCTGAAACTGTTCGCCCAGGAGACAGGGTAATAACTTCTGGCGACGGTGGCGTCTTTCCACCTGGGATTTTAGTTGGACAAGTAATAAAGTCCCAATTTGGAAAACTTCGGGTAATGCCTGCAGCAGATATACAAAGATTAGAATTTCTCCGAATAATCAGACATCAGGCCAGAGAAAAAATTACAACAACAGGTAGCTTAGTGGGGCTTCCCACCATTAGACCGGGCCCTCCAAAAGATGAATGATCTTCCAAACCGTTTATTGCGGCTAAGATGCTGCTTTTTAGTGATCACAACCTTTTTGGTAATGTTACAAACATTACCCATTCAAACTGGATTTAACCATATTTTCATCCCAGATATTTTATTGGTCATGACATTTTCTTGGGTAATGCAACGGCCAGATATAATAGGGCCAATACTTTTAACAATAGCACTTTTATTTGCGGATTTTATATTACAGCGACCACCCGGGCTGTGGACCCTTATAGTTCTTTTTGGCGGTATGTTTTTACGAATGCGATCGATTAGATTTAAAGAAGTGGTTTTTATTTATGAATGGGCAACAGTATCAGTAGTCATCATTTTTTGTTACACCTTACAAAATGTCTCAATGAGGCTTGCGTTTCTTACCCCCTACGATTTTAAGCTTACATCAATTCAAGCATTAACAGCGGTCTTGTTCTATCCAATTTGTGCGTGGTTATTCAGACCTATGCTGAAGGCTCGAGGTGTTTACAATTCGCAGAAGCAGGCGGATCGGGTCGCTGAATGAAAAGTACTTCAAAAAATATTTTAAATTCGACAAAGCAATTATCACGACGCGCATTGCTGATCGGAGCACTACAACTCGGCATCATAACAGCACTCGGCGCGCGCATGCGGTTTTTACAAGTATCTGAAGCGGAAAAATACCGTCTGTTGGCTGAGGAGAACCGTATTAATGTTCGATTACTACCACCTTCGCGAGGTTTAATTTTTGACCGCAACGGCAGGCCAGTAGCAGAAAATTTACCAAATTATCGGTTAGGTTTAATACGTGAAGACGCAGGCGATATTGAGAGTACATTCACAAAGTTACAAAATTTAATTTATATTCGCCCAAAAGATCTTGCTAAGGCGCGTAAAGAACTTTCCCGTGTAAGCTCTTTTGTGCCAGTAACCATTACGGAAAACTTGAGTTGGGCCAATTTTACTAGAGTAGCCGCCAATGCACCAGCACTCCCAGGTGTTTTTACAGACGTTGGCCTAACCCGTATCTATGCCCAAAAAGAAAATCTAGCGCATGTAGTCGGTTATGTGGGTCCGGTAAGTGACTATTACTTAAAGCAAATAAAAAACCCAGACCCACTACTACAAATTCCCCGTTTTCAAGTGGGAAAAACTGGCGTTGAAGCACAAATGGAGCCCAAGTTACGCGGGTCAGCAGGGCTCCAACGGGTAGAAGTAAATTCTGTTGGGCGTATAATTCGAGAGCTTAAGCGCGTAGAGGGTAATTCCGGTGTACCAATTCAGCTCACGATCGACAGTAAAATCCAAAATTACGCATTGGCACGCCTTGATAATCTTTCTGCAAGCGCCGTTGTTATAGATTGTGCCAACGGTGATTTATTGGCAGTCGGGTCCAGTCCTAGCTTTGATCCAAACCTTTTTGTGCGTGGAATTTCATCAAAAAAATACAATGGGCTACGTGACGATATATACGGACCACTGCGAGCAAAAGCAGTGCAGGGCACATACGCTCCTGCCTCTACATTTAAAATGATTACCGCCCTTGCCGCACTTGAAGCTGGGGTGTTGAAGCCAGATGATGAGATCTTTTGCCCAGGTCATCTTGAAGTCTTCGACAATAAATTTCACTGCTGGAAGGCACACGGATCGATGAATTTGGAGGATAGCATCATCCAAAGCTGTGATGTTTTCTTTTATTCAATAGGCCAAAAGGTTGGTATTAACAAAATATCTAATATGGCCAAACGATTTGGACTAGGCATTCGTTATGATTTGCCTTTGAGCGCAGTTAGCCGAGGTGTTGCACCGACGCACGAATGGAAAAAGAAATCATTCGACAAAAATTGGCTCTTGGGCGATACCGTAAATGCTTCAATTGGACAAGGCTACGTCTTGGCATCACCCTTACAGCTCGCGGTTATGGCAGCGCGGCTTGGAACCGGCCAAATTATTCAGCCTAGATTAATTCAAAATATTAATAATGTTACTATGCCCCAAGAGGCGGTTAAAAAATTAGATATCAACCCTGATCATTTAGCTTTAGTCCAGAGGGCCATGTTTGGCGTTACTAATAGAAAAGATGGAACAGCCTATTCACGCCGAATTGAAGCAAATCACCTTCGAATGTCGGGAAAAACTGGAACTTCCCAGGTCCGACGCATCACAGCGGCAGAGCGGGAGCAAGGTGTGATAAGTAACGAGGATCTACCTTGGAAACAGAGGGACCATGCGTTGTTCGTCAATTACGCTCCTGCCAACAATCCAAAAATAGCAGTTGCCGTTGTAGTTGAACATGGCGGTGGTGGAAGTTCAGTTGCAGCGCCTATTGGGCGTGATATTACTCTTTTTGCACTTACTGGAAAGATGCCAGATCCACAGCATTACCCAGAAAAGCTCCGAGAGAAAATTCAGCTTGAACAAAAGAATTTAGCACCAAAGTTAATAGATTGGACAAGCCCAACAGTGATGGAGCGTACTAAGGTATGAGTTATTTGGAATACAACCTTAGGACTGTTCCAAGCGGTTTTAAAAAGATTTTAGCTTTAAATTGGCCAATTATATTTTTACTTATTGTTATTTCAGGCATTGGTTTTGCAATGCTATACTCGGTATCTGGGGGTATCCTCGAACGTTGGGCACAGCCCCAAATGCAGAGATTTTTTATTGGAATGGTTGGACTTTTTGTTTTAGCAATGGTGCCTATTTGGTTTTGGCGAAATATGTCGTTTATTAGTTACATTTTTACAGTCGCCTTATTAGTTTCTGTGGAGTTTGTGGGCGTAAAAGGCATGGGAGCGCAACGCTGGCTGGATTTTGGTTTTTTTCGTTTCCAACCTTCTGAAATAATGAAAATCACATTAGTTTTAGTTTTAGCAGCATACTACGATTGGCTACCTCAGAAAAAAACTTCGTCGCCTATTTGGGTTGCTATCCCTATAGTTTTGATAGCCTTTCCAGCATTCTTAGTCTTGCGCCAACCAGATCTGGGGACAGCTTTACTATTGGTTGTTGGCGGTGGAGCAATGATATTTCTGGCTGGGGTGCATTGGGCATATTTTATTACAGTGGTAAGTTCAGGGATTGGTTTGGCCATAGCTGTTTTTCATAGTCGAGGCACCACCTGGCAATTGTTAAAGGATTATCAATACACCAGAGTGGACACATTTCTTGATCCAAGCAGAGATCCCTTAGGCACAGGCTATCACATTACTCAAGCAAAAATAGCCTTGGGTTCTGGCGGCTGGACGGGAAGAGGTTTCATGCAGGGAACACAATCCCGTTTAAATTTCCTACCAGAAAAACATACAGATTTCATTTTTACCACAATATCGGAAGAGTTTGGTTTTGTTGGATCAATAACTCTTTTATCACTATACCTCGCAGTATTAGTTCTTTGTACTTTGTCAGGCTTGGCGAATAAGGATCGGTTCGCATCACTTTTAACTCTTGGAATTGGCACAACATTCTTTTTGTTTTTTGCAATAAACATGGCTATGGTGATGGGGCTTGCTCCAGTGGTTGGGGTCCCACTGCCCTTGGTTAGCTACGGAGGTTCTGCAATGCTTATTTTACTACTCGGTTTTGGATTAATGCAAAGTGCACATGTTCACCGGCCACAGAGCAAGTAAAAATGATTAATATTCTCTTTGCAGCTCAGCCAAATCAATTTCTGATCTATGAAAAATATCTTCTTCATTTTTTCAAAAAGAAAAATATCTCCGCATCTTTAAGCATCAAAATGTCTCCAGAAATTGTAGATTATATAATTTATGCCCCAAATAGTATTGTTAACGATTTAACACCATACACTCGCTGTAAGGCTGTTTTAAACCTTTGGGCAGGCGTCGAAAAAATTGTAGGCAATGAAACATTAACCCAACCACTTTGTCGGATGGTAGATACTGGACTGCAGCAAGGTATGACCGAGTGGGTCGTTGGCCATACGCTTCGATATCATCTTGGTATGGATCAACATATTGTAAACCCTGACAAACTTTGGAGCAATAATCATCCACCACTGGCCCAAGAACGTTCAATCACCATCTTAGGTATTGGCGCCCTCGGAACAGCTTGCGCCAAATCCTTGGCACAACTTGGTTTTAAAGTTACGGGATGGTCAAAATCACCCAAAAAAATACCAAATGTAAAAACATATCATGGAAATTCAAAGCTCAAAACAGTGCTTAGCTCAGCTCAGATTCTAATTCTACTTCTCCCAGATACACCAGACACACAAAATATAATAAATACAGAGACCCTAAGCCATTTACCTGCAGGTTCGGTTTTAATAAATCCAGGCCGGGGATCTCTAATAGACGATGATGCTTTAATCTCTGCTCTTACATTGGGCCACTTATCAGCCGCTTGTCTTGATGTATTTCGTACCGAACCCCTACCACACAATCATCCCTACTGGCTAATGCCTAATGTTACTGTCACACCTCACATTGCTTCCGGTACTCGGCCAAACACAGCCGCTGAACTCATAGTTGAAAACATTACACGCGGCGAAAATGGTTTGCCTTTTCTACATCTGGTAGATCGAGCAGCTGGCTATTAACGTTAATGTAGTATTGGTGGTTTTCCCTTCACCGAGCCAGGAGCAATTAATTTAACTGCCGGCTCAGGCTTTGGTAAATCAAAACGAAGCCCGACATTCAATATTTTTTCAACCAACCCATGAGCTGGATCCAAATAAGTTACATCCCAAGGGACTCCACTATGATCAGAAAATTGTAAATACTCATTCACAAGTTTAGCTAAATTAGGCTCCGAGTTAGGAACTGAACCAACAAAACACAACATTGGGTTTTTATTATCTAATATATCTGTTGCTTCAACCAAACAGGCATAATCTGCAAAACCCTGCGCCGATGTCAGCTTAGATGACAAAGCGTCTAGTGCCTTTGGAGAAATTTTTGCTGGGGAGCTGACTTCTGTAATTTTTGGTGCCATTTCCTCAGGCCTTTCTTCTAAGGACATAACCAACCAATGAAGGGTCTCAGGCTCAAAAATATAACCTATAGCTGCCGTTCCAGGATTGAGCGCTATGCCCGTA
>Ga0302127_10003066_pt1 | contig 10109 bp, 8 predicted proteins | sample CB4_SCM_MG_FD_204452 | JGI IMG/M metagenome (GOLD analysis project Ga0302127, IMG submission 204452) | Marine microbial communities from Western Arctic Ocean, Canada - CB4_SCM | ecosystem: Environmental > Aquatic > Marine > Oceanic | place: Canada: Western Arctic Ocean | collected 2017-09-24 | reverse complement strand
CTGCAACGAGGATTAAATGAACGATAGCGCCGACCAAGTAGAATCCTCTAAGGAGGCCCCGCCGCCGCATACCGCGAAGGCTATTTTGGAGTGTCACGACAGTATTTCTGATTGTCGTTATGGGCCTTACGGTATTTCTGGGGTCTCGTTATGCTGCGCGCTATATCGTTACTTAAGAGCTCGATCAGTTGGGTGTTGTTCATTAAGGCGTGGGGACTATCAATTTCGATTTGTGGAATAAAGAAGTGTCCTTCGGCCCGGTGCGTTTACGCAAGGCCGACGCTAAACTGGGTCTGATCCAAAAATTTGGACTTAAACTTCCGCTGTAGAATTTTTCACGGCGAGCTGTTGTCGATTTTATTCTCATCGAGGGTGTCGATCTTCGGATGAAATCGATGTTGCGGGATGGGCGTCGCCGTTTGCCGATCAGCCGCAATTCAATCTTAAAGCAGGTTTGACGGGATTGGAGTTGCCACGATTTTCTTCTTACGCCGCCAGAATGTTGGGCCTCAATCTTGAAACCGGGCCACTGAACGTTGATCCGGTGGCTTAAACAAAAGAAGCCGCCCTCGATGCCAGCGCAAAGACCAAACTGAAGTCTCTGAAATTTGTGCCGCTGTCCGCGGTGGCCGAGAAAAACTATCGGGTCAGGTCGGTATGCCCGTACAGACCGCCGTGGGATTGTTACAGGATTCCAATAATGTCATAAACCTTTCGATCCCAGTGGGCGGCACAATCGCAAAACCGGATGTTGATTTGAGTGATGCCATTGGCTAGGCGGTCGGGGGCGCTCTTAAACCCCTGTTCCCGCCGACGGCTCTCGCATCGATTCTATCGTCTGCGGGTGGATCCGGAATTAGTTTTAAACCCATTCCATATGCGAGCGGCTCTTCCAAGCTCGGGCGCGCTGCGACTCGTTACGCCGACAATCTTGTGTCGCTTTTGAATCATAGGCCTAAATTGGCGGTTCGTGTTTGTGGGCGCGCAACCACAAAAGATTTGGCAGGTTTCTCCCTGAAGGATCTTAAAGAGCGCGAAGTAGACAGAAAAGCACCAAGACCGCCAAAGCGAATTCTACCCAACTTCTGCCGTTAAGCGGTGAGGCGTTGCGTAAGGCATCCGTTCCGCAGCTGACAAAACTAGCCTTGGAGCGCACCAAAACAATCCGGCGTTACATATTGAAAAAGGGTAAGAATATTGGCGGGCGGGTACCTGAATGCCGTTCGGCTTTCGAACCAGCCGACAAGGGACGCCTGCGGGCAAACGTATCGCTCTAGCCATTTCGCAGGGGGCTTAAACACCCTATAACGGCGCACATGGGGCTTCTCAAAATTTTCGCTGACCGGTTCAATGCTTTGTCGGTTGTTATTCAGGCGGCCTGGTGGATGACGCTCAGTGCTTTTGCCTATGCGGCCTCGATTGGTATTGCCCATCATCTAACAGAGCATTTGCCGGTATTCGAGGTAGCGCTCGGGCGAAATGTGTTTGCTGTTGCCTTCATGATCCCCTGGTTGATGAAGGTGGGGCTGAGTGCCATGCGGACCAGCCATTTCGGGATGCACGCAGTGCGCGGGCTGTTTTCTGCGGCAAATGTCTGGTTTTTGTTTGGCGCCTTGGCCGTTGCGCCAATCGCCGATGTTTCGGCCATCACCTTTATGATGCCGATTGTCGCATCCATTCTTGCAGTTTTGTTTTTTCGCGAGAAAACTAGCGTCTGGCAATGGATGGCGACATTGGCGGGATTTGGTGGCGCGTTGATCGTTATCCGCCCGGGTATGGCAGACTTCAATCCTGGTTTGTTATTGGCAGTCGCATCGGTCATTGCCGGCTCGGCCGTCGCGATGCTGATCAAAGGACTCCTGAAACATGATTCATCGGATACCGTGGCGGCATGGCTGTTTGTTTCTCATACGGTTCTCGGACTAATCCCTGCGATCATCGTTTGGATTCAGCCCAGCTGGCAGGACGTGTTGTGGATGGCGTTGCTCGGCTATCTCGGCACGGTCATTCAACGCGCCTTTAATCGGTCGATGGCACTGGCCGATGCAACTGTTGTTCTACCGTTTAATTTTACCCGGCTGATCTGGGCGGCGTTGTTTGGTTTTCTGTTTTTCGCCGAAATCCCCGACATCTGGACCTGGATAGGCGGCACGGTGATCTTCCTGGCATCCGTCTGGTTGACCCGCATTTCTACCGCTCGCAAGAAACAACAGGGCTGATGGCTAGCAACCATCCAGTTTTGTGGCATAATTAAAGAAATTCTATATGCCCGTGAGGTCCTGCCATGGCTGTAAACCGTACGCGTGAACCGGCTGAGAAGCTGAAGCCGATTGTTGACCCTGCAGCATGGGACGCTGCCGAAATGAAAAATAGCGAGAGCTGGGTCTATTGCTTTGCTGACAAGGAAATCGACGAAATCCTGACAGCGGCACGTGCACTCGTCACCAGCGGCATAGATATAATCCATGTCGGCAAAGAAGATTTCGTCCTGCCGAAAACAGCCGCCACATTTGCCGAAATCTACGATGAGCTGAAGAACGGCCGCGGATTTGTGCAGATGCGCGGTTTGCCGGTGGATGAGATTTGCCGTGAAGAAACCGCGGCGGTTCTCTGGGGTGTGGGGACACATTTTGGTAAAGCGCTTTCCCAAAATCCTGAAGGTCACGTGTTGGGTCACGTGAAGGACCTTGGTAAAAATTACAATGACCCGATGGTTCGTGGTTATCAGACCAAGGCTGCGATGACTTTCCACGCAGACCCTTGCGATATGGTGGCGTTGCTCTGCGTGAACACAGCTAAATTCGGTGGCGAGAGCCGCGTTGCCAGTTCCGTGACGCTCTATAATGAGATGCTCAAGCGTCGCCCTGAATTGGTTGCTGATTTGTGCGAAGACTTTTTTTGGACCAAACATGGCGAATTCTCACCGGGTGAAGACCCTTGGTACAAATTACCGGTGTTTTCGTTTACAGGTGACCGTTTTAGCGCCAAAGGAGCCTCCACCCACGCCCGAAAGGCACAGGATCTGCCAGGTGCTGAGCGGTGGAGCGCTCTCCGCAATGAAGCGGTGGATTTGTTTCAGGAACTCGTACCTGATTTGGCCGCTGACCTGCCTTTTCAACAGGGAGATCTACAGATCCTGAACAGCCATGTCACTTTGCATTCGCGGCGGCCCTATGAGGATTGGGCAGAACCAGATCGAAAGCGTCATCTATATCGATTGTGGATTGAGAACGAGGATTTGCGACCTTTGCCCGATATTGTAAGACGAAACCTAAAAGGCGTTGTGTTGGGTGGTTATGTTCCCCGCGCCCCACTGGATGCCGAGGAGGCTGCCTGATGCCCTATGCGCCACGCACTAACCGTGACCGTCAACCTGCTGTTCCGATGCAACTGGCTATCGACCCGGCTGCTTGGATGCCCGATGAACTTGCCGCGAAGGATGACTGGATATACGAGCTCTCTGGAAATGAGTGCGATCAGATTGTTGCCGCTGTCGATGGTATCGAGAAAAGGGGACTGGATATCAAGAATATCCGAAAAGACGATTTCCAATTGGCAGGCTTTGCCGACGATCTCGCAGGCGTTCGTGACGAATTTCTCAACGGAAGAGGGTTTGTCCTGATCCGAGGTGTGCCGGTGGCGGACATGACAAGAGAGCAATCAGCGATTGCATTCTGGGGCATTGGCGCGCATCTCGGGCGGGCGGTTTCGCAGAACGGACAGGGGCACTTATTGGGCCATGTGAAAGATGTCGGCGGTGATTATTCGGATAAGAATACACGAGGCTATTTATCCAACGCCCAGATGGGTTTCCATGCTGATCGTTGTGATTACGTCGCATTGCTTTGTCTGCAAACGTCTAAGGCTGGTGGTGAAAGCCGAATTGCGAGCTCGGTGTCTCTCTACAACAAGATGCTCGCCGAACGTCCTGACCTGGTTAAGGAACTCTGTAAAGATTTCTACTGGTCGCGTATCGGTGAAATTCCGCCCGGGCTGGGGCCGTATTACCTGATGCCAGTTTTCAGTTTCGATGATGGCTATATCTGTGTCCGAGGGGTGAGCACTCAGATTTACAAATCACAGGGCCTGGAAGGCGTGCCGGACTACACGGAAAAACAGCATGAAGCGCTTGATTACTTCAAGGCGACCGTAGAAAGCCTGTCCTTCGACATGGAATTCCGTGAGGGCGACATTCAAATTCTGCACAACCACGTCATGTTGCATTCGCGCCGTGGTTTTGAAGACTGGCCGGCGCCCGAAAAACGCCGCCATTTGTTGCGGCTTTGGCTTCGTGACGATCTGGGGCGGTCGCTGATGCCGGAATATCAAAAAGTCATTAGTGGTGTGGAGCTCGAAGGGGTGGAACTCAATGCGCCTCTGGATGTCCCGCTACCTGTATAGGTTCACTAGTCGTCGAGTGCGGTTTGCGCTTTTGATATTTCCGCAAATATCGCGGCCGACAGAGCGACAATCGAAAATCCGAACATGACGTACATGACGGGTATAAGGGTGCCATCGAAGAGGAAGCCAACGGATTGCTCCGCTACACCTGCAAAAAATAATTGGCTGAAGACAACGGCCCCTGACGCGGTTCCGGCGAGGGCCGGGTTAACGCGCAAGGCGCCGGTCTGGGCGTAGGGCATGCAAATGCCTTGGGCGATACCGAGCGCGGCACCCGGGATTATAATGCCGACAATTGATAGCCCTGCGGCGGCATGCCAGATCCATTGGATGCCAACGATCATTAGGCAAAGACTGGCCCCACCGATTGTCATTAAACCGATCGACAACCGGTTGCCGATCTGTCCAGAAAGCAGATTGCCGAGCATAAAACCCGCCGGCATCCAAAGGAACCAAAGGCCAAAATCTTCGGTAGACATCCCCAGCGTTTCCTTGGCCAAAATGGCCGAAGCTGTCGCATTGGCAAAAAACACTCCTGAAAGGCAACCGGGCGTAAGAGCATAGGCTGCAAAACGCGGCACTTTCAGGAGTTGAAAATAGTTTTTGAAGATATTACGCACAATTACGGAGAATGGCGGTTTCTCACGAACCGCCACATGGGTCTCCGGTAGACCGAAATAAACAATTCCGATGAGTATCAGACCGATGATTGAAATCGGAATAAACAGGAACCGCCAACCTTCCCAGCCAACGAGGTAGGCCCCAATGGTTGGCGCCAATAGTGGTCCCAGAACATAGGCTGCTGTCAGGTTGGCGATGACTGAGGAAATTTTTTCCATGCCATAGACATCGCGGGCAATGGCTCGGGCTAAAACGATGCCACACCCCGCGCCAGCGCCTTGTAACATACGGCCACCGAGAAGCATTTCGATGTTTTGGGCAAACCAGCAAAGTTCTGCGCCCATTGTGTAAAGGGCGAGGCCGCTTAAAAGCACCCTCTTACGTCCCCATTCATCAGAGATGCCACCATAGATGATGCTAGTGACCGCCATGGTCATCATGGTTAGCGATAAAGTTGCAAAGGCGAGGTTGTCGCCGATCTGGAACTCTTCCTTCACCAGAGGCATCGCTGGAATAAACATGTGGTTCGCCAGTGGCGAAATAAAGGTTATCGCGACCAGTGTTATGAATATGAAGCGGTGTTGTGGTAGAGGAGCTTCCATTTCAGTGACTTAGCACTGTTTCGGTGGGTGGAACAGAGGCGCTAATGGTAGCTCGCACCTCACTTCGTAGGTCAACGCCTGCCGCTTTCAGCTGTGGTGGATGTCATGTATCCTGCCGTCCGATAGAATTTTTTGAGCTTCCATGAAGGAATATGAAAATGGCTAATAGTTCATTGCCGCTTGCCCGCTTCAAGGTTTTGGATCTCACCCGGGTGCGCTCTGGGCCTACCTGTGTGAAGGTTTTGGCTGATTGGGGCGCTGACGTTATCAAGATTGAGATGCCGCCTAAGCCTGGCCAGGATGACGGTTATACCGGCAGTCGGGACTCTGCCGATTTTCAGAATCTACATCGCAATAAGCGATCAATGACCCTCAATCTCAAAGAGGCTGATGGTAAAGAAATCTTTTACAAGATGGTCGAGGATGCCGATGTGGTGGTCGAGAATTACCGGCCCGATGTCAAACACCGGCTGGGGATCGGTTATGAGGCGCTGAAAGCCATTAACCCCGGGATCATTCTCGGCAGCATATCGGGGTTTGGTCAGGATGGTCCTTATGCCGGGCGTCCCGGTGTCGATCAGATTGCTCAGGGTATGGGTGGATTCATGTCGGTCACGGGCCTTCCGGGTCAAGGTCCGGTCAGGGCTGGCACGGCCATTTCCGATCTAACGTGTGGAATGAACTGCGCGACAGCGATATTGATTGCCTTGTTGCAGCGTGAAGAAACCGGAAAGGGACAGTGGGTTCATACATCACTCCTGGAATCACAAATTGCCTTAATGGATTTCCAGATGGCTCGTTATTTGATTGAAGATGATGTGCCGGAACAGGCAGGTAACAACCATCCAAAATCCACACCGACAGGCGTTTTCAAAACCGAAGATGGCTATATCAATATCGCCGCCGGTGGTCAGCAGATGTGGTCTCGGCTTTGTGATGGGCTGGGTGCGCAGGTTTTGTTCGACAACTCCGATTATAAAACGGCAGCGGACCGATTGGCTCATCGCGATCAGCTCAATGATGATCTTGCTAAATACACGGTCACAAAAACCAGTGTCGACTGGGTTGATCAGTTGAACGAAAAGGGCGTGCCTTGCGGCCCGATTTATAAAGTCGATGAAACTTTTGCTGATCCACAGGTCAAGCATCTGGGCATAGCGCGTAGTTTTGAGCATCCCAAACGCGGCGAAATGACCGTGGTGGGTCAGCCGTTTCAGCTTAGCGGGTCTGATCCTGCCATCCGCAAGGCGACACCGGAATGCGGTGAGGATACCGAAGAGGTTCTGCAGGCTGCAGGGTATGATGCCGACACCATCGCCGGTTTTCGAGACCGGGGAGTTGTGTAAGGGGTCTCAGTCGCTGGCCGGTAAGGGTAGAACATAAGCGCGGTCTTCTGCTGCAACCACGATGCTGTTTTCGGGGGCTTCGGTCCAGTTGTCGCGAATGTGATCCAGCGGTTCCGAGAGGATCAGGATGGCTTTCTCGTGAGGTTCGTCAGTACCGTTCAGGCCAGGTTTGTCGTGATGCCCGTACCAGCCGACGCCAAACCCGTCGCCATTTGTGACCGAGCGGCTTTCGCGGGCCTGTAACGATTGCCGGATAAGGGAATTTCAGGCTTGAATAGAACCGTGTCGAGAAAGATTGGCGGTCCGCTATAGGCAAGCCATCTGCACATCAGAGCGACCGTTAGCTTTTCAGAACGCTGTCGTGAAACAGTTCTTCTGGTTCGAGCCGCCGGTCGATCAGTTCCTGCGCAAACGAATAGCCAATAAAGCGCTCGATGTTTGCGCGATTAGGGGCAAGCCCAACTGGCCAGGCATCAGCACCTAATAACTTTGCTTGTTCTTCACGGGCCATTCGCGCCCAGGATAGCTGGGACCAGCCCGGGTCATCCATATAGGTAGCGGCGATGGATTTTGCTTGCTCGTATAGAGCCAGCATTTGCTGCGGTAATTCGGGATTCGCTGCTATTACCTCATCCTTGAGGGCAATGACATGCATTATGGGGAAGAAGCCGTTGCGCCCGAAGAATTCGGCGCAGGCGGATTTTGGGTCTGGAAAAAGCCGCCGTACAGCCCCTGTTTCCAGTGTGGAGGGCGCTCGTGAGAAAAACAGCGCGTCTATATCGCCGTTGGCCAACATTACGCCTAAATCGGCATCGGCGGCGACATATTCGATATTCCAGCCGGGTTTAGGTTCAAAGGCAACGGTTTCATTAGCGCGTGTTACCCACTGCACTGATTTCAGGTCGACACCGTACTCATGGGCAAGATCACCTTTGGCGAGAACCGCAAGAGTGGTCTGAAAACTCTGTAACCCAATACGCTTGCCTGCCAGCGCGCTTGGCTCGGATATATTTGATTCCGTTGGGACATACATTTGTGTCTGACTGAACAAACGCCGTGGGAACGCCGGAATAGCGGTAAAGGGCCGGCCACGGGCCTTTGCCATGATAAATGAAGAAAATGACACCTCTGCAGCATCGAATTCACCGTCCTGCAGCATTCTCTTGTGCCGATGGGCCCCGTCGCGCTGAGATGAAGTTTCCCCAGCCTGTAGGACAGTTAAATTGAGTGAAGCGGGAATATCGAGTGTGCCGTCGAAAAAGGGAAAGTGACGGTCGTAACGATCAATCGCGAAGGAAATGTCTGTTTGCATAGATGGAAGTCTCGCATAGCGTTTATGTTGCCGTCCAGCGTACAGCTGGATTGTTTTCGCGCCCCTGAAATTGAGGGGAAGGCAATTCGTGTCCGCCATTGCCAGTGGTTCGCGAAGTGCGATAGAACCGCGCCAAACCCATAACTTTTCCGGAGCCCGTTAATGGCGTCTAACAATTACATCTATGTTATGCAGGACCTATCCAAGAGTTATCCCGGTGGCCGCGAAATCGTCAAAAATGTGACGCTGGCGTTTTTGCCTGGGGCGAAGATTGGCGTGTTGGGCGTAAACGGAGCCGGTAAATCGACGGTTCTTAAGATCATGGCTGGGCTGGATACTGAATATACCGGTGAGGCGTGGGCGGCAGAAGGCACGTCGGTTGGCTACTTGTCGCAGGAACCTGACCTAAACCCTGATAAAGATGTATTTGGCAATGTTCTGGAGGGAATGCAGGAGACGCACGCGCTTTTGCAGCGCTTTGAAGAGGTGAGCAACAAGTTTGCCGAGCCGCTCGAAGACGATGAGATGAATGCGCTGATCGAAGAGCAGGCGGAGCTGCAGGAACAGATCGATGCCGTAGAGGGTTGGGAGTTGGAACGGACTATCGAAATCGCGATGGATGCGCTGCGGTGTCCGCCGGGCGATGCAGATGTCACGAAGCTTTCAGGCGGCGAACGACGGCGTGTTGCACTCTGTCGATTGTTGCTCCAAAAACCGGACATGTTGCTGCTCGATGAGCCGACAAACCATCTCGATGCAGAATCCGTTTCCTGGCTCGAACGTTTTCTGGATGATTATCCAGGAACGGTTGTTGCTGTTACGCATGATCGTTATTTTCTGGATAATGTTGCAAGCTGGATTCTTGAGCTGGACCACGGACGCGCTTTGCCCTTTGAAGGAAACTATTCATCCTGGCTGGAACAGAAAGCAGCCAGATTGGCGCAGGAAGAACGCGAAGAGGGAGCGCGTCAAAAAACACTGACTAAAGAGCTTGAATGGGTTCGGTCCAGCCCGCGTGCACGGCAAGCTAAAAGCAAGGCACGCCTCGCTTCCTATGAGGAATTGCTGGCTCGATCCGCTGATGCCGCGTCGAGCGGTGCACAAATCGTCATCCCCGCGGGGGAGCGGCTTGGCAATCTTGTGATTGAGGCTGTTGACGTTTCGAAGGGCTATGAAGATCGTCTGCTCGTTGAAGGGTTAAATTTTAAACTGCCGCCGGGCGGAATTGTTGGCATTATTGGTGCCAATGGTGCTGGTAAGACGACGCTATTTCGTATGATCACCGGCAACGAAACACCGGATAGTGGAGAGCTCCGCATCGGTGATAGCGTAAAGCTTGGCTACGTTGATCAGTCACGAGATTCACTCAACGCTAAGAGCACGGTTTGGGAAGAAATTTCTGAAGGTGAGGCCGAGGTCAATCTCGGTAAGCATAAAGTGCAAAGCCGGGCTTATGTCGGGGCGTTTAACTTCCGCGGTTCTGATCAACAAAAGAAAGTCGGGCAACTATCTGGTGGCGAACGAAACCGGGTGCACCTTGCAAAAATGCTTAAGTCGGGGGCAAATGTCATTCTGCTTGATGAACCGACAAATGATCTTGATGTTGATACGTTACGGGCTCTTGAAGAGGCGCTATTGGACTTTGCCGGCTGCGCCGTCGTGATCAGCCATGACAGGTGGTTTCTTGATCGCGTAGCGACCCACATCATGGCCTTCGAAGGCGACAGCCATGTCGAGTGGTTTGAAGGGAATTACGAAGATTATGAGGTGGACCGGAAACGTCGTCTTGGCGCTGCCGCCGCACAGCCGCATCGGATTAAATACAGG
>Ga0302127_10003064_pt1 | contig 10111 bp, 8 predicted proteins | sample CB4_SCM_MG_FD_204452 | JGI IMG/M metagenome (GOLD analysis project Ga0302127, IMG submission 204452) | Marine microbial communities from Western Arctic Ocean, Canada - CB4_SCM | ecosystem: Environmental > Aquatic > Marine > Oceanic | place: Canada: Western Arctic Ocean | collected 2017-09-24 | reverse complement strand
TATCTTCCCGATCGTCTTGAAACGCGCCAGTTTGTAAAATGGCCGTCATCGCGTCGAAAGCGCCGTCTCGTATCGCGCTCTTCGCAACCTCCTCGCCGCTCTCAAACCCAAGACGCATGGCAACGCAAGACCACGCCAAGCGAACGATCGCAAACGGCGCGGGAGGATTTGGTGATTTTACCGTCGTCTCGATGGACTTCAAAAACGCTTCCAACTTTTTTCTTTTCGGGTCGTGCACTTGGTCTAAAACGTTCCGCACGTCTTCCAACGGAGACATCAACGCCGTTACCGAGGCGAATAACGTCGAATAACACGTCGGCAAATAATCCGGCGGCGTTTGCGAGGGAAACCGCATTTGCTCTGCGGCCCAACCGGCGAGTGAGAATACTTCTACTGCGTCGCCTTGCGACAACGGCGGCGACAAGGATGCCGCTAAAAATAATAACTCCGCGACTTGCGTCTTTTCCTTGGCTAAAACATCCGAGCGCAAGTTTGCCCGGTTGCGCGAATCGTATATAATTTCAAACTTGTCTGCTTGCATTATCTGCACTTGTTGGTTTTGTTGCTGCGATCCAAAGCCACCGAAAAGACCACCGATCGCTGGAGGCTGCCCGGTCCTTTGCGCCGGCTGACCGCCCAACGGCCCGCCCGTCGGCGCCGCTCGAATCAACTTTGCCAATCTATTCGCTAAACTCTGCTCGTCCAAAGAAGCCGCCGCGTTCCCATCGCTACCACCATCAAACCGTTTACCCATCAAAACAACCTCGTCCGCGAACTCTGAAAACTCTCGAAACGCGTTTCGACTCGCCTCGTTCGCGCCGCGATAGTTAGAGTCTCTCTCCAACGCTCTCACCGTTTGCCTCGCCCTCAACAGGACGCTCAAACTTTCCAAACAGCTCGCTCGTTCCTGAAAGATGTTCCCGGCGGCAAACAGTCGCGTCGTTTGTGCGTCGTCGTCTTCGTTGCCAAAAACACCCCGTTGCCCTCCTCCTCCTCCTCCTCTCGCCGGGGCGATTCTCCCCGCGCTTCCCGCCAACGCCTCGATAGCGTGAAACTCCGAGACGTTGAACTGGTCTGAAATCAAAATCGCATTCTCGACGTCGATATCCCCTAAAGGCACAGTCACACCGGTCGAAGGGATCACCGCCACGCGAGACTGCATCACTTCGTTTCTCTCGCGTTCGTTTTTGCCGGTAATCTCCATCGGTCGTTGCAAACACAAAGCGTATCGGTTCAAAATCGGAAACGTAGATTCGAGCGCCGTTGCAAAGTGATTGATTTCCTCTCCGTCATCACGATGAGTCGTTTCTTCTTCTCCTTTCCTGCTTCTTCTTCTTAAAAGAAGATACTCGTACGACTGCAAGGACTTCAAGTTCAGGAGTAAGGTTTGGTAGCGCGTGCACACCGAGAGGTTTTCGGTCGTCATCCTTTGTCTTCTTACACTTCTTCTTTCCCTTTTTCTCTCGCACAATGGAGTAAAAGTTTTGGAAAAGAAAAACGTGTGAAAAACGTTTAGGGTATTAAACCCTAATTTGTAGCTCCCCTTTTTTTTTTCTCTTCTCCCTTTGTTCAGACTCCTTTCGCGTGATAAAACACAACACAGAGACAAGCGCAAGAAATTTCGGAAAACAGCCATGGTGAAATACGCGCGAGAGTCCAACGACGCGACGAAATCGTGCAAAGCGAGAGGCACGGATTTGAGAGTTCATTTTAAGAACATGAGAGAAACGGCGATGAATATCAAGGGGAGAACTTTGAGCGACGCGCAAGGTACGTTTTTGTAATTTTTTAAGAACACGAACGATTTTGCCCCTTTTGGAGAGGAGGCTTTTGACGACGCGTAGTAAAAATGCAATCGAGAAGGAGGGTTACACCAACCCTTTCGCGAAGGTTGAAACCGCAAAGGACGACTGGAATTGAACGCGCGAATGTTTTATCCGCTCGTTTCGCGCGGTTTTTGTCCGAGAGCGACTCGTTCTCGATGGTTCTTTTTTGCGTTCGCAGTAGGGTGTCGCCTTCTTTAGGTCCTCGAAATTTTAGGACTACTACTACGAACGATTTGAGAGTCGACGTATCTTTCTCTCTCGTCGTCGTCGTCTGTATGTATTGACATCATCATCACGCTGACCCTTTACCAACGCTTCTTTTCGTTTTCTACTCCAATCAATATACAGGTTTCTTGAACTCTGTTATGAAGATGGAGCGATGCGTCGTCTTTCGCAGATTTTGCGGTGGCGTCGGGAGAACGGCCCAAGCCAAGCAAGAAGGCTCCACGAACGGCCAAGGCAGATGGCCGAAGAAGTGCGCGGAGATCTTGATCAACTTGCTCAAGAACGCGGAATCGAATGCCGAGGTTAAGGGGTTGGACATTGACAATCTCTACATCACGCACATCCAAGTCAATAAGGCCATCCCGCAAAGAAGACGAACGTACAGAGCGCACGGTCGCATCAACCCGTACATGTCTTCGCCGTGCCACGTCGAGCTTATGTTGGAGGAGAAGGAAGAACCGGTAGCGAGAGCGGAAGAACCGAAGAAATACACTAGAAGACAACAAGCAAAGCTCCGATCCGGTATCAAATCCAACTAAGTTGGAAGAGAGAGAGAGACGGGAGAGCATTGTATAGTTTTCATAGAACAGAGCGAGAAAAGCAAAAGAGGGTGTGACTTTTATAAAAATTGTAGACATTAGCAGAACTTTAATAATTTAATATGGTTTGACTTAACCGTGTTTTTACACTAATTACACCACCTAGAATAACTAATATCGCGCCGCATCGTCTACTCGCTAGATTGATTGCTACTTTACTAATATTAATCGCTGCATATATTTTTTCTTTACACGAAGAGCGACGGCGTGAAGACGATGTCTCTTTTCACGAGCTCGCAGGCGTCCAGAAACTTCTTCTCCAAATCCGACTCTCCGATGACTTTACACGCCGACGCGAGCTGTCGCATCAACTCTTCAATCCTCCTGATCGCGCGTACAATTGATCCTTCGAACGCTTCGGTCATTTTCATGATCTCGCTAAACGTGTTGCCTTTACACCACGCGAGCATGACTTCCATCAAGTCCCAACGCAAACGCTCGATCGAGTCTTCGACGTCGACTTTTAACTTGCACTCCAACTGCTGCTTGAACACTTTTCGAGCCGCATCTTTCACGTTAGAGTGCGCGCTGAACACATCTTCGCTCACGTTCATGCCTTGCTTCTTACTGTTGACATCTTTACCTCCTTTTCCTCTCGTTTTTTCTTTCCAAACGAGACACGAAACCGTAGCGACGAGCATGTGTAACGGCAACGCTTTAAACGTACCGTTGAAAATCAACTCCGTGGCGACGAGTTCGTCCGCCCCGGCTAGCTCACACGCGCACCTACCTTTTTGAGTGACGACGCCGTCTTCGGAAACGTACCCGAGTCGTCTCAACACGCGTCGCATGCGTTTGAGGACGTCCGCTTTGATCATCCCAGACGCCACTGTGACTTCTTTTTTGGCGTGTTTGATCAAGTACTCCAAGCGCCTTTTCTCGACGTGCTTTCTAAGTCTTTCGATGGCATTTTCGGACGTTTTGAAACCATGATCTTTCATCATTTTTGAAAGCATTTGAATCTTTTGGACAGTTTTTGCGTAGGCTTTATCGGTAACTTTCATATCTTTCTCGGCGTCGAGCATCGGAATGACAATGTCATCTTCTTCCTCTTCTACTTTTTGTTCTTTTCGTTCTCGTTCCTCTTTACTTCTTTCCTCGAACCGTTTCAAAACTTCTCTAATAGACGCTCCACAACGTGTTCGGGCTTCGATCGGGTATAAATCTTTCGGTAAGTATACGCGTATCGAAGACATGCAATCGAGTTGCTCTAGAGGAACGCGAACTACGCGAAACTCAACCGCGGGAAGTTCGTCCACCACTCTATTTTCTTCGCATTGCAACAAACTGTGTCGCTCTGAGCTGTTCAACAGCGAAAACACCGGGTCATTAAGTTTTAAAGTTTCGCGATCGGCATCCGAAAGTTTCAACTTTTCCGCACATTTCACGAGAACGTCCACCAAATACTTTTGATGCTTTGAATGTTTCTTGCTCCCGACTTTTTCAAAATGGACGATGACGCCCCAGACGCTATCGTTACCGTCTTCGACCGATTTTCTTAGCAGCGTTTCGTCGAACGATAGCGGATTACGAACTTCGTAGTCGTATTTGTCGTCTGCATCTACAGTCATCCGCGTCAAAGCCTCCGTATCGGAGCTTGAAAATAGAGACGAACCAGGCGCGTCCACGCAAACGCGCACCAACCGACCGGGTTGTAAAAACGGTACGCTATGGGTTGGTAAATTCGTGATCGCGCGTCGTTCACTCGTCAACACGTCTAAACCATCTCTCAGCTTCACATATTCATTCACCTGCTCTTCGTGTTCAATCGTAATCTCGTCTCTCTTCTTCTCCAAAAGCGCAACTTTCGCTTCCAACTGCGGCACTCGTCGCATGTTTTGAAACTGCGCAAACGAATTCATAATCATATCTTCCGGTTCCGCGCCTTCCACGCGCATCAAATTCAACAACGTCGCGTAACTCACGTGAAACGCCGAATCCAACGGATCTGATCGGCCTCTCAACATATCTTTTGCCGTCGGCGCGTCCATTTTTTCATCTACCATGAGCACGACCAAACCACGATCGTCTTTTCCTCTTCTCCCAGCTCTGCCACTCATTTGCGTGTACTCTCCACTCGTAATCCAACGAAACCCGGTGCCATCAAACTTTCTCGGCGACGCGAATACGCAAGTTCTCGCCGGCATGTTTAAACCAACCGACATGGTCTCCGTAGCGAACAAAACTTTAATCAGACCCTCCTGAAACAAAATTTCAATCACTTCTTTCAAAATTGGCAACAACCCGCTGTGGTGAACGCCTAACCCTCTCCTCAACAAGTTTGGCATCGACGCAACCTGCGGTAACTTCTTATCGCTCTCACTCAACGCATCCATCGCGTTCCAATAAATCGCATCGATCATCTCTTTCTCGTTCTCGTCGCACAAGTCCACCTTGTGCAACGCGTTTGCAAACGATTCGCACTCGCCTTTATTAAACGCAAACACAATCACTGGATCGTAATTCCTATCTACAATCATCTTAATAATCTTAAAAACGTCCGTGTTTTGCGCTAACTTTGCCTGCGTTCCATCTCCACCGTTCATCTCGCTCGCTTTCCTAGCCGCCGTCCTCGCTTGCGCCACCTCCGCGCCTTTCTCGTTGGCGATTGAAATCGCTTTCAAAAAATTATCCTCCTTAAACGCGCGCGTTTTATCCACGATCAAAAATATCCCATCTCCGCCGCTCGGGTAAATGTAGTGTTCCAGCGGCGTCGGCCGAAAATCAGTATACACGATGTGACACGGAATATCGTGCACTTTACACACCCACTCGCTAAACTCTCTCGCGTTTGGAATCGTCGCCGATAAAAACACGTACTTCACCGTATCCGGCAACAACACGATGCTTTCTTCCCACACAACCCCTCTCTCCTTATCTCTCATGTAATGAATTTCGTCGTAAATCACCCACCCAACCTCTCTGGTGACCTCCCCGCCTTTATACAACATGCTCCTTAACACCTCCGTCGTCATCACCAAACAACTCGCGTTTGGATTTATAACCGTATCTCCAGTCATCAACCCGACGTCTGAAAACTCCTCCTTCAACTCTCGATACTTCTGATTCGATAACGCTTTCAGAGGACTCGTGTACACCACTCTCTGCCCGTCTCTTTTTGCCATCGCGATGGCGTATTCCGCGACGACCGTTTTCCCAGCCGACGTGTGCGCCGACACCAACACCGACTCTTGCCTTTCCAAACAGAGCACGGATTGCTCCTGAAACGTGTCCAATTCGAACGGATATTTCTTCGCCGGCGTTTTGGGCATTTTCTTCTTCGACGGTTGGTAGTTCTCGGGGCAGACCATGTCGTGCAAACACCCGTGCTGGAACTGATTCGCGGGGTGTATGCGCGCGCAGCCGGACTTGAGAAGGAAATCTTCGTCCGTTTTCATCGTCGCGTTTTGGGGGCGACGGGGAAGTTTTGTCGTCTGCTCCTCGAGACCGCCCGAGTCCTCGTTTAACAACACTGAAGCTTGCTTCTTACTCTTCGGCGTCGTCTCATCCTCCTCGTCGTGACCACCAGGTTCTTCCTCTCTTTTCCTCGCCGAAGCTGGTGACATTGTACCTTCTTTATTTCTTCGTAGTCTGCTGGGTGGCGGCGAAATATGTGAGGCTTCGTTCTACAACAAACACAAAGAAGTTTTAATAACAAACGCGCTTTAATACATCTATTACATGTTACATTTTACAAGTGCGCGCGCGTCCCTAAACGAGCGCTCATTTTTACTATTATTATTCGTGCGGCAAAAGCGCGGCGTCGCCCTCCTTCTCTCTCCTTCTCTCTCTCTTTCTCGTTTCCCGATGTACGCGGCGGCGCACAACATTCTCAAAACTCTGCCGTTTTTACTGAATAGCGCAGCACGACTTTTGCTCTTCGATTTTCACAACCGCCGGATTGACGTGTGCCTCGATGACCTCCTCAAACACTAAACTCAAATTCGTTTGCACTAAACTCGAACACTCGACGTAACTGACCGCTTTGATCCGTCTTGCCAACGCTTGCCCTTCCGCCTCGCTTATCGGTTCGGATTCCTCTTCTCCGTTCGAGCCTCCTCCGCCGGCTCGCATATCGTTGCTAAGCCTATCACCCATACTACCTCCACCTCTCTTGCTATTATACGAGTTTCCTCCCCCACCTCCTCGTAAATCTAACTTTGTCCCCACTAAAACAATCGGCGTCTTCGGCGCTTTCGACCGCAACTCGTTCAACCACTTTTGCTCCACGTTCCGAAAACTCTCCCGATCGCACAAGGAAAACGCGACGATAAAACAATCCGCCGCGGAATAACTCAACGGGCGAAAATCCGCGTACTCGTCTTGCCCCGCCGTATCCCACAAGCCTAAATTCACCACTCGTCCGTCTCGCATGGTCACGTTCTTGCTGTAGTTATCAAAAATCGTCGGCATGTGATCGGTCGGGAAAGTGTTCGTCGTGTAACAGAGCAGCATGGAGGTTTTCCCAACCGCGCCGTCGCCGACGACGACGCACTTTAAGTTTAAAAATTGCGGCTCTTGCGTGTCGAAGAAAATGCCAGATTCGCCGGATCGTTCCACTGGATTCATCTTTTATGTGTTGTATGTCTGTATCTAAAACGATCAAACGTCGCTTGAGAGTATATGCTCCTGTTCCGTAAAATGTGTCGAATGTCGAGTCCAATTTGGGCAGAAAAACACGCGTGGAAAACACCCCAATGTGCTCCTGTTTTTTCTCTCTGTATACATATAAATACATAAATAAATGAGCGCGAGACGGAAACACGTCCGCGCGCACGTCCACGACCTGGACGTGGAGATTAACGAAAAGGAAGGCGACGTGGTGTGCAGAGTCGAAGACGTGAAAGGAGGGAACGTGATTGAGGTTGGTGTACATTTGTATCTCATTGTTTTTCCCCAACGTGTAACAACCTTTTGACGGGGAGACAGCTTTTCTCTCTCTTTGACTCTCGCGCATCACTCTCTCTGACTCTCTCTTTTACGCGCGTGTGTGTGTGTATATATTACAGGTGACGAAACCGGACGGTGAGCGCGCGATGGTGCGCATCCCCAGTCGCTTCGCGAACATTTACTTCGTTCGAAGAGGGTGTTTTATTCTTTGCACTGGGTTCGTTGGTTTTGCGCGAAAGACTACTTCGACGTCGTCGTCGTCGAAGGAAGAAGAAGAAGACAAAGGAGAAGAAGAAGAAGAAGAGCGGGAGATGCGAAAACGACAACAACAAGAGTTGGTCGCTTCGACGTCCGCGGTGGGACGGACGAGGACGACGAAAACAGTATCGTCATCCGGCAACGGCGGCCTTGGCGGCAAAGTCACCGGCGAACTGAAACGGGTGTTGACTCGCGAGCAAATCAAAAGTGTCAAAAGAAGAGCGCTGTGGCCGGAACTCTTCGCCGAAGACGACACGGAATATACGAACAAAATTAGCGAGGACGTCAGACGGACGATATCTCCGGACGATTTGTTAAAAATCGAGGAAAAGTTGCGGATAGAAAACGGAGGGAAGAAAAGTAAGAGGAAAGAGAAGCGAAAAGGAGGCGAAAACGGGTGGTCCGCCGCCACCGCGCCGCTCGTCGCGGGGACCGCCGTCGCCGAGAAAAACACTTTCATCATCGGCCAAGAGAACAGAGAGGAAGAAAAAGAAGAAAAAGAATCCTCCTCCTCCTCCTCCTCCTCGCTCCCGCCGTTGCACAAGAATACCAACTTTCGGCGAAACCACCACGCGAGTTTCGCCGACGAGAGCAGCGGTTCGAGCAGCGACACGAGCGAGTTCAGTAGCAGTTCTTGACATTTGTAACGTACAAATGCAACGCGCCATAAATTCAAAATCATTTATCATCACTTTGCCGCGTTCGAGCGGCGACACTTAAAGCGAGTTCAGCGACAGTTCTTGACATTTGTAACACAACTGCAACGCCATAATAAATTCAAAATCAGCGCGCAAAAATGTCATCCTCCTCTTTCTCGTCGTGCGCGTCGTGCTTCCTCCAAAATCAGGGAGGAGGAGGTGGTCGTTGTTCTCGACAGACTCGTCGTCAAAGTCGTCCTTCTTCTTCTTCTCGTCGTCGTCAAAGAAGCGTTTTGTTTCTCCGCGCTTGCGCTGCTCAACGGACATCGGGAAACGATGATGATGATGAAGATGATGCGAAGAAGACGAAGCAACAACACCAACAAAACGAAAAGAATAAGAAGAAAAACATCGCCGTTTTCATCTCCGGCGGAGGTTCAAACATGCGAGCGATTCACGCCGCGTGCGAAACCGGGGAAATTCACGGACAAATATCCCTCGTCGTCACCTCTTCGTATACCGCAGGCGGCGTCGAGTGGGCGATGGACAGAGACGTGCCGGTGTTGCTCTACCCGGGCGGGGAGGATTTGGCGGAGTCGGAACGAATATCCCCGTCCGAGTTGAACGAGTTTCTCAAAAACGAATATAAAATCGACGTGGTCTTATTAGCCGGGTATCTGCGACTGATCCCACCGGAACTGTGCCGAACGTTCGAGAATAAGATGTTAAACATCCACCCGGCGCTCTTACCGGCGTTTGGCGGTCGCGGCATGCACGGCGCGAAAGTCCACGAAGCGGTGGTCAATTCTGGAGCACGCTTTACCGGTTCAACCGTTCATTTCGTCAACGAAAACTTCGACGAAGGTAAAATCGTCTCCCAGAGAATCATACGGATCGATCCGAGTTGGACCGCGGAGGAGGTCGCTCGCCGCGTGTTAAAGGAAGAACACGAGGTGTTCCCCGAAGTCGTCGCCGCGCTCTGCGACGAAAGAATAGAGTTCCGAGAGGCGGACGGGGTTGGCGTTATCATCGATAAGATGGATTCGAACAAACGGTATTGATGATAAATGATGCGATAGTAGTATTAAGAATATACGCGAATACGTATTCTCCGGTCGCCGTTCGTGATTGACGTCGCCGCGCGACGAAAGGGTGTTCTCCTTCTCTCTATATTTCCTCTCGATTTTATAGCAAACAGCTTCACGAGAATCGTAAACAGTTCAAAAGGGCTCTTAAATAAGCACGCGTAGCTCGGTGAAACTCGTTTGTACTATATATCGCTCTGGGGGAGTTCCCACTCGCACGGAGTCTTCAAGCAGAGTGTTTAGGGTTTACAAAGCTTCAATTTTAAAGGGAAAAACCATCTCTTTCGCGCCAGTAAAAGTCTTCCTCTCGTCTCGCGCTTAAATCATCTCTTCGAGTGGTAGCGTTACGTTTTTGACGAAAACGACGACGCAAAGAGAGACAACGCGCTCTTTATTTATTTATTCTTTCTTGTTTATTATATATATATAATCAACATAAAGCTTGTTTGAAGCGACGTAAAGAAAACTTTCTCTCTTGTGATTTAATTCCATTTTGCGTTTGAATTTGAACTCGTGTGAGAGAATCGTTTGAATTGGATTCAAGAGGAAGACGAAGAGAAAACATGTTCTACTCCGCGGAGATCCTCTCC
>Ga0302127_10003063_pt1 | contig 10111 bp, 6 predicted proteins | sample CB4_SCM_MG_FD_204452 | JGI IMG/M metagenome (GOLD analysis project Ga0302127, IMG submission 204452) | Marine microbial communities from Western Arctic Ocean, Canada - CB4_SCM | ecosystem: Environmental > Aquatic > Marine > Oceanic | place: Canada: Western Arctic Ocean | collected 2017-09-24 | reverse complement strand
AAACGGGGCGCATCTATACTAGCAAACATCAACAACCATGTCAAGAGAATAAATGCTGCTCCAACAGTAGTGGGAGCCATCAAAGACCATTTCAATGGGTTAAAATCCACCCTTTTGGTGTCATCTTCATTGATCAATAACCATGGAATCAGTATAACCCCCATGCCAATCGCTGCAGCCTGCACCTCGACGACTTGAGCCCATGCTGCAAAAATCCAGAATAATATTGGAACTCCTAGGAGAGCGCCACTATCTTGTGGCCGGTTTTGTACAATTAAGGGCATAACTGCAAGGATTGCCAAAGCCCCTAAAATCAAATCTCCACTCATTATTGCAGCGGCAATAGAGCCGAATAAAATCAGAAGGCTAGTTGGTTTTTTAAGGCGTAAAAACAACTCTTTACGTTGCTCAAACAATGAGAACAGCGGGGAAAAACCAACAATACAAAGGAAAATACCGGAAACTGAACCCCAAAACATTGTTGCAGTATCTGATTCACTGAATGGGCTCAATAAAACGATGATTGCAGAAAGTGGAATTACAATCCATCCTGTAATAAAATTTACAGGAATCGAAGAAGGAGCAGTAGATTCTTTCAATTCCTGTCTCAAATACCAAGCCATCCAAGTTGAAGCACTGAGTATAATCAGCATCAAATAACCCATTACTTCGATTCCAACTCCAATATCTCCCTTCAGTATCATCAGTCGCCCCCACACATCTGAAGGGATGCTGCCACTGCCATCACCAACGAAAGCATGGCGACTGACCCATACGCCATTGGCTCGAGTTACCAAAGTGGACATTAATGCAAAAACCCCTGGCATTAACCCAGCTAAAGCCCACCACCTTACATCGGTTTTACCCGGTCTTTGAGGCATATGGAGGAGAACCAAAATAGCCAACCAAGGCAATAAGCTGGCAGTTTCCACAGGATCCCAAGCCCAATAACCACCCCAATCCAATACTGTATAAGCCCATAATCCCCCGAGGCCGACGCCGAGTGTACCAACAAACAGTGCAGGTCTTGCAAGATGAATCAGGCCGTCTTTCAAAGAATCAAATTTGGAATTAGGGTTGAAAATATGAGCCAAAACAATACTAGTTAATGCTATGCAAAAAGAATAGTACAGAAATATGATGGGAGGGTGAATGACCATCAAATCAGTCTGCAATAATTCGTTCAACTGGGACCTTGGTGCATCAGGACTGATGGCTGCATCAAAAGCACCCATACTCCAAGCAAGAAAGAGTAGGAATACAGAATATCCGTGAAAAAATGACATCCTAAATCGACGGTTTAATTCAGTTTCAGTGCCGATTCTATCACGTGTAAACCAACCAACTAGGGCCATACTAGCTGCCCACATCAGTAGCGGCCCTTCTCTACCTTCCCACAATGCCGCAAGGCGATATCGTAATGGTAAATCTGAACCCCCATGCTCCCAAACCAAGCGATAGTTGCTGGCGTCTACGAGAAATAAACCTGCCATAACCAAAAAAGGCAAGGCAACCAAAAAATGTAGTAGTGCTGTCAAACGCTTTTCTTCAATTCTCTTAGGTAAATCGAAGGCTAATGCAAATGCTGCAAGACAAGCGATTGGTAAACTGGCACCCCACATCTCAGAACCCTCGCTTAGATGCGCATCGCTGTTGGTTTGAGAACATGCTCATCACCAGCCATGATGTTTGGCCCGACTATAACCAAACGATAACAGCACGGAAATAACTTTCCTTGAATAAAGAAGTGGTTTTCTAATGAGTATTTTCAATCCCACTCCAAGTTTTGTTAAGACTCCCATAGATGACATCTCCTTGGGGAGACAACGGCCCACGAATGACAACTCTTCTTCGCTTAATTCATAGAGCGCAGTCTTACCTTTGAGAATCTTATGATAGGGTGGAAATTCTTTTTCCCAGATATCTTGGTAAATTTTCAATTTTACTTTGCTAGTGTCTCCTTCAGATATTGCTTTGGCTGAAACTTGAGCCGCAAACATTCCTGATTTCAAGGCAAGATGAGAGCCTCCTTCGAAAAGAGGAGAGGTAAATCCTGCGGCATCACCGATTAACATTAATCCATCATCGTAGGTTTCCTGTCTCGGGCCACTGATGGGGATTGTGCCACCGAATGGCTTGATTTTTGCAGATTGGTTACGCCATGGTGGATTTATTTTAGGATTTGCTTTTAGATAAGAATCTTCGATAAATGCATCAAGATAGCGTATTGCCCCTTTTTTGTAAGTGGTTACCAAGCCAACATTTGCTCTTCCTTCCTTCTTTGGAATCATCCAAACATAACCATGAGGAGAATACTTTGGCCAAAGATAGAAATCGAGATAGCCATCATTCTCTACTTCACTCATCTCATATTGGAAACCTGAGATGACTTCTACCTCATCCTCCATTTCAAGAAGTTTTGCACAAAGTGCATGCACCCCTGATGCATCCAATATTACCTTGGCTTCGATTGGGAAGGCCTCCCCTTTCCCGTCAATTTTCCAATTAGAAAACTCGTTTTCACTATTGAATTGTTTTTGAATAGATTTTACCTTATGAGATAACCTTAATTCTGCTCCTGTATCAACTGCTTGGTCAACCAACCATCTCTCAAAGAGGTGCTTTTCCAACACATATCCTGGCTCTGTCAAAAGTCTTGAACCTGAATCAGGGAAAATCACTCGAATCCCTTTACAACGAAGGGCTATCACTTGTTCTGGCAAATCAAGTTTTAAGTTCTCAACTGCAAGGCTGGAAAGACATTCTCCACAATGAACTGGGGTGCCGATTTCAGCGTGATCTTCCACGATAATGACGTCTAATCCCAATCTTGCTGAATGCAAAGCAGCAGAACCCCCACCTGGTCCAGCACCGATTACTAGTACGTCACAAGTGGTCGACATCGCAGAACCTCAATCCAAAGGGGGGGGGCTTTGGCTCATGAACCCAACTCAATTTAGAGATGCTTTCCTTGCATCGAGTTGATATTCTCAGCACATGAGCAGCGGTCGTGGCGGCAAAGAACCTGAGTCAGTGGCTCAAAAATCTAGAGAAATCTGGTGAATTGCTGCGGATCAATAAGCCCATCAATGTTGAACTAGAAGCTGGATATATCGCCGACCGCTTAGTCAAGTGCGGTGGGCCTGCAGTAATTTTTGAAAATCCAAAGTTACCAGATGGAAGTATTGCTAAAATTCCGCTAGTAATGAACCTCTTTGGAACAACAAAACGTACCACTGATGCGCTTGGAGTCACTATTCCTAGTGAAATTGGTCAGCGCCTTGTTCGACTGATGAAGCCAGACATCTCCACTATTAGCAAGAAGCCTTGGAAAGGCTTACCTCTGCTGAAAGATGCAATATCACTTGCACCAAAGAAGGTGAGAAGAGGCGCATGTCAACGAGTAAGAATGAAAAACCCTGATGCAACTAAACTTCCAATACCAAAAACTTGGCCAGATGACGGTGGCCGATTCATCACACTTCCTCTAGTCGTAACCAAGAATCCAGAGAACGGAGAACATAACCTGGGGATGTACCGTGGACAAGTGTTCGGGCCAAAAGAAATAGGACTTCATTGGCAACTCCACAAACATGGCGCTGAGCATGCGGCAAATTCTGATGGGAAAATGCCAGTCGCAATTTGCATTGGTGGCCCGCCTGAACTGATTTTTTCTGCGATCTCACCACTACCTGATAATCTCGAAGAATACATGTTTGCTGGTCTCCTTGCTCGACGAAGGTTGCGTATTACGAAAGCACTGACTCAAAATATTTGGGTCCCTGCTGAGGCCGACATCGTCATCGAGGGTTATACAATCCCTAGTGAAACTAGGAAAGAAGGGCCATTTGGGGATCACTTTGGACATTATTCTCTAGAAGGGCAGTTTCCTGTTCTACATATTACTGCTATTACACATCGTAAGAATGCAATGTTACCTGCAACTATCGTAGGTCTGCCCCCAATGGAAGATGGCTATCTTGGCGAAGCAATTGGTGATGCATTCTTGCCTGTATTAAATTTCCAGCATCGGGATGTTGTTGATTTATTCTTGCCATTGGAAACCGGATTTCATAATCTCGCAATTGTTGCATCGAAGCAACGCTATCCAAGGCAGGCGCGGAAAACTGCACTTGGATTGTTAGGCGCGGGGCAAATGATGTTTCTCAAAACAATCGTTGCCTGTGATGCTGAACACAAGGTAAAGGACCTTGATGCATTACTCGATGTTTTAGACCGAAATGTCGATCCTGCCCATGATTTGGTAGTTCTTAATGGCATGGTTGCAGATCAATTGGCACATGCTGCACCATGGGAAAATATTCACGGTAAACTGCTCATAGATGCTTCTATCCCTGCATTAGGTGATCCGCTTCATGGAATACAGTTAGCAGATGGACCCGGTTTGGAATTTGCCAAATTAGCAGCAACAGTTGAGGGGGTTGAACAAGCAAGGATGTTGAGGCCCTCGATTCTTGTGATAACAACTAGTATCGAGGCTGGTCCTAAACCAGAGCAAACCGTTAATCAAATAAATCAACAAAGTTCTGAGGCTCATTCTGAACACATTTTGCAATTGATAAAACTAATATGGCAATTAGAAGGTAGTGATGAACTGAGGTGGCTCTTTATTACAGATAATGAGCTTGATCTGAATGCCAAAGGTTGTAGAAGGAAACTGCTTTGGCAACTATTCTGTAGATTCGAAGTTAGCCGTGATTTTCACTTTGATGATAATAAAAAGAGAGTCGCCTGGGATGCTACGGCTCCAATTCCTAGAAATGGCGAAATTCCCATTCGCCCTTGGCCTGCTATTACCTTACACGATCCGAAAGTTATTGCCAAAATAGATGCTATGGCTAAACAGGAGGGTTGGCCTTGGGAGTGAAAGAAATTCTCGAATTTATCAAAATCGAACATACTTTGTTCAGTCTTCCATTTGTTTTCATTGGAGCGGCCTTTGCCGATGGGGCAACCCCCCTTCAATTGTTTTGGATATTAATCGCCGCTATTGGGGCTAGAGGGCTGGCCATGGCATTGAATAGAATAATTGACAAGGAAGTTGATGCTGCAAACCCCCGCACCGCGCAGCGACATTTGGCTTCTGGAACAATGCCGATGAAGACGGCGTTAACCCTCTCCGCAATTTTCCTTGCCATGCTAATTTTCGGGGCGTGGAAACTGAATATTGTTGCCTTACAATTAGCATGGATTCCAGTTTTAGCATTCTTCATTTATCCATTCTTGAAACGAAAAACATGGGCCTGCCACTTATGGCTCGGAGTCTGTCTTGGACTTGCACCCGCAGGGGCTTGGTTAGGCATAGTTGGAAGTGAATTCGGTTGGGGTGCAATCACAGAATGGCATTGGCTACCTGAAGTGCTCTTCCTTTCATTCGGGGTAATGCTATGGATAACCGCTTTCGACTTTGGTTATTCAATCATGGATATTGAGAGTGATTTAGCAAATGGCATTCATTCTTTCTCATCTCGTTTTGGTATTGAAACTACAGTCAGAGCAGCTGTACTTCTAACCGTTAGTTGGATGATTATTCTCATTATTGCTCAAGATGGTTGGTTTTGGGTTGCATCCTGTATTATTATGGCGGTGATGAATATCTTTGCCTTCACTTCAAAGAAGGATGATATGAAAGCCTTCCAAACAAGACTCTTCAGAACCAGCGTTTCAACTGGTTGGGTACTGCTTCTAGGTCTAGTACTCGAGATGCAAATTTGATGAGCCTTCAGGGATGCCAACTGCACATGAACCCAATAGTCGAGTCCTTACTTGAATTCAATGAAGCCTTTGAAATCCCCAAGCGTGATGTGCCAGGGCTGGGTTCTCGAGAACTAATTGAGTTGCGAATCAAATTGCTTGAAGAAGAAGTCCAAGAATATGCAGAGGCCGCACGTGCTGGTGATTTGGTCGAAGTACTCGATGCACTAGCGGATATCGGATATATTCTCGCTGGCACAATTATTAATCATGGGATGCAAGATATTTTCGATGCATCATTTGACGAAGTGCATCGCTCCAACATGGCAAAATTAGTCGATGGCAAAGTATTGCGTAGAGAAGATGGGAAGGTTCTGAAACCTGAAGGTTGGATGCCCCCTAATCTAGGACAATTCCTAAAGCAATAAGCCATGCGACTTGACGGGATAGTCATGGAAGAACCTCTTGCAGTGGTAACCGGCGGCGGTAGAGGGATAGGTGCAGCCATTTCTAAAAGGCTGGCTAAAGATGGATATCGTGTTCTTCTCACCTATCATACGTCATCAACTCCTGCAGAGCAAGTCGTCGGAGAGATTGTCGAAGCCGGCTCAGATGGATTTGCATTCAAAGTAGATTGCAGTGATTCTAAAGAAGTGGCATTACTTGCAGATCACCCTTGGGTGAAAGACGGTGTTGATGTGCTAGTTTTGAACCATGGTCAATATCACAGAATCAAAGCCGATGAATTAGAAGTTGAGGACTTACAACAAACTATGAATGTCAATTTTGAAGGGGCCTTTCTTGTTTGGAAAGCATTGGCTCCACTACTAACAGAAAAGGCGAGAATGATTGTTATTGGCAGTCAGTTGGGGATTAGAGGTTCGCCTCATGGTGCTGATTATTCGGCAAGTAAAGGCGCTCTCCATGCTTGGGCTCGAAGTCTAGCACAAACTTATGCTCCTGAAGGTAAGAGAGTGAATGTCATCGCCCCTGGAGCTATCGACACCTCAATTCTTGCTGGAGATAGTGAAGAGAAAAGAAGAGAGCGAGAGGAATCAGTACCGATGAAAAGAATTGGCACACCAAACGATATCGCTGGAGTGGCATCCTTCCTTGCATCAGAGGATTCGGCATATATTACTGCTGCGATTATCCACGTCAATGGTGGGCAATACCTCTTCTAAAATAGGTGGCAACCAAATGAATAAGTCCGACCCATTTGACATTTCCAAAGCCTTGGAAGGGGCTGCTAAAGAGTACCTTGATCCAAATATTGCGAAGTTTGTACTTGATACTGACTTTGAAACCGCAGGAGACCAAGAAAGTGCAATTGGAGAATTGATGATTCAATTAGAAAATGGCCAAGAGAGATGCGTATTACTTGGAGTGACTGGTTCGGGTAAGACATTCGCTATGGCACACCTTATCGAGAGACTGAATATTCCTACTTTGGTAATGAGTCATAACAAGACACTTGCAAGGCAATTACATCATGAATTCAGTTCCCTCTTCCCGACAAATGCTGTTGAATATTTTGTTAGTCATTATGATTATTATCAACCAGAAGCATATCTTCCAAAACGCGATTTATTTATCGATAAGGAACTCTCTATTAATGAACGCATTGAACAAGAAAGATTTGCAACTGTAGCAAGCCTAGTAACTCGGCCTGATGTTATTGTGGTTTCTAGCGTTTCATGTATTTACGGATTAAATTCCCCGGAAACATTTCTTTCACATCATTGTCGTTGCCATGTTGGTCAAAACATAGAACCAATGGATTTACTCAAGGAATTGATTGAATTACAATATGTTCGGTCTACAAGTGAACTTAGTCGTGGAGAAGTTAGGCTACGGGGGGAATTGCTAGATGTTTGGATGCCTAGTAGAGATGATCCACTGCGAGTTCGCTTTGACTTTGAAGGAGTTACCTCAATACAAGTTTGCGACCCAGTTTCTTGGGAAATTATTGATGAACTATCTGAGGCTTGGATTCACCCTAAGCAATTCTTCATGACTAGCAAGAAACGCTATGATGCCGCCATGCAAGGAATTGAAGAGGAAATGGATATTTGTGTCGCTTCATTCAAAGCAGAAGGAAAGGAACTTGAGGCCCACCGTCTAGAACAAAGAACCCGATATGACTTAGAATTGCTCAGAGAAATTGGCCATTGCCCGGCCGTTGAAAATTACAGCATGCATTTCGATGGCAGAGAAACTGGGGAGCGGCCTTTCTGTCTGCTTGATTTCATGGCGGCTTGTGCTAAACAGTTTCATGAGCAAGCCGATAAGTTCCTAGTCATAATGGATGAAAGCCATGTTACTCTCCCTCAAGCATCAGGCATGTATGCAGGGGATAGATCACGCAAAGCCAATCTAATCGAGCATGGCTTTCGCCTCCCCAGTGCAGCAGATAATCGACCCCTGAAGATTCAAGAGTTCCAACAACTCTCTCCCCAAATCCTCTATGCTTCTGCAACCCCTGGAGAAAGAGAGTTACGACACCTCTGTGAAGTAACCGGACAAGATGTACTGATTGGCCTAAAACACACACCAGGGGGTGGAGGTAGTATTGAAGCAGAATTACCAAAGAAGCATCCTCAAGCTGAAAGTATGCACACAATGCTGAGGCTAATCGACGGAATACCTCGCATGGAAATTAGACCAACTGGTCTTCTTGATCCGGAAATAGAAGTCCGACCTACAGAGGGTCAAATTCAAGATTTACTCTCAGAAATTAACCAAAGAGTGGAAGAAGATGAAAGAGTTCTAGTCACGGTTTTAACAATCAAATTTGCTGAAGAAGTTGCCGAATATCTCAATCGGATGGGTGTTAAGTCCCATCATCTTCATAGTGAAATAGACACTATTGAAAGAACTGAAATTATCAAAGCATTGCGGATTGGTCATATCGATGTGATTGTTGGAATCAATTTATTGCGTGAAGGGCTCGATATTCCAGAAGTTAGCCTTGTTGCGATATTTGATGCAGATAGACAAGGTTTCCTTCGAAATGAAAGGAGTTTGTTGCAGACTATGGGTAGGGCTTCAAGAAACTCTTCGGGTCAGGTTATTCTCTATGCCGATAGTATAAGTCCAGCAATGCGAGCAGCAATAGAGCAAACTATCAACAGGCGTGAAAGGCAGATTCAACATAATTTGGAAAATAATATTACTCCTCAAACAATAATCAAGCCGTTGCCAAATATGTCTTCAGAAGTAGATGACTTGATATCTGGCACCTCCGGAAAAGGCAGAGCAGGCGGTAAAAGGTTGGTCTCACCAAAGGGAGGTCGGGAATATTCTAGCAAAGTAGAGTATGGCGCAGGCGCTTGGGCATCATCAAATGATGTTGTAAACCGACTCTCTCAGCCAATTGATGAACCAATTGGTTTAACAGATTTTCAATTGGAAAATAAGGATAAAATAAAACTCCTGAAAAAGCTGCACACCTCCATGGAAGAAGCTGCACAAATGCTAGATTTCGAGAAGGCTGCAGCCTTGAGGGATAGAATCTTTGAATTAGAAGCCGCCCTTTAGGTAGCATTCATCAGTACAACTCAGGTCGCACAGACATGGCATTAGACCCTGAGTCTTTCGACAAGGCTGTTGTGGACTACGACTTCACTAAAGGCGGTTCGACAAAGAAACTACTTGACCAAATGGCTGAGGCAGGGGGCTTTACAGCAACAAAATTAGCAAAAGCAAGAGATATGCTGAAGGATATGCAATCCCAAATTGATGCTGAAAACTATGACTCTTCTAAAATTCTCAACTGGTTATCTTTTCCAGCATGTCTTTGTGCAACAGGAACGAGGGGCTTCTTTGTTGAATCACTGAAAAGACATATGTTCAATGTTGTTTCAACAACCTGTGGAATGCTTGACCACGATATTGCAAGAGCCTACAAGCATTATTATCATGGGTCATTTGAATTAGACGACCTCGAATTAAGCGAAATTGGATTGATGCGCCTTGGCAACGTAGTGGTACCTCACCAATCTTATGGTGAAATAATTGAGGCGATGGTAATGCCTATTCTTGAAGATATAAGAAGAGACAGAATAGCTGAAACAGGGAAATCAGGGGCTGAACTATGGTTGGGTTTCGGAAGTATAAACTTAGTTTGGGAATTAGGAAAAAGGATTGGAACAAAGGATTCGATTATTTATTGGGCAGCCAAGCATAAGATTCCAGTGGTCATTCCAGGAATTACAGATGGAAGTATCGGGGCTCAACTATTTATGTTCAGGCAAAAGTACCGGGATTTTCATATTGATACTCTCGCGGATGAACAAATTCTTTCAGACCTAACATGGAATGTGGAAACCTCAAACGCTTTCATGATCGGTGGGGGGATTTCTAAACACCACGTGATTTGGTGGAATCAATATCG
>Ga0302127_10003062_pt1 | contig 10112 bp, 6 predicted proteins | sample CB4_SCM_MG_FD_204452 | JGI IMG/M metagenome (GOLD analysis project Ga0302127, IMG submission 204452) | Marine microbial communities from Western Arctic Ocean, Canada - CB4_SCM | ecosystem: Environmental > Aquatic > Marine > Oceanic | place: Canada: Western Arctic Ocean | collected 2017-09-24 | reverse complement strand
TTCACTCTGAATGAATCAATAACGACCTCTGGCACCTGGCAAATTCGTCTTGACGTTACCGATATGGTCGGTCGAAGAGATACTACTTATGCTAATTTAACAATTCATAATGTGGCTCCATTAGCTCAGATCTCAATAAATCAACTCGACGGTGAAGGGGTTGGCAATTACCAGATTAACCAAGGGGATGAGTTGGTACTAGATGCATCGAATTCTGTTGATTCGCAAATAGATCTCTTTGATTTAAAGTTTAGTTGGTACATCGATGGTACAGAGATTTCCCAAAATAAAACAATTGACCTAAGCGGCCTAGAGCCCGGTTTACACCAAGTTGAATTGATAGTTAGCGATGATGATGGATTATCTTCACAACTTCAATTAACGATTACTATCAACGAGGTAGTAAAACCGAAAGAAAGTGGTTTTAATATGGTCGGAACGATTTCTGCTTTGGTGATAATAATAGTCTCTCTATACTTCTTACAATACAAAAAGGCACCAGAAAAAGCTTTAAATTTACCGAAATGGCAAAAAGAATCCCCAGAAGTTGTCGATGAAGCACCCGAAACAGATTATGAGAATAGCGGGATATGGATTGATTCTAGCAATGAAAATGAAGGCAAGGACTGAAGAATCAGTTTCTCCACGGCATTAACATGTGGGACGCCGTTTTAGAGACGATTGGGCCTGAGCCCGCTCAAATTTCCATTCAGGAATACCGAGCGCGGCAAAATAGATTGTTTTCTCAACTACGTCCAAATGATTTGGTTATAATTCCAACACCCCCTCACTCTACACGCTCGAATGATGTGCAATATGATTATCGCACCAGTAGCGATATGATCTATCTTTGTGGTTGGAGAGACCTCGATTCAACCCTTGTCGCTCAGCAAAAAGATGGCCAATGGGAAGTCACCTTATTTGTCCAACCAAAGGATGTATTGAGTGAGATTTGGGAAGGACGGCGGCCCGGAATAGAAGGTGCACTCGAACAATTTGCAATAGATAGAGCAGAATCCAAGGACAACTTGGAATTTATGCTAATAGAGATGATTAATTCTTCCAAAAGAATATTAGTTAAATCTGGAGTAAATTCAACGATCGATGATATGGTCAACCATTGTATTACCGCAAAGAGTCGAGATCGACAAAAATTAGGAATCGGGCCGGTTTCAGTCGAAGATCCTTCAAGCCGAATCAACGAACTTCGACTCAGGAAATCTGCGGCTGAAGTTGAATTGATGCGCTACTCGGCCAAGGTTGCTAGCCACGCCCATATCGAAGCGATGAAGAATACCAAACCAGGTGTCGGGGAATGGCAATTAGAGGGCATAATTGAAGGGTTTTTCAAATATGGAAAAACCTCTGGGATAGCATATCCATGCATCATCGGTAGTGGCGATAATGCAACCATCCTCCATTATACTGTCAATGACGACATTTGTGAAGATGGCGAAATATTGCTGATAGATGCAGGGTGTGAATACAAAGGATACGCATCCGATATCACTCGTTCTTGGCCGGTTAATGGAAAGTTTAGCCAAAGCCAAGCCGAAATTTACCAAATCGTACTCGATTCTCAATTGGCAGCAATCGATGCGTGTAGAGTTGGAAATGCGTATGACTTGCCCCATAAAGTCGCACGAGAGGTATTGGCTCAAGGCTTGATCGACCTAGGGGTCATCGACCAAACATTGGAACAAGCCCTCGATCCTACAGATGGTGAATTGAGATTCTGGTACATGCATAATACAGGTCATTGGCTCGGTATAGACGTACATGACGTCGGGGTTTATCGCCCGGATAACGAGGCGAGACTATTGGAAGAAGGTATGGTTCTAACCGTAGAACCAGGACTTTATTTTGGTGCTTGGAGGCCTGATGTTGATTGCCCAGAAAAGTATGCAAATATTGGAATTCGCATCGAAGACGATGTCCTCGTAACCAAAGATGGTCCTGATGTTTTATCGAAGGATTGTCCAAAAACAATTAAACAATTAGAAGCTATTATCGGAGAGTGAATCTCAAAATGACATGGGAGTCGATCCTATCTTCTACAGGTAGGCTATCTCCTGAAGACGCCGTTATTCTCTATCGCGACGCACCATTTCATCTGTTGCGAGATGCGGCTCTTAGCAAGAGAAAGCAGATCAATGGCGCTGAAGAGGTTACATATCTCATTGACCGCAATATTAATTATACCAATGTCTGTACAATTAATTGCCAATTCTGTTCGTTTTATAGACCACCTGGCCATGAAGAAACCTACACTCAAACCTTTGAGGAAATAAGCCAACGGGTCCAAGAGCTCGAAGCGATAGATGGGGTTAGAATTCTTATGCAGGGCGGGGTAAATCCCGAACTTCCTATCGAATATTATACCGATCTCATCAAGGCATTAGCAAAGAAACATCCATCGATAGATTTGGATTGTTTTAGCCCAATCGAAATTGAGGGCATCGCAGACGTAACCGGATTGACAACATTGGAAGTGCTCAAAGAATTGCAAGCTGCAGGTATGCATGGTCTACCGGGAGGAGGAGCCGAAATGCTGGTCGATGAAATTCGAATGGATGTTTCGCCCAAGAAAGGCGCACCGTCAAATTGGCTCATAGTGATGAAAGAAGCCCAATCGCTCGGATTGATCACCAGTGCGACCAATGTTATTGGTTTCGGTGAAGGATATGAGGACAGAATCGAACATATGCGGCGAATTCGCGAACTTCAGGACGAATCATTAGCACAATATGGAATCGGCTTCACTTCGTTTATCGCATGGCCGGTTCAATTGGAGAACAACTCCTATGGCAAGCGCAACAAAGGGCGTAATCGCATCGAATTAGGGGCAGGACCAACCGAATACTTACGACATATTGCAATCAGCAGATTATTCTTCGACAATATTGATCACATTCAAGCTTCGTGGCCAACTATGGGTCTTGATATTGCCCAGATGGCTCTATTGGGTGGAGCTGATGATGCCGGTTCAACTATGATGGAAGAAAATGTGGTTTCGGCTTCAGGAACCGATAAATTAGAGGCTAGTGAAGATGAATTACAACAGGCGATCATCAAAGCAGGGTTCAAGCCCAGAAGACGAAATTCGCGCTATGATAAATTGGATACTCCTGAAAATTCCTTAACGTATGAAGGAATGGTTGCACCGCCTCCTTTGCAACAATAATAGAATTAATTCGTGCCTGATTTAAGGAATCAGTTCAGAATTATATAAAATCAAACGCTACCCTCGAACACACAGTTAAGAAATAATTAATCATACATAAAATCAATAACCAGCCCTCTATATTTGGTGACATGAAGGAACTTGGAGCTTGTCCTCGTTGCGGCGGCAAAAAAATCAACTCGCTAGAATTTTACTATCACCGAGAAGAAGTCTGCGGCAAATGTGGATTTTATGATTCCTATAAATTACGTGGTGCACAAAATGTAAAGACAAATTTCATTGCTGGCATTATTCTCGCCGTGATTTGTGCTGTCGCAGCATTATCATATCTTTTCTTTTTCTAATTTTGTGAATCTTTGGGCTCTTCGCGGCTACCGTTCGCGCACAAAATTAACCGGTTTGATCGTAATATACCAGCTGAATGTTGGCACGGATTTCTCGTGAACCACCATTGGTATCTTGAGGATTATATTCTTGGCCATTAAATAATCCCTTGTAAACCAGATTATTCGTCGTTGCATTATCGACCCAACTTGTGATGTCATAGGTCCATTGGTCAACATCTTGGCCTGCACACCAACCGGCTCTTCCATAGGGCCAACTACCGTACTGGTTCGCAACGACGCCATTCTCGATGTCGTTTTCGCAGCCTTCGTTATCATGAACGATTGGATGCCATTCATAAGCATGGTTCCCATTGAGATAATAGTGATGTTCATGGTCACAAAACTCCGCACAATTGGCTTGGTCTTGATTGAACCCATGACCGGTAATAGTTGCGACGATCTTTACTTGGTCGTATTGAGTAAGGGTTGTGAAATTGTGCTGGCGTTTATATTTTGATTCGTTATTATAATCGCCATCGAATTGACCACCAGTGAAGATTTGTTCCCCACTTGTAGGACTAAATCCGCTACCCCAATCGCTGAATAATAACTTGATTGTCATCAATCCTTTATTGGCTCCTTGATATTTGAACGACCTTGTATCGCCATCATCTAACATGTAGAGGTAAGGCGAAATATCGGTCAGCCAGCGTCCTTCCCGACCATAGGTCGTGATCCAACGCATGTATTCGGTTCCGCAGATGCTTGAATTATCGCGGTCGCAAATTTTGAGATAAGCAAGATAATCCCATTCGTGACAACCGCCACCCGAGTGACGGTTACGTCGGTCTTCACAACCGTGTTCGTGAAATACTTCCAATGTATCGTAAGAACTGATATTATTTGGCAATGTAAAATTTATGTCGCTATAGGTTGAGCTATATCCAGAACTCCACCCCCCGCTATGCCATTCCTCTTCCACGATGGTAATGACATCGATTGCAGGGTCGGTTTCTCGAATTTCGGACATAAATTCATAATTCCACATTTGGCTTTCATAAGCCCAATGTGAAATATCGTTTCCACCACTAGTCCAGGCATTGAGGGAGCCGGTTTCTCTTGCTCTTTGGAATCTATCAATGCCGTAATAAAATGAGCCCCAGGAATTGATTAAATCACCAATGCCGCCGCTTGCACCAGACATATCCATATCGATAAAGTGGACTCGTGGCATTATTTTTTCTTCTTCGGCGGTTGACAACCCATTGAGGACGGCGTTCTTTCGGTCCAAAACATCATTATGGAATGTCGAATCAAATGAGCCGAAAAATATGTGGGCGTTTTCCGGTAAAGACTTGACGAGCTTTGTTGGATTGGCTCCCCAATCGGCATTATTGGAATTGCCAGAAGAATCGGTATATTTGAACAGAAATAGATAGGTGTCATTGCCATTCCATTGGTTTTGGAACGACCAGGTTCCACTATCTAGGGTGGGCAGTGAGAAGTGCTTGACAATGTCCATTCTTCCACTTCCATAACCACTGGTTTTCCATGGCTGTGATTGCTGATATACTGCACAGCCATCTTGGCTCGCAGTCCATTTACCCATGGTATCAGGGCAATTATCGACATTGGAGAATATGCCATCTCCATCTAGATCTGCACAGCCTAATTGGTTGACTGAATTTCCGAGAGGTGTGCCTGGGCAAGCATCGATATCATCTGTGATACCATCAAAATCAGAATCTAATTCGCTTGCTGCACAGCCGTTTTCGTCAACTTCTAATGCAGGTTGCGGTGTCTGCGGACATAGGTCTAGAATTACATCGGTTCCATTTACATCGTTTACACCGTCATTGTCATCATCTTCATCTTCAGCAGCATCTTCACAGCCATCTGCATCGTAATCCACCCCAGTTAGTTGCCAACTTTGTAGACCGCGCCAGCAAGAATCATTAAGGTCTAAAACCGAATCATTATCGTCGTCAGAATCCTCTTCAAAATCATTACAACCATCTTGGTCCCAATCGGTATAAAGCGAAGATTGCCAATTTAAATAACCGAGAGGGCAATCGTCGCTTTCGTCGATGATTCCATCGTTGTCATCGTCATCGTCTTCGGAATTATCGGCACAGCCATCGGTGTCATAATCATTGAATTGATCGCTAACCCAACCGATCGCCGATTGGCAATTATCATCGCCATCTGCAATTAAATCATTATCGTCGTCAGGGTCTTCCTCATCGTCATGACAGCCATCTCCATCTCGGTCGGTCATTGCATTTGATACCCAGCCGTCGCTTTCTCCGAAACCATCAGGGCAAGAGTCATCATCGTCAGATATTCCATCGCCATCAGCATCGTCACCGCCGCTGAGAATGATGTGGATGGTTCTACTATCGTTAGATTTCGTCCAAATCCCGCAAGTGGTGGTAATTACTAGTGCAGTAGATTCCTCAATTAATCCGATGTTGAGGCTAAAGTCTCCCTCTTGGTCAACAGATGTTGATTTGCCGATATTTGAGGTGACATCACAACTATTTGGAGTTGAGTGGAAAACACTACCCTCTAATGTCAAAGGTGCCTCTGATTCTAGTTCGTAGTTTGATTCCATGGTGAGGATTGTCACTCCCTCTTCTGGATTTGCGATGTTTAGGCTGCCCATGGCAGTAACTAGATTATTGATACCCTCGACCTCGATATTTACTCTTATCAGCCACTCACCAGGAACTGTAGGTGTCCATTCAATCGAAAAATAACCATCGCTTTCGCTAATTTGATAATCGATAGATGTTAATCCAAGAGAGGAGATAAACTCCACCACAATCACCGATTGAGCATCGATTGGCTCGATCGAAAATAGAACATTTGCAATATAGGGCTCACCAACTATCCCGTTCCCGAGTTCATTGAATTCTAAAGATGCCATGGTTGGTGTATTTTCTTTCTTTACAGGTGTCGGCTCATCTTCGAGTATTCCGAGGCAACCGGAAAGAACCATCAGCGAGGCAAGGATGATTGCAATCAAGGACTTGGCTGCCATGTAATTGGTGACAGAGCATGTCAGGTCATCAACCCTTTGGCCTCAACACTATTATTTTCTTAATGCTATTATCGAAATATTGATCAAAGGGTATCAGATTCAGTTCGTCCATCACTAATTATTAGCTCCGGGTTGTCAACTTTAGATTTTTTGTGGGTAATCAGTAATGGCTTAACCCAAAGAAGAGGCCCACCTAATTCACGACGAATTTGAACGATCAATTCCCAATGAACCCTGATTATATCGCCATAGAGACAACCTGGCCAATCACCTTTTGGTGGCTCTAATTCAAACTTTCCACCCTCAAGAGTTAGATTAATTTTACCACCGGCTGCCATTATTCGCATCGGTCGCAAGAACACCCCACCTGCAACATCGTGACGATGCATTGGGGCATCCTCCCCCATCCCAGTTCCATCATCCAAGCCCTTTTCCCAATGGTGCGGTAATTGGGTGGTTAAACCAGGAGGTGGTTGTCCATCGATATTTCTACCAAGGCTATTGAAAACACGACCACGTGATGGGGGCAGAATTCCAACCCGCCAAGTTAGTGTCAAATCCTTCCAATCTTTTGGAATCTCTTCAAGGGAGATTTGGCCTTTAATCGCTTGTCCACTTTGGCAATTTTCCAATTTGATGAGTGGATTTACTGGGGCATTTTTTAGAAAATAATTCTGCCGTTTAAGGTCACCTAGATTTGCACCTACTCGCAGGGCGATTGGAATGAACATCAATGGTACTACGAAGACCGCAAGCGCAGGATAATCCAATAATCCTAGGCGGATTTTACCGGTTCCAATTGTTGGAATTCCAATACTTTCTTGAATTGGAGTTGTGAATAAATAAAACAGACACACAAGTAGAATGACTACTGAATAATTAATGAATTTTCGTGCTTTTGCATGGATTGGATTAGGTATTAAATACCATCCAGTTCGTTGTTTTTCAATGATTGATGGGATTTCACCATGGTAGTTGAGGTCCAATTCAGCATCATCGTCTACAACACGCTCTACCAACCAAGATTTTTCGGCACCTAATTTGAACCCAGGTGCTACCCCACCTTCGATATCGAATTTGTTTTCACAAATAGGAAGATGCTCTGGATAAAGCCGGTCTGGCTCAAAGGGTGGGTAGCGGATTCGATGAATAATTTGAGCCATCTTTCAACCTCATGCAAATATTAGTTTTATTCCGGCTTTGATCGCTAGTTTTCTGAACTCTGGTACTCGTTTTAGCAAAGCAAGTCCGAGGGGAACCGGATGTTCGATATCACCTTCGGTATTAATCAATTCCAATATATCTGGGCGATTAAACATTTTAAAGTGAGAATCCAATTCAGTATCGTCCGGTAAAGTGATTAGTAAATCTCGTAATGCTCTTGCTCGGTCTTGGTCTTTTTTCATCGCTCTGAAGGGTTTGCAAACCTTTGCAAGATCACTACTCTTCAATTTATTTTCTTTTATGGAAATAACCAACTTTTTGCTGATTTGTTCAATTATTCTGAATGCAGGACCGATTCCACCACCGGTTGTTGGTTTTGCCATCCCTGCAGCATCGCCAATCAGCAAAATTCTGTCCTTGAATGGTTTGGAAACAAGACCACAAGGGATTGGACCACAATATTTTGCAATCTCTTTCATCCCTTCAAATCGATTTACCCATCTCGGATGAGTTACCAATGCGTGATGAATTTGCTCCATGCTTCGGCCGTCTAAATCCTTTGCTCGGCCCCAGACTCCAATTCGATGGGTGCCTCTTCCGGAAGGGATCACCCAAGCGAAAAAACCTGGTGCGACATCTTGACCGGTATACATTTCAAGCCAGTCCCCCTTATCTGAAAGGCCGATTACATCGGTTTGGTAACCGATCATCATCTCTTTTGGCTTGCCCATTTTAAAATGACGTCTAGTCCATGAATGGGCTCCATCAGCCCCGACCAACAAATCACAAGTCAAATCAATTTGTTCATTTGCTCTCTCGACTGAAAGTTGTACTTTATCGATGGAATTAATCGCATCGAGTGGCTTTGCCATCAGCCAAAGATGAGCACCTGCTTCCATGGCTTGGGCAACTACGCCTTGGTCGAATCTTTTTCTACAAACTACATGGGTTTTGACCACACCTTCAGTTCCAACAGGAATTGTAATGCCTGAAGGCGAATTAATTTGGGCGCCATCGATGTTTTGGAGAATTGTGTCCTCGAGACCGACTATTTTCATAGCCGGTGGATTGACTAAACCAGCGCATTGGAATGGCCGGCCAACCTCATTATGCTCTTCGAGCATCAATACCGAGATGCCATTAGTTGCCAATTCGCATGCAAGCCGACCACCTACCGGGCCGGCGCCTACGATGATTACTTGCCAGTGCATCAGACCCCTCTAGTCGGTGCTTTAGTTGTCAAGTTGTTGCTGTATTACTTCTTGGCGAACCGATATCCGACCGATTCGTTTCCCTTTATGTAAAGAATTGCAGTAAATGGTTTCCCGGCTTTTCTTGAAATGAAATCCTCGAATGGACCGACTTTTTTGGACTCGACCAATTCCTTTGCCTCGCCTCGGATAATTTCACGCTTTGATAATTCACGAGCGAATTGAATTTTGCATCCTTTGTCGTTTTTCTCGGACAGGAAGTGAGTTGGGGTTTCGATGACTCCAACCTCGTGTTTTGGACACATTCCGACTATTCCTTCAACAACTGCGAACCGTTTCATATCGGCTGGAGGTTCTCTTGGAGGGAATTCAAATCCAACTTTATTGGCTTCCAACACGAGATAAGCAGGGAATGGCCGGCCTTTTTTGGATGTGAAATCGTCGAAAAGATCGGATTTTCCTTCTACTAGAATTTTCTTTGCCTCGGCAATAGAAATTTCTCTCTTGCAGATATTTCTTCCGAGACCACGAAATTTGCATTCGCCATTATCACAAGCATAATTTGATTCGCCAATTCTGATGGTTCCGTGCGAGCACTTCGGGCAAGGGCATAATTCTTCATCGGTTTCATCTGAGGTTGAACCTCCTGATGCGCCGCTACTAACCTTGCCGTCGGCATCAATTTTCACACTCGTTTCGTATGGCTCGCCATTTCGTGAGAAGAATCCATGGAGTTTTTCAATTTCCTTAACCTCGATCAGTCGAGCTGCGGTAACTCTGTCGAACCAGCGGCCACTCGAGTCCTTCCACATCACGAAAGAACAACCTTCATCTCTACCAGCATTTTTCTCACAGATATATGATAGAACAGTTTCCTTCATATTTCCTTGGCAGAGAGGACATTGTCCGATAGAATCTAATTTATCATAAAGAGTTGCTCGGTCATGATCTCTGATACCATCAACTAATTCTTGGACTAATTTTGCAATGTCTGACATATAATCAGCGCGGCTCGACTCGCCATTTTGAACCGCAGATAATTTGGATTCCATCTCACCGGTGAGTTCAGCAGAGGTGATCCATTCGATTGGGATATTTCTCAAAATATCGATTAATTTGATTCCATGAGGTGTTGCTCTAAGCGAACCGCCTCTTGCTCTTTGAATGAAATTACGGGAGATTAA
>Ga0302127_10003061_pt1 | contig 10113 bp, 14 predicted proteins | sample CB4_SCM_MG_FD_204452 | JGI IMG/M metagenome (GOLD analysis project Ga0302127, IMG submission 204452) | Marine microbial communities from Western Arctic Ocean, Canada - CB4_SCM | ecosystem: Environmental > Aquatic > Marine > Oceanic | place: Canada: Western Arctic Ocean | collected 2017-09-24 | reverse complement strand
GGTCCGGCATATGTGGTACAGACAACTGGTGCAATTTTTTCCGAAACAGAATGACACCAGAAGTCACAATTAACATACTGCCCAGCGCGGCATTTAACACCAGGCCATACTGCTGCTGGGACTCAAAACCAGACAATACAACCAGCGCGAGTACTGCTGCTGGAAGGCTACCCGCAGTTAGGAGTGCCATTATTCTCCAGTTGACATTTTTGAGCTTGTTATGAGCTATCATTCCGCTGGTCTTGGTCAGTCCGGCATAGAGCAGATCAGTACCTATAGCTGTGTGAATCGGAAACCCAAACGCCAACAAAATCGGGGTCATTAGCGATCCGCCACCAACACCCGTAACACCCACGGTAAACCCCACTAACGCGCCAGTAACGATGTAATAGAAGATATCCATAGTGTGCCTCTGTTTGAAGGGTAAATCTAACAGGATCAACTATTCACAAAAGGAATATTTAGGGCTATTATTATAGCGTTTCAGTCTAACCGAGCATGTGGAGGCACCATGAAGCTACAGCAACTTCGGTACATCTGGGAAGTCGCTCACCATGAGCTAAACGTATCTGCAACCGCACAAAGTCTTTTCACTTCGCAGCCAGGCATCAGCAAGCAAATCAGGCTTTTGGAAGATGAATTAGGTGTTGAAATCTTCGCCCGCAATGGCAAACACCTGACCGAAGTCACCGCTGTCGGTAAAATGATTATTGAACGGGCAGGGGAAGTTCTGCGCAAAGTCGAAAGCATCAAGCAGGTAGCCCAGGAATTCAGCAGTGAACGAAGTGGCAGCCTTTCTATTGCCACAACCCATACCCAGGCTCGATATGCACTACCCGATGTCATTGGTGAATTTATTGACAGATATCCTGATGTTTCGCTCCATATGCATCAGGGAAGCCCCATTCAGATCGCAGAGATGGCAGCTAACGGACAGGTGGATTTTGCGATCGCCACGGAAGGGCTGGATTTATTCGGTGATCTGGTGATGTTGCCTTGCTACACCTGGAATCGCTGTATCGTCGTGCCAAAGGATCATCCCCTGACGCAGCTGGAAACATTATCCCTGGAGGAGGTCGTACGTTATCCCATCGTAACCTATGTGTTTGGCTTTACCGGTCGCTCCAAACTGGACGATGCCTTTGCGCAGCGTGGTGTTGAACCCAAGGTGGTGTTTACCGCGACAGATGCGGATGTCATCAAGACCTATGTTCGGTTGGGATTGGGGATTGGTATCATTGCACAAATGGCATTTGATCAAGACCAGGATGATGGACTTGTCGCATTGGATGCCAGTCATTTGTTCGAAGCCAGCACCACCATGATCGGCTGTCGAAAAGGAACGTTTCTGCGACGCTACATGCACGAGTTTATAGCGTTGTTTGCCCCGCACCTCTCGACACAATTGGTTGATCAGGCTTTCGCTGCTAACAGTGGTATAGAGATGGAGACATTGTTCTCTGAAATACAGCTGCCGGTTCGCTAGAGAACGCTAGATGAAATCCAGGTCCGGATTATCGTTTAGGATTTCTTTACCCTGTTCTGCAACAGAAGCTTTTTTGCCAAGGATCTCTTTGGCGAATTTAAAGTAAACAGTATAGACCTTGGTCTCACCATCCTGCTCGACCAAAAAGAAAGGCGCTCGATTGACGTCAAGTTCTTTGGCTAGCACCATACCCGGAGATTCTGGATCTCGCTCATCAGCCACAATCGTTTCATCGATTTTTTCTATCTGGCCAGTCGACCGTAGACGTTGTTCAACGTCGGCACATTTCGGGCACGGCTCACCTGAAGCGAGGATTTTCTTCACAAAGGTAATCTTCACTGGCTTTCTTCTTCGAGGTTAATGATGTGTAAACCACATTCTCTCTTGGTCGCTTCTTCCCACCACCAACGCCCAGCGCGCTCATGCTCATTGGGGCCGACTGCGCGTGTACAGGGTTCACACCCTATGCTCATTAAGCCCTGATCGTGTAGCGGATTGTATGGCACATCGTGGTCGCGGATGTACTGCCAAACCTGTGCAGAACTCCAGTTAGAGAGCGGGTTGTATTTCATTAGGTCGCGGTGCTCATCGGAAAAGGCTGTGTCTATCTGTTGATGAGGCAACTCAGTTCTCGTCGGGCTTTGATCCTGTCGTTGACCAGTTATCCATGCCTCGTAGTGGGTCAGGTGTTTTCCTAGGGGAGCTACTTTGCGGATACCGCAGCAGCTCTGATGGCCATCCTGATAGAAGTTAAATAGCCCATGCTCTTTAACGAATGCACTCAGGGCATCGGCATCAGGACTCAAAATGTCAATTTCGATACCATAGTGGTCCCGTACCTGTTCGATAAATCGATAGGTTTCGGGGTGTAACCTGCCCGTATCTAGACTAAATACGTTCACTTCTTCGCTGATGCTACAAGCCATATCGACTAACACGACGTCTTCAGCACCACTAAAGGAAATGGTTACCAAGTCATGGGAATCAAATGCCTGTTTTAAAACATCCTGAGGTGTGAGCTTTTGTTGATCTTCAGTCACCAGGTATACCAAGCCATAAAATCAAAGCGCAAGCCTATCAAATAGCCGAGTCCAATGTGAAATTGTATTCTGCGATAACCAAATAACGAATCTAGTACAATCAGCTTTTTTGGACGGAAATAGTGATATGAAGGTAGTTTGTCTTGACCTTGAGGGGGTATTGATTCCTGAGATCTGGATCGATTTTGCCAAGAAGACCGGCATTGATGCACTCATGGCAACAACACGCGATATTCCTGATTACGATGTTTTAATGAAACAACGTCTGCGTTTGCTCGATGAGAATCAACTGACCATTAACGACATTCAGGCCGTGATTGCCTCTATGCAACCGCTTGAAGGGGCAAGGCAGTTTTTGGATGAACTGCGAGAGCATTATCAGGTGATCATTCTATCGGACACCTTCTATGACTTTGCAGCGCCATTTATGGCGCAATTGGGCCAGCCGACGTTGTTTTGTCATCGGTTGCAGCTCGATAATGAAGGGAGGGTAGAGGACTACATACTTCGGCAGGTAGATCCGAAGAGGCACGCTGTAATAGCGCTAAAACAGCTGAACTTTACGGTGTATGCGGCGGGAGATTCTTATAACGACACATCGATGCTGACTGAAGCAGACGCGGGATTTTTGTTTCGCTCGCCAGAAAACGTGATCAGTGAATTTTCTCAGTTTCCTCACACAACTGAATATGAGAAACTGCGCAGCTATTTCGACTCAGTATGAACTAGTACAACACCCAGCAGTAAAGACCGTGCCTCTTAACTAGTTTCTAACTGCCATATCGCAGTTTTCGATAATGCGTGTGCATATTCAGTACTTTAGAGATATATCGTTTGGTCTCCGGATAGGGAGGTACACCACGATGTTTTTCCACTGCGCCGGCACCAGCGTTGTACGCAGCTAGTATGAGTATAATTTCACCGTCAAACCGATCAATAAGATGACGAAGATGCTGAACGCCAGCGTTGATATTTTGTCTGGGATCAAATCGGTCACGTACAGCGTACTGTGAAGCTGTTGCTGACATCAGTCGCATGAGGCCTGTAGCGCCTTTCTTTGAAACAGCGTTGGGATTAAAACCTGATTCAACTTGTATTACCGCTTCAATGAGCGCGGCATCGACGCCGTATTGATTGCTCGCTCTAGGAATATGGTGCTTGAACGCGGTTGGACCACGGGTCTCGATAGGACGATTGGCGAGTATATGACCCGTATTGGTTATGGTATCTCGTTTGGTCACGAGCTGATAACCAGCAACAGGGCGATCAGAGATGATTCGCTAACAAAGCTTTCCGGCAGATCAAGTTCGCCAACAAGCACGCTTTGTCGCACAACACGGATAAGTTTTCCGAATTTTTCCCACAGTACTTCCTTGGTATCAAAGTCTTTGACATCCAAGTCGGGCTTAGGGTCCGCTGCGGTGCGACGCTAGACATTATCATCGAGGGGTGTGAGCACCAGAGTCATCTTTCTGTGGGCGATTCCGGCTTCTGTAAATTCTTCACCTTCCAGAGAAAACTCGACCGCTTCATAAAAATGTAATGCATGAAGCTGGACATGCAGAAACAGGTCCTGCATGCCTAGATGTCTTGCTTTTTCGATGGCCTGTTCAAGTAGGGCGCGACCAACACCGTGTCGGCGGTATTCTTCAAGTACAGCCATACGCCCAATTTGTCCACTTGGCAGCAAGCGTGCAGTGCCTATCGGTACATCATCTTTTTCTGTCGCAAGAAGTGCCAGCTCTTTTCATCCTGTCCGTCCCATTCCTCGTCTTTAGGAACATGTTGCTCAATGATAAACACTCTGCGACGAATATCCTGGAGCACACTGCCATCGGTTTCCCTGCCGGCCTCTCGAATGTCGAACTCGCGTATGTTCAGATCACTGCTCATAGCCTAATCCTAGAAGGCCAGACGCCAGGGTTCAACTGTCTAATATGAGCCCTAGCTCGGCCATTTGCACAAGTACACTCTGGTCTTCTGCTGATTGCTCTGAAAACTGGTAATGGCGGTCTTTTGTAAGAGGTTTCAACCATGCCAGGATGTCCTGGGTGGTGACAATCAGTGAGCCATTGGCATAAATGCGCAGCGCTGTGTCGTTTGCATACCAGGTCAATCGCGCGGCCGGATGCAAACTGATGTTGTTCGTAAGGGTATCGCTGGCTTGAACAAGGTCAGGGTCACGTAGGCGAGTAGAGTAGGTGCCGTACCAATCTGCCAGTAACTGGTCATTGTTCAGGATCGAGGTAATTTTTTGCTGGATATTAGCGGTGTCATCCAAGGTGATCCCATTGCTGGCGTTCTGTATTGTGTCATCCAACATCTGGGTAATGTCTACCTGATCCATCATGAAGTCTGATAGGTCAGAGAAAAGTTCGATCATTGTAGGGTTTCGGACACCGATGGAAAGCGTGATGCCAGATGACGTATTAACGCCAAAATGGCCTATGCCTGGTGGTATATAGAGAACGTCACCAGGATCTAAATGATGCGTTGTAGTGGGTGTGAATTCTTTGAGCAGCCGTATGTCTCTTGATGAATCCAAATCTGCTTCCACATGGTGCTGATCATCTATTTGCCATGTCTTGCTGCCAGACAGTTGTACAAGAAACACATCGTAGTGATCAAAATGTGCGCCGGTACTGGCGCCGGTAGCGCCAGTACTCGCCATAACATCATCGATCCGCCAGCGAGGTAGGAAGCCAAAGTCTTGTTGTAGTAGTTGTTCAAGCTCAAGCAAATGCTGATCAAGCCCGTTTATCATGAGCAGGCCTTCATCCTGGGCGACAAAAGGTCCCAAATGAAGCGAATAGTCATCAGTGATTAACCGGGACTCGGCAAGCGGGTCCGCTGCGAGTGTTAAAAGCTGGTTAATTTCAATGACCGGAAGGCTTTCAATGGCGCCGATAAACACACAGGGTTTTTTGCGCCAATATTCAGCGATAAATTCAGTCTGCGTAAGTTCTGCATTGAACAAAGCCACGGGTTAGCCGAGTAGTGCCTAGTTCGCGTCAAGCAATTGTTCGACCAGTCGGGTAGCTTCACCAATATAAGTTTCCGGCCGTAGCGTTCGGATTTGGGTTTTGACTGACTCCGGTAACTCAAGTTGCTCTATCAGGCTGACGATACCTTCCTGGGTCAGCTGTTCGCCCCGGGTCATCTCTTTCAACTTTTCGTAGGGTTCAGCAATTCCATGCTTACGCATAATAGTCTGAATAGGCTCTGCGAGGACTTCCCAGCTTTTCGAAAGATCTTCTGCGAGACGGTTTTCATCCAACTGCAACTTACCAATACCCTTTTGACAAGACTGGTAGGCAATCAAACTGTACGCCAAACCAGCACCTAGATTTCGCAACACCGTCGAATCAGAGAGATCGCGTTGCCACCTGGAGACGGGTAATTTTTCTGCAAGGTGTCCTAGTATGGCATTGGCGATACCCAGATTTCCTTCCGAATTTTCGAAATCGATGGGGTTTACTTTGTGCGGCATGGTCGAGGAACCGGTCTCGCCCACAACCTTTTTCTGTTTGAAATAACCGATAGAGATGTAGGACCAGATATCCCTGTTGAAATCGAGCAATATCGTATTTCCCCGCATCATGGCGTGAAACAACGCGGCTATATAGTCATGTGGTTCAATCTGGGTGGTGTAAGGGTTCCAGGTTAGCCCGAGTGACTCTACAAACGTTTGACTGAGACCCACCCAGTCGACGTCGGGATAGGCAGATAAGTGGGCGTTGTAGTTGCCTACAGCGCCGTTTATTTTACCCAGGATTGGCGCATCTTGGATATCTGATAATTGTCTACTTAGCCGTGCAACGACATTCGCTAATTCTTTACCCATGGTCGTGGGGGAGGCGACCTGACCGTGTGTTCTAGATAGCATAGGCACCGCGGCGTGTTTTCTAGCAAGTTCAGCCAGCGCATCGTGAATAGTCATCAATTCAGGCAGCAGCACTTCATCACGAGCGTGTAACAACATCAACGCGTATGACAGGTTGTTGATATCCTCGGAGGTACATGCGAAATGGACAAACTCCAGTGCATCCATCAGGTCTTGCTCGCCGCTGGCTCGAAGTTTGTCCTTGAGGAAGTACTCTACGGCTTTAACATCGTGATTGGTGGTCGCTTCAAGAGTCTTAACCTGTTCAGCATCATCCAGACTGAACTCGCTGAGAATAGCGTCCAACACCGCGTGACAGCGTTCATTAAGCACGGGGCACTCTGGAATAGCATCTTGCGCGCATAGAAAACGAAACCAGTTAACTTCAACATAGGTGCGAAAGTAAATGAGTGCGCATTCGCTGGTATATTCTCGCAGCGCGGCTGTTTTCGAAGCGTATCGACCATCAATTGGCGATACCGCAGTGAGTGAGGAAAGACTATCTTCTGTACGAGGTTTCATATGATAAAGTACTTAATATAGGTTGTTTAAGTTATTGTTTTTTATTTTTATCTTTAATGTTTTCTAGCGCTACCACAATTGCCCCATAGGAAAATAGCAAGTGTCGTCCACGGCCACCAAGCTGTTGCCAAAGGACTGCTGATCGTATGCCTGCCAATAGTAAAGCGCGTATCCGATTAACATTCGAGGTGTTCTCCAAGTGCTGTCGTTTGCCTACAATTTGAATCTTAAGGCCTATCTGCCCAATCGTATCCTGGTATAAATCCGCTAGTTCCGCGATGACCGATGCATTGAGCAGCTGTGTATCTACTACCTGTCTATGATCATCAATGTAGCTGATTTTCCGCCCAAGTTCCTGCAGAACGCCCTGTTGGCTAGCCAACTTTCGTGCCAATCCAACCAGTGACATGCTGTAGCGCAACAACTCGCCATGCTCTACCAAGCGCAACTCAACCAAGATTTCATGCAGAAGTTTAACACCGAGTGATACACCCTCCGTGCCGCCGTAAACTTCAAGCGCATCTGTGGGGCTGGTTACAAAAATACTGCTGAGGCTGGATTCAAGGCTGTTCTGGCTCAGCATACCGTTATTAGCGGCATGACTAACCAGCGCCGCTGCTTGCAGAATACCTGCCAGGGCCATTACACGCTCTTCGATCTTAGCTTTCACGCGAAATGATCTTCGATAACACCACCGCCCAGACACCAATCATCAGCATAGAAGCAGGCCCATTGGCCTGGTGTCACGGCGCGTTGAGACCCTGCAAAATTTACGCGGTAGTGATCAGCTTCACGGACCAACTGGCATTGCTGGTCTGCCTGCCGGTACCTGACTTTAGCTGAGCCATTAAACGGTAATGCGGGTTCTTCCCCTATCCAGTGAATCTGCTTGCAGGTCAATGAGGTACTCTGCATCCTGGGATGCTGATTACCCTGCGCGACCACCAAGACATTTCTGGCAAGATCTTTTTCTACGACGTACCAGGGTTCCTCGGACGCACCTTTAACGCCACCAATACCCAATCCCTGCCTTTGGCCAAGCGTGTGGTACATCAGTCCTTCATGTTTTCCGATGGTTCGACCCATATCGCTTTCGATAACACCGGGGCTGGCGGGAAGATAGTCTTGCAGAAAATCCTTGAAGCGCCGCTCACCGATAAAGCAGATGCCCGTTGAATCTTTTTTATCATAGGTGCCAAGACCCTGTTCCTGGGCGATCAGACGAACTTCTGGCTTGGTTAATTCGCCGAGAGGAAACAATACGCTCTCGAGTTGGGCGGCGGATACGGATTGCAGAAAATAACTCTGGTCTTTGTTGCGGTCCAAAGCCTTTAGCAGCCGAACACCGGTATCGGTGACCTTTAGTCGGGCATAGTGGCCCGTCGCGAAATAATCCGCACCGAGCATCTGCGCATAATCTTGAAATACCTTGAATTTGATCTCGCGATTGCAGAGCACATCGGGATTAGGGGTTCTTCCTGCCTCATACTCTGCAAGAAAATGCGCGAACACGTTGTCCCAATATTCAGCGGAAAAGTTAGCCTGATGTAGCTTAATGCCAAGTTGCTCTGCAACTTGCCGGGCATCGTCTAAATCCTGCTGCGCCGTGCAATATTCCGACTGATCATCTTCCTCCCAGTTCTTCATAAACAGTCCTTCTACATCAAACCCCTGCTGTAGAAGCAGATAAGCAGCAACAGAAGAATCGACACCCCCCGAAAGGCCAACGATAGCTCGTTTTTTGGAAGGGTCAGTTGTCATGGGAAAAATCAGGTCGGATAAATGCGCATTTTACGTTACAAAACGGCACTGCGCTATGCATCGATCACTGAATTCTGTCATACCATTGCGATAACAGTCTTGGAGGAATCCTAATTACATATGCGTCAGAATTGATAACGGCGCTTGTTGACCAATGAGATAGTCGTTGATACAAGTCATCACGACGGGGCTTCTGAGCTGCCAGTTATCCAATTCTTCGAGTGAAAGCCAGTGGCACGCGATGATATCAGTGTCCAGCTCGGTGGTGACTTGGCATACAGGTTCTGCGACGAATGTCAGTCTATGGTAGGTGATTTCAGCGGCTTGATAATAATATATACCAGATATGCAGACCGGGCTCACTTCCCAGCCGGTCTCTTCCATGGTTTCGCGTAACATCGCATCGATAATCGTTTCTCCTGGCTCGACATGTCCAGCCGGCTGATTCAGTACCGTTTCTCCATTAACTTTTTCTTCAACCATTATGAATTTGCCATTCCGATGTACAATGGCGGCAACGGTGATATGTGGTGGCCAGGTCACGTATTCTCCTGAAAGTATGAACTTAAGTGGGAACGAGATACTCAATTATGCCAAAGCTAACGCATCTAAACGAGCAGGGCGAAGCCTCAATGGTGGATGTCGGCCAGAAAACTGAAACTCGGCGCGAAGCACACGCCCGGACAACCATCACCATGCAGCCCGAGACGCTGGCGCTCATTGTAGAGGGCAACATTGCCAAAGGCGATGTGTTTGGTGTCGCACGAATTGCTGGTATTCAGGCGGCAAAAAAGTGTTCTGAGTTGATTCCGCTGTGTCATCCCTTATTTATTACGGGTATCGACATCGAATTCAGTACAGCTGAGAACAGCGTCATTATTGATACACGCTGCCGAGTGAATGGGCAGACCGGCGTTGAGATGGAGGCGTTAACCGCAGCATCTGTTGCTGCGTTGACCCTATATGATATGTGCAAGGCGGTTGACCGTAGCATGGTCATCGCTAATACCTGCCTGATATCGAAAGAAGGCGGTAAATCGGGAGTTTGGCAACGCGGAGAAGATTGTTGATCAAAGTTGTACTATTTGCGAGTCTGCGAGAAGACCTTGGCGTTAGTGAGGTAGAAGTTGCTCCTGCAGGTATTGGTTCTGTGGCAGATCTAATCGAAGGGCTCTCTCAGCGTTTCGGTGAAATCTGGGGGGAGATGCTGATGGCGGAAAATGTCCTGGTCGCCATTAATCAAAACATGGTGAAAAACGAAATTTCAGTTTCGGACGGTGATGAAGTCGCATTCTTTCCACCGGTTACGGGTGGTTAATATTGTCTAATAAAATTCAGTTTAAGAAGATTCAGGTTCAGGAAGCCGTGCTCGATATCGGGGAAGAGATTACCTGGCTTCGTGCTTCTTCCCATCAGGTAGG
>Ga0302127_10003060_pt1 | contig 10113 bp, 9 predicted proteins | sample CB4_SCM_MG_FD_204452 | JGI IMG/M metagenome (GOLD analysis project Ga0302127, IMG submission 204452) | Marine microbial communities from Western Arctic Ocean, Canada - CB4_SCM | ecosystem: Environmental > Aquatic > Marine > Oceanic | place: Canada: Western Arctic Ocean | collected 2017-09-24 | reverse complement strand
TGGCATCGAGTCGGCGCCGGACTTTATTACCCTGGATAGTGCTGATGGCGGTACCGGCGCCGCACCACAGAGCCTAATTGACTATATGGGCTTGCCTTTAAAAGAGAGTTTACCTTTGCTCTCTAATAAGCTGATTGAGCGCGATCTAAAACGGCGTATCCGTATTATTGCTTCTGGGAAACTAATTGAACCTGCTGCTGTAGCCCTGGCCCTGTGTCTGGGTGCGGATTTTGTTGTTTCTGCACGCGGCTTCATGTTCGCCCTTGGCTGTATTCAAGCAATGCAGTGCAATAAAAATACCTGCCCAACGGGAATCACTACGCATAATCCGCGACTGCAAAAGGGTCTTGTCGTCGAGGACAAAGCGCAACGTGTAAGATCCTATTGTGAAAACATGAACTGGGAGGTAGGCGTCATTGCACACTCATGCGGCGTTGATGAACCGCGACGTTTACGCCGTTTCCATGCTCGCATTGTCACTGGGAATGGCACATCTATACCTTTAGATGAATTACATCCAGAGCCTGACAACGCCTGAACAAAATACCCACTTAGCAAACTATATTTTGGAAATAAAGATCGAACAAATGAAAGAACAACAACTCGATATCGCGACGAAAGACGGCTCAATGAAGACGTTCATTACAGTGCCCGAGGAAGGCGGGCCCTACCCTGTCGTACTGTTTCTGATGGATGCACCAGGGAAAAGAGAAGAGTTGCACGACATGGCGCGGCGAATAGCAACTGTGGGTTATTACGTCATGTTGCCCAACCTATACTACCGAACAGCACGAGAGTTCGAACGGGATGATACGGCGGAAAGCACAGACAAGATGCGCGAACACATGGCTGCGTTAACGAATGCCATGGTCGTACAGGATTGCCGGACCATGCTGGATTTTTCAGATCAAGACAGCGATGCAAAAGCGGGCCCGGCAGGTTGTACCGGTTACTGCATGAGTGGCCCATTTGCGTTTGCAGCGGCAGCGCAGATCCCGGACCGGATAAAAGCCTCAGCATCCATACATGGGGTGAGTTTGTGTACTGATGCTGATGATTCGCCGCATCTCGATGCCGACAAGATTCAAGGAGAAATGTATTTTGGCTTTGCCGAGACTGATGTTCACGTACCAACCGAAATGATAGAACAACTCGAAGCGCACATGAAAACCACCAACATCAACTACCGTATTGAGTGGTACCCCAGCACGGTACATGGTTACGTCTTCCCGTTGCGTGGCAAGGCCTATCACAAGGCCTGTGCAGAGCGGCACTGGGAACGGCTTTTCGCCCTGTTTAAACGTAACTTCTAGGCTAACAACGCGACACTTTTCATTTGCGCGAATATTTCCATGCCAGGGCTCAACCCGAGATTGTCTGCTGACTTACGGGTAATCCTGGCCAAAATCGGCGCTTCGCCTACCAAAAGTCGCACCGTCATCTGAGCGGCGCCCTCTGGGACCAGGTCGTCTATGATCGCGGGGAATATATTTAGAATACTGGTATCACTTTGATGCACCAAGGTGAGGCTAACATCTTTGGCTAATATGCGAAGACGAACATCGGCACCCACGTCGACGCCTCTGCCCGTGACCGTGAATGACCCGGCAGGAGAATCCAAAAATGTCAGCTGAAACTCATCGTCATGTCCCGACACCCTGGCCTCAATAATTGCCTCGGCTTCACCGCCCTGCACCAATGGCAGATCGACCCGCGTCAACATATCGGCAATGGCACCAGCAGCAACGATGTGACCAGCCTGCATCAGCAACAAGTGATCAGCCAATCGGGCCACCTCATCGCGATCGTGACTGACGTACAACACAGGCATCTCAAGATCCCGATGGAGCGCGTCAATGTATGGCAGTATTTCCAGCTTCCTTTCGTAATCCAATGAAGCCAGCGGTTCATCCATCAGCAATAGTCGAGGGCTGGTCATCAATGCCCTAGCGATAGCGACTCTCTGTTGTTCGCCACCGGACAGGGTCGCCGGGGACCTACCCAGCAACGAACCGATACCCAATAGCTCAACAACATCATCAAACGACACCTTGCGGCTACCTGCGGGTATCCGTGATTGGCCATAGGTAAGGTTTTTGTCAACAGTCAGGTGATTGAATAAACTAGGTTCCTGAAAAACGTAACCCAGTGCGCGCTCGTGGGTTGGCATAAAGTGACTTTCATCCTGCCAGGTTTCCTCACCAATACGCAGATGACCCGTACTCCGGTCTAGACCTGCAATCGCTCGGAGCAAGCTGGTCTTACCACAACCCGAGGGGCCAAATACTGCAGAGATGCCCTGCTCTGGAAGCTCAAAATAAACGTCAAGATGAAACGTGCCCCGCTGACTCACAAATCGTGCGCTGATAGTCATGACGACACCCTGAAACCGCGGTGACGATAGACCAGCGCCAGTATGACAAACGACAACATCAAAAGACCACCGGCAAGCCAGTGCGCTCTGGTGTACTCAAGCATCTCCACGTGATCGTAGATGGCAATGGAAACCACCTGAGTTTCGCCAGGAATATTACCGCCAATCATCAGCACCACGCCGAACTCACCTAAGGTATGCGCAAACCCTAATGCCGCTGCGGTAATAAACCCTGGTTTCGCCAGCGGCAGTACAACACTATAAAACCTATCTAACGGCGAGGCCCGGAGCGTTGCGGCAACTTCTAAAGGCCGGGTTCCAATACTCCGAAAGGCATCCTGTAATGGTTGCACCACAAATGGCATTGAATAGATGACAGATCCGACAACGAGACCCGAAAACGAAAATGCGAGGGAGCCAAGCCCAATAGCGTTAGTCAGAGTACCCACTGGTCCGGTGGGACTTAATGCTACCAACAGATAAAATCCTAGCACCGTAGGCGGCAGAACCAACGGCAGGGCAACAAGCGTCTCAAGTATGAACTTAAACCGCCATTGGCTTCTGGCTAACCACCACGCCAAAGGCGTACCCAGAATCAGCAGCACCATCGTACTGACCAGCGCCAGTTTTAATGTCACCAACAGCGCGACAATATCTGCTTCAATCACGGTACTAGATATCCATATTTCTGTATGACCTGCCTGCCCGCATCGGAACGCAATAGCGCGAGAAAGGCCCTGGCCGCTGTAGTGTCAATCAGCAACACTGCCTGTTGTGCAATGGGAGTATGCATCTCTGATGATACAGCGTACACATTGCCTCCCTTAAATTGAACCTGCGATCGCGATACTAGACCAATACTCGCCGCTCCGCTGTCGACAAACAATAGTGCCTGGGACACATTCTCACCACGGACTATTTTTGCTTGCAGGCTGTCCCACAATCCAGCACGGGACAAAAACTGCATCGCCGCCTTTCCATATGGCGCTAGTTTTTCATTGGCGATCGCAAGATGATTGATCTCGCTGCTTAGAATCTCTGGTGAATCGAACTCGATGGTTGGGCTCCAGAGCACCATCTGACCAATCGCATAGGTAAATCGAGAATCATTAATGGCGATCTGATTTTGCTCCAGCAATTCTGGACGTGCGACATCGGCGCTAAGAAAAACATGGAATGGTGCACCGTTTACGATCTGCGCATAAAGCTTACCTGTAGAGCCATAGCTGAATACCGCACGATGGCCCGTTGTCTCAAAATAAAGCTCACCCATATGAGGACTCACCGATGAAAAGTTACTGGCTATTGCAACATTCAATTCATCGCCCAGCACACGCGGGGTGATAAACAGAGCGAACAACAACAGTATAGTTTTCATAGGTACCTGCATTCCAAACGGGCGGCACTCAACGATACACGATATTTGTAGTGGCGCTAGCGCTCTCGAGTTCACCTGACCCTTACAATACCTCGATTGAGTCACTATATGTTTTTTGAAACACTGCCTATAACAGTTTAGAGACTCGCTATGTCTATTGAAATTGATCCGCTAACACCCGTAATCGGCGCAGAAATTCACGGCTCAGACTTACAAGATCTGACCGACAGCCAGTACCAGGATATCTGGCAGGCATTTACCGACCACTCGGTTATCTTCTTCTACGATCAGGCGAAGCTCTCTTCGGAACAGCAAACAGCATTTGCCCAGCGCTTCGGCGAGATCCATATTCACCCGGCAGCCAGGGGTAAGGAAACACAGCATCCCGGACTCATGAACATGCGAGTCGGCAAAGACACCGACGTGGCCGCCGGTAACCGATGGCATTCGGACGTGTCCTGTGATGCAGAACCCCCACAGGCCACCATTCTGCAGCTACACACCATCCCGACACTCGGTGGTGATACACTTTTTTCCAGTCTTTATGCTGCTTACGATGCGCTATCACCCGCCATGAAAATTTATCTGGACGGCCTAAGTGCCAAACATTCCGGTGAGAAACCATTCCGCAATTTATTCAAATTTAAGAACGCAGTGGCAGATGGCTGGCCGGAAAATGACCACCCAATTGTAAGAAAGCATGTGGACAGCGGTCGCCCCTCGTTGTTCGTTGATCGTGAATTCACCCAGTCGATCAACGATATACCCAAAGACGAAGGCCGCGCGCTGCTTGATTTTCTTCTCAGCCACACAGAACGGGTCGCGTTCCAATGCCGTTTCCGATGGAGTGAGAATGCAATCGCGATCTGGGACAACCAGTGCGTGTTACACCATGCAATGTGGGATTACTGGCCAGATGAACGTTTGGGTCGCCGTATAACCGTCAAAGGGGAGCGACCCGTCGCCTGGCACCTGGGTGAAGACACCCTCCCTGATAAGACCTCAAGCATTGTGAAATTATCGAAATAGCGGTCTAGCTTCCGCTCACTACTTTGTAACAGGTTATATACTTGCCACCCGGTAGTTTCATACGCTGCTGTTGTACAAATGATTCCAGCAATTCATCTATAAGCACCATTAGCTCTGAATCACCTTTGATTTCAAATACCCCACCTTCTTTGACAGCGCGAATGCCCTCCTCCTTAACATTGCCAGTCACAATACCTGAAAAAGCGCGGCGCAAATTCGCTGCAAGCAGATAGGGTTCCTGATCGCGACTAAGGTCCAGTTCCGCCATTCTTTCACGGGTAGGCAAGAATGGCTGCTGGAACTCACGCTCTATGTGCAGAAGCCAGTTAAAATAATAGGCATCATCGCGCGCTTTTCGGAATTTTCCACCCTACGCATACCACTTAACGATTCTTTGGCGACAGCTTCCGGGTCATCAATGATGATCTTGTATAGAGCCTGCGCCTCTGGACCCAGTGCCGCGCCAATAAATTGATCTATTCTTTCAAAATACTCCTCCGTACCCGCGGGTCCGGTAAAGATCAAAGGAAACGGTAGATTTTTATTTTTGGGATGCAGCAAAATACCGACGATATACAGAATTTCCTCTGCGGTACCTGCACCTCCCGGACACACCACAATCGTGTGCGCGACTCTAACAAATGCTTCAAGGCGCTTTTCAATATCCGGCATGATGACCAGTTCATTGATAATTGGATTCGGAGGTTCCGCGGCGATGATACCCGGCTCTGAAATACCAAGATAACGACCGTCTGAATTTCTTTTCTTGGCATGGCCAATGGTTGCCCCTTTCATTGGCCCTTTCATAACCCCTGCACCGCAACCGGTACAGATATCCAGCCCGCGCAGGCCCATCTGATAACCCACTTCCTTCGTGTAGTCGTATTCCTCGTGACCAATCGAGTGACCGCCCCAACAAACGACGAGATTAGTTGAGCGTTTAGTGCGCAGTGCTTTAGCATTGCGCAATATTTGGGAAACTGCACTGGTGATGAGTTCGGAATCCGATTCCTCCGGGACATGTATCTCATTACTGACATAGATAATGTCGCGCAATACCGTGAATAGCAGCTCTTTGATGCCTTCGATAATTTTTCCTTCGACAAAGGCAACCCCAGGGGCATCTTTTAATTCCAGGCGAAGGCCACGATCCTACTGCAGCAGGCGAATCTCAAAGCTCTCATACTGCAACAGCAACTCCGTTGCATTGTCCATGGCTATCCCGCTGTTAAGAACAGCCAGGGAGCACTTTCGATAAAGGTGGTATAGACCACTTTGTGAGGAGTCCAACAATTTCGCGACTTTCGACTTCGACAGAATATCGAGTTGTCCGTCCAGGGTTAATTTAATACTGACTGGATCCATCACTGACTTATAACCTGCGAAGTTGATTGCAATGGGTCGTACCCATACAGCCAGTCCATGGTGCCTGGCAACATGTATCCTACGAGAACATTACGTATTGCTGAAGCCATACCAGACATGTGAAAAACATGCGCGTTTCGTCGCGACACCCTCTGAATACGTTGGGTACGGGCCATTCGCAGATTCTGATAGCGCATCAGACTCGAAGGAATATCGGAGCGCTCAGCCATGCAACCAGCCAGTACCGCAGCATCTTCAATGGCCATGGCTGCGCCCTGTGCCAGAAACGGCAATGTCGGATGGCAGGCATCTCCAAGCAAGGTTACTCTTCCAACGCTCCAGCTTAGCAAAGGGTCACGATCAAACAGCGCCCACTTGAAACAACTCGCTGGATCCACATTCGCTAATAGCTGCGTGATAGATTCGTGCCATCCGGCAAAGTCAGCCTGCAGCTCATCGGTATCGCCTTTTTCAGTCCAGGATTCCCGCTGCCAACCTGACTTTTCAACAACACACACACAATTGATTAGTTCCCCCTGAGAAATTGGATAGTACACAACGTGTTTACCAGGCCCCCACCACAACTGAGTTATGGGAGTCACCGAAGAAAACTGACTAACAGGCACAGTGGCGCGCCAGGCTATGTTACCGGTGAATCTTGGCGCTTCATTTGACAGACAGACGTTTTTTACCGTGGAGTGTATTCCATCCGCACCGATCAGTAGATCAGCTTTATAGGCTCCCAATCCGCTTATGGCACTCACTTCTCTGCCTTCATCAAGGACGCGATCAACCGCAACATTGAAATGTATTTCGCAGCATTTTTTGACTTCATTTAGCAACAGTTGCGCAAGGTCAGTTCTATGTATGTGATAGTAAGGGCTGCCAAATTTTGCTGTGATTCCACTGCCTAGTTCGCTACTGGCGATTAAGTTGGCATCCTGCCAATGACGGATTTCGATGGCATCGGGAATGCAGGCGATCGCGACGAGCTGCTCTGCCAAGCCAAGACTGTGTAACACCTTCGTACAGTTTGGACTGAGCTGTATGCCCGCACCGGAAGTTGTCGCCTCCGCTGACTGCTCGAGAATTTGCACAGCATGTCCACGGCGGGCAAGACACAGCGCTGCCGTCAAGCCACCAATTCCAGCACCCACAATCAACACGTTTAACTTATCCATGGGACCAGCCTAGTCATTGACAACACCAAGATCAACGTGCAGACAGAGACCGGAACCTCCATGTAAGCTTGCCCTATGGACAATGAACTCTGTTTCAAGACCGCAAAAGAACTGACCCATCTGATTCAGACACGTCAGGTATCGGCAGAAGAAACACTACGCTGCTTTCTGGAATACATTGATCGTGTAAACCCCGCCGTCAATGCGATCGTGACGCTCGTGCCAGAACACGCACTTCATCTGGCGCGTCAAATAGACACCCGATTGGCTCGAGGAGAATCGGTAGGACCATTAGCGGGCTTGCCGATCGCCCACAAAGACCTGGTGGATACAAAAGGCATTCGAACAACCTATGGTTCCAGAATATATGCGGACCATATACCAACATCAGACGACCTCCTGGTTACTCAGATCAACGCCGCCGGCGCCATCACCCTGGGCAAAACCAATACACCGGAATTCGGTGCAGGATCACAAACTTTCAATGAGGTCTTTGGTGCAACGCGAAATCCCTATGACTTATCCAAGACCTGCGGGGGGAGTTCTGGTGGGGCCGCTGTCGCGTTAGCGACCAAGATGCTACCAATTGCTGATGGCTCCGATCTCGGGGGTTCGCTGCGGAATCCTGCCAGCTATTGTAATGTCGTTGGCTTTCGCACCTCCACTGGCCGAGTGTCCGGAAGCTGGTTCTCTATGACGGTACCGGGACCCATGGCGCGGACAGTCGAGGATTGCGCGCTGCTGCTCAATGTAATGTCTGAACCATCGGGCAATACTGCAGCCTCTTCCGCACTGTCTGCAATCGACTTTACTAAGAACCTCGACCGAGATTTCAAGCAGGTAAAAATTGCCATTAGCACTGACTTTAATGGGCAGTTACCCGTAGACGCCAAAATTCGTGACGTAGTTAGCGCTACTGCCAGCACCTTCAATAACATAGGCTGTGAGGTGTCCGAGGATTGTCCCGATTTCACGGGTGCCGATGAGGTTTTCAAAACACTGAGAGCCTGGATGTGTGCCAATACCCACCGGGATGATCTTGCCGCGCACCGAGATCTCTACAAAGAGACGCTCATCTGGAATGCCGAACAGGGCATGCAGTTAACGGGCAAGGACATCTTCACTGCGGAGAAAACTCGCGAAAAATTATTTCAGCGTGTACAGCTGTTTCTGGAAGATTTTGAGTTCCTGATTCTTCCTGTGACACAGGTACCCCCTTTCGATATCAACAAGGAATACGTTGATACGATTGATGGCCAAAAGATGCACACCTATATCGATTGGATGAAATCGTGCTATTACATTTCCACTACGGGACTGCCAGCCATCTCTGTACCTGCAGGGTTTACTGATACCGGACTACCGGTGGGTATCCAAATCGTGGGCAGGCATCATCAGGACCATGGAGTGCTACAACTCGCCAAAGCGTTCGAATCCGAAACAAAATACGGGCAACAATTACCACTTCTACTCAAATAAACCCTGTAAACTTGAAGCATGCGGCGTATAATAGAGGTGTTCCTTAGGGGTGGTTAATACCTGAGATACTGACGGTTCTGGCAACAGAACTGAGCAGCAGACCCTAGAACCTGATCCGGTTAGTACCGGCGTAGGAAAAGGATATCTCACCTTAACTCCAACACGTCTGATGCCGGGTCTTTCTATTTATTACTAGGAGAGACTCTTGAAATCTTATATAGCACTTATCGCCATAGTTGCAGCCCATACGGTTGTGGCCAAACCCATGGAGGAGATCATCGTTACTGCGACCTTGCAGGACGAACAACTTCATACACTCGCCATCAGTATCACCGTGATGTCCGAGCAGGACATCCAAGTGAGGCAGACACAACACGTTTCACAACTGCTGAACAATGCACCTAACGTCAATTTCGCGTCCGGCGCATCGCGAGGTCGATTTATACAGGTCCGGGGCATCGGCGAACGCAGCCAGTTCAAAGACCCGCTGGACGCCTCCGTCGGTCTGGTTGTGGATGGCATTGATTTCAGTGGCATTGGCCTGGCAGGCACGCTCTTTGATGTTCAACAGATTGAAATTCTAAGGGGCCCCCAGGGCACTAATTTTGGCGCCAACGCCATGGGTGGATTGATTAACGTTCGGTCAAAAAAGCCGACCAGCGATGTCGAAAGTAGCGTGCTACTAGGTACCGGTAGCTATGGTACCCGTCAAGCCGGTGCTGTTTTGAGCGGGCCGCTTGCACAAAACCTCACCGGTAGAATCGCGGTCCATCAATTTGTCGGTGATGGGTATACCCGGAATGATTTTTCTGGCAGAAGCGATACCAGCGATTTTGATGAACTAACGCTGCGCGGAAAACTGCGATGGCAGGTCTCTGATAGCACGGACATCAACATTACGGCCACCTACATCGATGCCGACAATGGCTACGATGCATTCTCCCTAAACAATACGCGCCACACCGGTTCAGACGAACCGGGCCACGATAAACAGCAGTCTAATGGATTGGTCATTGCGCTGAATCATGACTTACCTGGCATGACACTTGAGGCAAGCGTGTTTTTCGAGCGTAGCGACCTTGATTATGGGTTCGACTGGGACTGGTCAAATACAGCGTTAAGTGAAATAAGGGGTGGTGAAAACAATACCAGACAACGCGATAGTGCTGGCGCTGACATTAGACTCTCCGGTGGAGAGCAATTTAATTGGGTTGCCGGTTCTTACTTTTATCAACGTGATGTTGATCTTTCCTACAATGATCACTGGGAAGACAACTTCGGCTTCTACCCCTCTTCATTTGCCAGTC
>Ga0302127_10003059_pt1 | contig 10114 bp, 6 predicted proteins | sample CB4_SCM_MG_FD_204452 | JGI IMG/M metagenome (GOLD analysis project Ga0302127, IMG submission 204452) | Marine microbial communities from Western Arctic Ocean, Canada - CB4_SCM | ecosystem: Environmental > Aquatic > Marine > Oceanic | place: Canada: Western Arctic Ocean | collected 2017-09-24 | reverse complement strand
TAACTGAACTGGCTGCCGATCACTTGGCGCCATTGTTAGAGGCGCCCGAGCCCTTGGATGTTGTGTTAATCGGGGCCGGGCCAGATTTGACCGTGCTCCCCCCCGATCTTTCCGCCCTGATCCGCGACGCCGGTTTGGGCTTCGAGGTCATGAGTACCGGTGCGGCGTGTCGCACATTCAATGTGCTGTTGTCGGGCGAACGTCTGGTCGCTGCGGCTCTAATCGCGGTGGATTAGCTGCTCAGTCACCTTGCGATTCTGCCAGAAAGACATTGTCACTGTGGTTCCATTATCCAGGGAGTATTTGTTGAGCACGCAAAGAAAGGGGCCGCTGGATCTCTCCAGCAGCCCCCGGATGCGTGTTTGAGTTCTGGTATTTAGCCGAACACCCCCATGTCGGCGAGGTGACGGATGCCAAGCATGGCAAACAGCATGGGAATGGAAAGCGCAGTGTTGGTCCGCGACGCCATCAAGGCGATGCGTGCCGCCGCCTTTTTCTGGTCGGCGGTGGCCTCGACCAATCCAAGGACCTTTTTTTGGTTAGGCCAAATGATCATCCAGACGTTAAACGCCATGATCAGACCTAGCCACATGCCAAACCCGATGGTCGCTTCACGGGCGCCACTGTTGGTGATTCCAAGGGCCATGGCATCACCCAGATACCCCTCGGCACCGGCCAGCCACAGACCAAAGATCACGGTGGATAAGGCCGCCCAGCGGAACCAGAACAACGCCCGGGGGGCGATGTGTTTGCCAATGGCAGGTTTCAATTCGTCCGGCATGCCGGCAGCAGCCGGAACTTGGACAAAGTTGAAGTACCAAAGCAGACCAATCCACATGATGCCGCTAGCAACGTGGGCATAGCGGATCAAAAACGTCCAAAAGTCAGCGTTGAATTCCATGATTCATGCGCCTCCGCCGCTGGCAATCGCCGAAATGGCCAAGACCATCAATGCTGTCAGCACCAACCCAGTGATGACAGTGCCGCTTAGTGAATCGAGAGGATTCATGTGCGTCTCCATATTTGGCTCCGATCCCACGTGTTGAGGGATCGAAGTTGCGAGTCATTCGCAATTCTAAATAGGATGCTATCCACAAAATGTAGGGGGCGCAAGGAATTATAGGGGCTTATGATGTGAGGAATTCCACATCAAGGGGCATACCCTGTGCCACTTGGACCACGGCAGCTATTCCGCAGCCTCGGGTCGCGAAGACCCAAGCCATTCCGCCAAATCAGCCAGAGATCGCAGGGCATAGGCAGCCTTGCGTTCCTTCTTTTTGACCCTGGTGGCCAAGGGCGGGAACAGACCAAAATTTGCATTCATGGGCTGGAATGTTTCGGAAAATGCCCCGCCGGTAATGTGCACCAATAGCGCCCCCATTGAGGTTGTCGGCGGCGGGGGAGTGAACGAGGATCCCAGGCGATCTGCGGCGGCGAAACGCCCAGCTAATAATCCCATGGCGGCGGATTCCACATAGCCTTCAACACCGGTCATTTGTCCGGCGAAACGCAGGCGAGGTTGGACCTTCATGCGCAAGGTGCCGTCCAGCAATTTTGGGCTGTTCAGAAACGTGTTGCGGTGGATGCCGCCAAGCCGGGCGAAGCGGGCGTCTTCCAAACCAGGGATGGTTTGGAAGACTTTGACTTGGTCTCCGTGGCGCATTTTTGTCTGAAATCCGACCATATTGAAGAGGGTGCCAAGGGCATTGTCTTGGCGCAGCTGCACCACGGCATAGGCTTTAACATCGGGTGCGTGCACGTTTGTTAGCCCCACCGGCTTCATCGGGCCGTAGCGCAATGTTTCGGGGCCGCGCGCAGCCATGACCTCGATGGGCAGACAGGCTTCAAAATAGGGCGTGTCGGCCTCCCAGGCTTTGAACGGGGTGGCATCGGCGGCTACCAAGGCCTGGATGAAGGCTGTGTACTGATCGCGATCCATGGGGCAATTCAGATAATCGGTGCCTTCGCCTTTGTCGTACCGGGATTGGGCCCAAGCCACATTCATATTAATGCTGTCGCGATAAATGATCGGCGCAATGGCATCAAAAAACGCCAATGAATCTTCGCCGCCCAAAGCGGTTACGGCATCGGCTAAGTCAGGGGAGGTGAGCGGCCCAGTGGCGACGATGACTTGGTCCCATTCGGCGGGAGGAAGCCCGTCAATTTCGCCGCGTTCGATGGTGATCTTTGGGTCGGCCTCCAGCGCCGATTGCACAGCGGCAGAAAATCCGTCCCGGTCCATAGCCAAGGCACCGCCCGCAGGTACCCGATGAGCGTCGGCGGACGCCAGGATGATGGAGCCACACCTGCGCATTTCTTCGTGCAGTAATCCGATGGCGCTGGATTGAGAATCATCAGAACGAAATGAGTTCGAGCACACCAATTCCGCTAACCCATCGGTGATATGGGCGTCGGTGCCACGGTCGGGGCGCATTTCGTGCAGGATTGCCGGTACACCAGCACGGGCGATTTGCCACGCGGCTTCAGATCCTGCCAAGCCACCGCCGATCACATGAACCGGTGCAGGAATGGTCATGATGCTTTCCGATGCTTGGTCGGCGTAGCCGATTTTCTTGCCGTTTTTTGGTGCGGCCTTGCGGATGTCTTGGGTGCCCTCGCCCGAGCCAGCACTGGTTTTAAATATTCGCCCGTGGCGCTGGCTTTAACCTTCACCAAATTCTCTGGCGTGCCGGTGGCGATGATGCGCCCACCCTTGTCGCCACCCGCGGGGCCCAAATCAATGACCCAGTCGGCGGTTTTTATGATGTCCAGATTATGTTCAATCACCAACACGGTGTTGCCGGTTTCCACCAAGGCATGAAGCACCTCCAATAATTTACGCACGTCTTCGAAATGCAGGCCGGTGGTGGGTTCATCAAGGATATACAGGGTCTGTCCAGTTGCCCGGCGGGACAGCTCCTTGGAAAGCTTCACTCGCTGGGCTTCACCCCCAGACAAGGTCGTCGCAGCTTGGCCAAGATGGATATAGCCCAGGCCAACCCGTTGGAGCATGCGCAGCTTTTCGCGGATCGACGGAATCGCAGAAAATAGGTCGGCCGCCTCGTCTATGGTCATGGCCAACACGTCGGCGATGGAATGTCCCTTGAAGGTGATTTCTAACGTTTCGCGATTGAACCGATGGCCTTTGCACACGTCGCATTTCACATAGACGTCGGGCAAGAAATGCATTTCTATTTTGATCAGCCCATCGCCCTTGCATGCCTCGCAGCGCCCGCCTTTGACGTTGAACGAAAAACGCCCCGGTTTGTACCCCCGTGCCCCCGATTCCGGCAGACCCGCGAACCATTCGCGGATGGGGCCGAACACGCCGGTGTAGGTGGCGGGGTTTGAGCGCGGCGTGCGGCCAATAGGCGACTGGTCGATGTCCACAACTTTGTCCAAATATTCCAACCCACCGATGCGATCATGGGCGGCGGCATGGGCCCGGGCGTTGGACAATTTCCTGGCGATGGCCTTGTACAAAGTTTCGATCACCAAGGTCGATTTTCCGCTGCCGGAAACCCCGGTGACGCAAGTGAACGTTCCCAAAGGAATTTTCACCGAAACATTGTGCAGATTGTTGGCGCTGGCCCCTATCACTTCCAATTTCTGGCCGGGCTTGCCAGGACGCCGTTGGGCGGGCACGGGCACTTGGCGCACGTGTGATAAATATTGCCCGGTCAGACTTTCGCTAGTTTTCAGAATCTTCCCAGGCTTCCCTTGGGCGATGATGGTCCCACCGTGGATTCCAGCCCCCGGTCCCATGTCGATCAAGTGATCGGCGGCCATCATGGCTTCTTCGTCGTGTTCAACAACAATGACCGTGTTGCCCAGGTCCCGCAGGCGAAACAAGGTTTGCAGCAATCGGGCGTTATCCCGTTGATGCAAGCCGATGGAGGGTTCATCCAGCACATACAGAACACCGGTGAGCCCTGAGCCAATTTGCGAGGCCAAACGAATGCGCTGGCTTTCACCCCCGGACAAAGTGCCTGCTTGGCGCGACAAGGTCAGATATTCCAAACCCACATTTACCAGAAAGCCAAGACGCTCGTTGACTTCCCGTAGAATGCGTTCGGCTATTTCATTGTGCTGGCCGGATAACTTTTTTGGTAATCTATTGAACCATGCTGCGGCTGCGGAAATAGAAAGATCCGCGACCTCTGCCACATTTAAGCCTTCGATCTTTACCGCCAAGGATTCGGGTTTTAGGCGGTTACCATTGCAGGATTCGCAGGGTGCTGTGCTTTGGAACCGGGCAATGTCTTCCCGCGCCCAAGCCGAGTCCGTTTTCCGCCACCGGCGTTCTAAATTCGGAATGACGCCTTCGAAGGGTCGGGTGGTGGCATAGCTGCGATGGCCGTCTTCAAACTTCACCGTGATGAGGTCATCGCCGGAGCCATAAAGAATTCCCTGCTGGGCTTCTTTCGGCAGCTCGTTGAACGGTGTGTGCATACTGACTTCGTAGTGGCCAGCGACGGCGGCCAAGGTCTGAGAATAATATTGTGACGACGTGCGCGACCACGGGGCGATGGCACCGCGATCCAAACTGAGTGTTTCGTCGGGAACAATCAATTCCGGGTCAACAAATTGCCGCACGCCCAGGCCATCGCATGTGGGGCAGGCGCCGAACGGATTGTTGAAGGAAAACAACCGCGGCTCGATTTCCTCGATCGTGAAGCCCGACACCGGGCATGCAAACTTTGCCGAAAACGTCGTTCGATCGCCGCTGTCCGCGTCTTCGGCATAGACAATACCGTCGCCCACTTGCAAGGCTGTCTCGAAACTGTCTGCCAGCCGGGTGCCCAGGTCAGGTTTTACCGCCACCCTATCCACCACCACCTCGATGTCGTGCTTAACCTTTTTGTTCAGGGCGGGAACGTCTTCGATTTCATAAACTTCGCCGTCGACTTTGACCCGTTGGAACCCACGTTTCATTAATCCGGCCAATTCTTTGCGGTATTCGCCTTTGCGGCCCCGGACGATGGGGGCCAACAGGTACAACCGTGTGTCGTCGGGCATGGCCAACACCCGGTCCACCATTTGGCTGATAGTTTGGCTTTCGATGGGCAAGCCAGTGGCGGGGGAATAGGGGATGCCGATCCGGGCAAATAGCAGCCGCAAATAATCATAGATCTCGGTAACCGTGCCCACAGTGGACCGGGGATTGCGCGATGTAGTTTTTTGCTCGATAGCGATCGCTGGGGACAAGCCTTCAATGGACTCAACGTCCGGCTTTTGCATCAGCTCCAGAAATTGCCGGGCATAAGCCGAAAGGCTTTCTACGTAACGCCGTTGGCCCTCCGCATAGATGGTATCGAAGGCTAATGTGGACTTTCCAGACCCAGACAGACCAGTGATGACCACCAGCTTATCCCTGGGGATTTCAAGGTCGATGTTCTTCAGGTTGTGCTCGCGTGCGCCGCGAATTGTGATGGATTTCTGCATTTTTGTCCCATCCAGAGTGAACCAATGAGTATAAGTGATGGTCAGCCCTAGCGGCTGAGATTCTTCAGTTTATCTAAGTTCTCCTAAAGCCTCCGCCATCTGACGCTCCGCTGAACTGCCACGCTCGGTGAAACAGAGGGGCGGCGTCAGAAGCTGATGCCGTTAACGAGGGAGAAGGACGGCTGCCGCTAAATAGAAGTCGATGTGTTCGGGGATACGGCTACGCGCCATAGCTGGATCACGACCAAAAAGGAAACCAGCCGGCAGTGAGGCCACCAGAGTACCCAGGGCTTCCATGCCCGGGCGATTTAAGACACAGCCGCAATTATGTCCCCTGACAGGGCGACTTTCGTGAGCAAAAAACTATTCCATTACCCATATGCTTGCCCGGTCATCATGGGTTCATTAGTGTGGCTGAAGGCAAAAAAATCCGAGGGAGACAACATGGCAGGCAGCGTCAACAAGGTTATTTTGATTGGTAATTTGGGGGCTGACCCAGAGGTCCGCCATACCCAGGATGGTGCCCCTATTGTGCATTTAAGATTGGCCACAAACGAGACTTGGCGGGATAAAAATAGCGGCGAGCGCCGGGAAAAAGTCGAATGGCATCGGGTGGTGATCTTCAACGAAAATCTAGGAAAAATCGCCGAGCAATACCTGCGCAAGGGCTCAAAGGTCTATATTGAAGGCCAAATTCAGACGCGCAAATGGCAGGATCAATCGGGCGTTGATAAATACACCACAGAAATCGTCATGAACCGCTACCGCGGCGAACTCGCCATGCTTGACACCAAAGGCGGCGGAGGCGGGTCTGGATACGACGGCGGCGGCGGTGGTGGCGATGATGAACATGCACCTCCTCCAAATGATGGCGGTGCTGTCCCCTCCGGCGGTGGTGGCAAAGACCTGGACGACGAAATTCCTTTCTAGGCGAGAGACCAAAGGTTGCACAAAATTGTCTTGATCGTAGCCTGGAAGGATTTATCGGGATCGATCAAGAGAACAGAGGCGTTTGCAAAGTATTCGTCTGGTTTCGCCACGCGTCGGCCCGATCAGTTTCAATTAACGGCTGACGGTTACTAGTGTACCCAAATTCAGCAAGGTGTTTACCTGGGAAAGCTGGGCAGGGGTCAGCCTTGCTTGCAATGTATCGGCTGATGTTTGGGCTCCGCTGTGGCCTTGGCGCGCAGCAAGCGTGAACCATGCCAAGGCTCGAACTGGATCAGCCTGGGTAGCCTCGCCGCGCTCGTACAGTGATCCTAAATTGAATTGCCCATCCGCAAAGCCCTGGGCGGCGGCCATGGCTAGCCAATATTCGGCTCCCAAGCCATCATCGCCTGGGGAAATCAGTCCATTGGCATACAGAACCCCTAGATTATTTTGGGCTTGAGCCATGCCAGTTGAGGCGGCTTGGCGATACCAATTCCCGGCGGCGGAGAATTCTGGCGCAGCAGCTGACTCGGTCAGCACCCCGATCAGAAATTGGGCGCCCACGTGGCCGTGTTCGGCAGACTCGGCCAGAATTGTCATGGCCAGTGCTGAGTCCTTCCCAGTGCCCATCCCCCGGGCAATGAGATCCCCCAGCTGAAATTGCACCTTGTGGGGGGCCACGTCGGTGACCGGCAACCAAGCTTGAATGGCCCCGGCGGCATCCCCCGACTGATAGGCTTGGTATCCCTCCAAAACTTGGGCCAGAGCTGCAGGGGTTAGAGCCCGCGCCCGCGCAGCATCATCGTCAGCAGCGCTGGCCAGGGGCCATGCGGCAACGGTGAAACTCAGGCTTGCGGCGAGGAGAGTGCGTTTCATATAAATTATCGCGTATATTGCCACCTGTAGCCCAGGGTGAGACTCGCCGCAAGGGGGCGTTCGACTCTTTAAATTAGAAATACCTAAGCATCACAAGATTCGGCGCATTTCCGGACTTTCCGGACTTGGATTGCGATCGGTGTTGGATCTTTTGTTCAGCCGCAAGAAATTGCCACGAAACAGTAAAAGTCCGTAGATTTTGTGGCGAAAAACGAGCCGGAAATCTTCACACTTGAGCTGTGGTTTCTGGTAGTCTGTTGAGGATAGTTACCACAACATATTGCGATTCGGCTGTGGTCGGACCGCTTCATCTGTACAATTTATCTCGGACGTTTAATTGACCGACACAGCACTACCGCCTGAGACCGGCGTCACCCCTATCAGCGTTGAAGAGGAGATGCGTAGGTCATATCTGGATTACGCCATGAGCGTAATTGTTTCGCGAGCTTTACCAGACGTGCGCGACGGCCTGAAACCAGTCCATCGGCGGATTTTGTATGCCATGCGCGAAGGTGGCTACACCAGCGACAAGCAGTACAGAAAATCTGCCCGGGTCGTCGGCGACATCATCGGCAAGTACCACCCCCACGGTGACCAATCGGTCTATGACGCCTTGGTGCGCATGACCCAGGATTTCTCCATGCGCCTGCCGTTATTGGACGGCCAGGGAAATTTCGGATCCATGGATGGCGACCGGGCCGCTGCTATGCGGTATTCCGAAGTGCGCATGGCGCCTCCGGGCGAAGCGCTGTTGGAGGACATCGACCAAGACACGGTGGACTTCCAGCCTAATTACGACGAGTCCGAGAGCGAACCTGTGGTGGTGCCTGCACGCATCCCACATTTGTTGGTGAATGGCGCAGGCGGTATCGCCGTGGGCATGGCCACCAATATTCCGCCCCACAATTTGGGAGAGGTGGTGGATGCCTGTTGCGCGTTTGTCGATAACCCGGACATAACCATCGATGAACTGGTGGCCTATGTGCCGGCACCGGATTTTCCTACAGGCGCGTTGATTTTGGGCATCCAAGGGGCTCGCAACGCCTATCACACCGGCCGCGGCTCGGTGATGATGCGGGGCCGGGTTCACATGGAAAAATTCGGCAATGACCGGGACGCTATTGTCATCGACGACGTGCCGTATCAGGTCAACAAAGCCAAGATGATTGAGGCCATTGCCGATGGCGCCAAGAACAAACGTATCGAAGGCATTTCAGAACTGCGCGATGAAACCAGCCGCGAAGGGCTGCGCGTGGTGATCGAGGTCCGCCGGGATGCCACGCCGGAAATTGTCTTGAACCAGATTTATCGGTTCAGCAGCCTGCAATCAAATTTCAGTTTCAACATGCTGGCGCTGATCGAAGGCCGCCCGGTGATGTTGGACCTGCGCAAATACGTTCAGGCATTTGTCGGCTTTCGCGAGGAGGTCATCACCCGGCGCACCCGGTTCAAATTAGCCAAGGCGCGAGAACGTGCACAGACCTTGGTTGGCTTAGCCATTGCCGTAGCCAATATTGACGAAGTGGTGAAATTAATTCGCCATGCCCCGGACCCTGCAACTGCAAAAGCCAAATTGATGGACCGGGATTGGCCCGCCGAAGATGTTTCAGCGCTGCTGGCGCTGATTGATGATCCGTTGGTGGGCAAGGGTGAGGGTGGCACGCAACGTCTGAACGAGCTTCAAGCCAAGGCAATTTTGGAATTGCGCCTGTCTCGCCTGACTGGGCTTGAACGCGACAAGATTTCCAGCGAGTTGGAAGCCTTGGCCGAAAAAATCCGTGGCTATCTAGAAATTCTAAGTAGCCGTGAGCGGCTGATGGAAATACTCCGGGCTGAATTAGTGGAGGTGAAAGAGAAGTTCTCCACCCCACGGCGCACCGGCATCGAAGACGCGCTGATCGATAGCCTGGACGAAGATCTGATCGAACGGGAAGACATGGTCATCGCGGTGACACAGACCGGTTATATCAAGCGGGTTGCGCTGTCGGAATATCGGGCCCAACGCCGTGGCGGTAAGGGCCGCACAGGCATGGCCACCCGGGACGATGATTTTGTTACACAGGTTTTCGTCGCCAACACCCACACCCCGGTGCTGTTTTTTTCGTCTACCGGCAAGGTCTATAAGCTGAAAGTTTATCGTCTGCCTGCCGCCAGCCCCACAGGCAAGGGCAAGGCCATGGTGAACCTGTTGCCATTGGCCGAAGGCGAAACCATCACCACCATCATGCCGTGGCCCGATGACGCGGATTTTCAAGGCATGGAGCTGATGTTTGCCACGGCGCTGGGCAAGGTCCGACGCAACGCCTTGGCGGATTTTGAAAATATTATGTCAAACGGCAAAATCGCCATGGGATTGACCGACGGCGACCACTTGGTTGGGGTCGTTACATGCACCCAAACCGACGACGTAGTTATGGCGTCGCGGCTCGGCAAATGCATTCGCTTCCCGTTGGGGGAGGTTCGCCTGTTCAAGGGCCGCACTTCATCTGGCGTGCGCGGAATGAAACTGGGCAAGGACGACGAGGTCATTTCCCTGTCGGTGCTCAGGCATCTTGATGCGTCATCCGAAGAACGGGAAGAATACCTGAAGTCTGTGCGCGCGAAGGGCCGCCTGAAAAGCACGGACTATTCAGCCAAGCCCGAAGACAAGGCCCGGGACGAAGATGCAGCAGCTAAATTGGAAGCCTCACCGTTCTGCGAAATGGCAGAGTTGGAAGAATTTATGCTGGGGGTCACCGAGAATGGCTTCGGCAAGCGCACTTCGGCGTTTGAATACCGCACCACCCGGCGTGGCGGCCAAGGGATTTTGAACATTGAGACGTCCGCCCGAAACGGCAAGGTCGTGGCGTCGTTCCCCGTGGAA
>Ga0302127_10003058_pt1 | contig 10114 bp, 12 predicted proteins | sample CB4_SCM_MG_FD_204452 | JGI IMG/M metagenome (GOLD analysis project Ga0302127, IMG submission 204452) | Marine microbial communities from Western Arctic Ocean, Canada - CB4_SCM | ecosystem: Environmental > Aquatic > Marine > Oceanic | place: Canada: Western Arctic Ocean | collected 2017-09-24 | reverse complement strand
GATGTCCTGCGACTGGACGAGGAGCGATGGAGCGCCGTCCGCGTCTGAGCTGATCACCGAAATACTCTCGTGGACCCACACATCGTGGCCGTCGGCATGGCGATACCTGTGCTCGCCCTGGTTTGCGTCGGTGGTGCCATCGAGCAGCGCCGCCATTCGCGCTGCATGGGCGTCTTGATCGCCGTCATTGACGAATGTGCTCAGGGCCACGCCGACCAAGTCGGTGGCTTTGCGGCCCGTCTGTGCGCACATGGCGGCGTTGATCGCGACGACGCAGCCTGCGCCATCGACCTCGGCCATCCCGATGGGAACCCGTTCGAAGCTGGCCTTGAACCGGCGATCGACCGCACCGAGTTCGCGATCCTTGGTTCGAACCGACTCCAGAGCTGAGGCGCGTGATCGGCTGAGGGACTGCAGCGCCGAGTAGAGGCCAATAGCAGCGGTCCCGCCAGCGATGAGCAGGATCAACACTGACGAATACCCCACCCGCCGGAGAAGATCGGGGCTCGCCGTGCTCGTCACCATGAATTCGGTGCCGAAAACGTCGACGCTGAGGTTTGCCGTCAGTCGCCCACCGCCGGCCAGTTGAATCGGGATGGTGTCGCCAACGGTGTAGGTGACGATTTGGGAGCCGACGGTGTTGCCGGTGTTCACCAGCTCGGTACTCAAGACGGTGGTCGGAGTCATCGCTCGTGCCAGAAATGAATCTGACAAGAAGATCAGCGTCGCCCACTCTGTGTGCCGTGCCCCGAGCGCGAAAGACAGAGCCGTCACGTTCTCGCCGCCGAGCACGTGTGTGGTGAGAATGGGCGTTCGCGCTGGGTTGGCACCCATTGCCTCGAGCACCTCGGCGTCGAGTTGGGGTCGGGCGTCGATAGGCCCGCCAGGGTCGATGGTGCGAGACTCGACGAGGCCGGCAAAGCGGTCGTCGGCGCCCGTGAGGTCCAAGTAGAGCGCGACGGATCGTGGTGGGTTGTCAGACGCTGTAGTGAACGCAGCAATGCCCATCATCAACTGGTTCAACCGGTCGATCTCGTTGTCGATGTGTTGGCGGGCACTTTCGAACTCCACCGCGAACCCCTGCGTTGCGGCCTCATCGAAGCGGTCTTGGGCTATCGAGATGTCGTTGTGCCGGTCGATGGCCAACCAGGATGTGGCGGCCATGACGAGCAACAGGACGCCAAGCGGCAGTGGCACGGCGAGTCGTCGTCTTCCCGACACTACCCGCGGGCCAGTTCGGAGTCGATCTGTGTTGTTCCAAACATGTCGCGACTCACATCGGCGGCCAGAGTGGGGAGTTGAGACGTCGCTCAGTTGTAGCTGAGAACGCCGTTGTCGAGAACCTTTCGATCGCCCGCAAACGTGCGGAAGTAGGCAGTGCCGCTTCCCCCGTCCCAAATGTGCACGTCGAGCGTCTCTCCGGGGATGACGGGCGAGCTGAACCGGCCGTCTATCCCCAAGAAGCGGGTGGGGTTGCTGCCACACACGCCGTGGAGAAGGGCGCGCCCGGTGAAGCCGTAGGTGCAGAGGCCATGGAGGATTGGTTTGGGAAACCCACCACGCTCGGCATAGGTCGGGTCCGAGTGCAGGGGATTGCGGTCGCCGTTCAACCGATACAGCAGGGCTTGGTCGGAACGTGTCTGGTAAGTGATCACCTGATCAGGGTCGCGATCGGGCATCTCCACTCCATCAGCGGGACCGCGGTCGCCGCCCCAACCGCCCTCGCCTCGGAAGAAGAGCTTGCTGGTGTTGGTAAACAGCGGCTGGTCATCGGCGATGTCGATTGCGGTTGACTCCAGCACAACGAGGGCAGCCTTGCCCTTGTCATAGATGGCTGAGATCTTGCTTGTCGCCCGAACGGTCGCCTCGACCGGCAGCGGTTTGTGCAGCGTGATCCCTTGCTCACCGTGCACCATCTTGGCGTAGTCGACATCACCGAGTTGGGCCATCGGAGAGTTAGGGCCGCGCATGCTTCCCGCAAGGACCACCGCCATGGTCGGGAGCGCTTGCTGGGTCACATCCCTGGTGTTCTCGGTCGTGAACTCGAGTTCGTAGCCGGTTGGGTCGCGGACACCAGCGCCGACGCCGAGCGCATACAGCAGACAGTCCTTCGAGTTCCACGAACTCTGGTGGGGCTGACTCTCGACGCCGACAGCTTCAAGGTTGATGGCCATGAGGGTGGATGATACGTGCTGGCTTGGCGAGCCGCCATCATGGCTAGGTCCCAGAGTTCACCGCTTGCGAAGACGCACCTGTTCCACGCCGTGATCTGCTCCCTTGACCAGCACGAGGTCCGCCCGGTCGCGCGTTGGCGCGATGTTGTCGCGCAGGTTAGGGCCATTGATCGATGCCCAGATGCCTCTTGCCTCGGCCGTGGCTTCGTTGGTCGTGAGGGTGCCGTAACGACGGAAGAACGATGTTGGGTCTTTGAAGACGGTGTCTCGCAGGGTCAAGAAGCGGTCGACGTACCACTGCTCGATATGGGCTTCGATGGCATCGACATAGATGCTGAAGTCGAAGTAGTCGCTGACGAACACCGATGGCTGATGATCCTCAGCGGACCGGGTTTGTAAGACGTTCAGGCCCTCGATGATCAACACGTCGGGTTGGCGAACGATCGTCTGTTCACCGGCAACGATGTCGTACACGGTGTGGGAGTACACGGGTGCGCCGGCCTCGGCTGCACCGGTCTTCACGTCGATCAGAAACTGGATCAGTGCTGCTTGGTCGTAGCTTTCGGGGAAGCCCTTGCGGCGCATGATGCCGCGGGCCTCGAGTTCGGCGTTTGGGTACAAGAAGCCATCGGTCGTCACGAGGTCGACACGGGGATGGTTCGGCCAACGCGACAAGAGTGCTTGGAGCAAGCGGGCCGTGGTGCTCTTGCCCACCGCAACACTCCCGGCCAATCCAATGACATAGGGAACCGGAGCCCTTGGTGAGCCGAGGAATGTGTCTCGTACCTCACTGAGCTGCTGAGTGGCAGCGACGTGGAGGTTGAGGAGTCGGCTGAGCGGAAGATAGATGTCACTGACCTCGCCGAGGTCGAGCCGTTCGTTGATCCCTCGAAGCGATTCGAGCTCATCGACACTGAGCGTCAGTGGCGTCGCGGCGCGGAGGCTTGCCCATTGGCCTCGATCGAATTGCAGGTAGCGACCACGCGACGTCGACATGGCGCAATCTTGGCCGCTGCAGAGCTCGAGGCGAGAATCAGCCTGGCCCGCCGGCGCGGCCATTGGTCAGGACTATCGCCCCCAGACCATTGGACGGCATGCCGGTGATTGACGCGCGATGGCTCCTGGGCAGGTTGTCGTGGCAGCTCGGCTGGGCTGGCTCCGAACAGGCGCCGGAGCCAGTCACTGAGCTTCGTCACTGCGCTGTTCCCCTGCCTCATGGTCGCTATGCCCGAGCGGCTGTAAACCTAGACGGGTGGACCGGATCTACTCTGGAGCCATGCCAACTATCACTGCTGACCTGACATCGGGATTCGAAGTCGACATCACCAATGGGACGCACCAGTGGCGAGCCGACGAACCGGTCGAACTGGGCGGCACGGATACTGGACCGAATCCCTACGAACTCTTGCTTGGATCATTGGCCGCGTGTGCGTGCATCACGTTGTCGATGTATGCAAACCGCAAGGGCATTGCACTGACCTCGATTTCCGCCAAGTACACCTACGACAAGGTCCATGCGAAGGACTGTGAATTCTGCGAGGTCGAGGATCACGGGTTCATCGACACCGTGAGTTCGCAGATCTTCGTTGAAGGAGAATTCGACGAAGAGACTCGAGATCGCCTCGCACAGGTCGCGCAACGATGTCCGGTCCACAAGACCCTCGAGCGCGGAATCCGGTTCTCCGAAGAGGTCTTTGTGGGCTGAAGCGTCTGGGCAAGTCGCTACCGGAAGGCGCTCCCCGAATCAGCCCGTCACAATGGCGAACTCGATCCGCCGATTGGCCTGTTGGCCGTCGGGGGTGTCGTTGTCAGCCGTGGGTATCGACGAGCCGAATCCCAAGGCGGTGAGTCGCTCCGGATTGACTCCGGCATCGACGAGATAGGTCAGGACCGCGTCGGCTCGGGCTTGAGACAGAATCTGGTTCGCGTCTTCAGAGCCGGTTGAGTCGGCATGGCCCTGGATCTCGAGCGCCAGCCCGGGTGCCTCACCCAACGCTGCTGCCACGTCGTCGAGGATCGGAACCGAGGCATCGAGAATCTCGGCGCTGCCCAGACCGAACTGGACGGGATTGGCTTCGAGCAGCGCGTTGAGGTCGGCAACAACATCGACTGATGCGACGATGACTGCTCCACTATCGTCGTAGGCAACATCTCCGTAGGCACCGGTGAGCGCCGCAGTGAGTTGAGCAGCCGTTTGCTCCTCAATGGACCCCGACAGCTAGAGCGTGGCCCTTTCGGACCGGGCTTCGGGATCGATCTCGAGCTCGTCCACGATGGCGCCTTGACCGAGCACACCCTCGGCGGCGGCCACAAGGCCGTCCGCTGTGGCGCGATCGGCGATCAGTCCGGCGAGCGTCGCGGTGCCACCATCGACGAAGGCATCAACACTCGCGAGGGCGGCCGGCGCTTCTGGGGTGGGCGTCGGGGCGGCTTTCTCATCAGCATCGTCAGCGTCGATCTGGTCGTCGCTGGTGGCGTTGTTGCTAGGGTCCGCTGTGGTGTTGTCGCTGTCAGTATCGGTGGCGCTGGTAGGGATATTAACAGTCGCGTCGGCGTCGCCTTGGTCATCGTTGGTGTTTTGGCTGGAAGCTGTTGGGCCGGGACCCGCGTCGTCATCGTTGTCCCATTGGTTCGCGACCAACGTCAACGCGATGATGATCGCGGTGAGGATGGCAAACCAGAGCAGCGTGCCTGACGCACCCCGAGCAGCAAACGCCGCTTTGAACCGGCTGATCGCCGGTTCCTCATCGGGCTGCGGGTTCGTGTATTCGCTCACGTTGTCTCCCTGGAGGCTGGCTGGAACTCGGCAGATTCACCAGATCGCCTGAGGACTCGGACCGCGGTGCCGCGCCGCTCCACGCCGATGGGTTCGATGGAACCCCCTGGCGCATGACCAGCGACGGTTATTGGCGGGGTCCCCGCCAGCGTGCACTCTAGGACTTCAGCCAGTATGTGCCCCGTTGTGGCCGAAACGCGGGCGCTGCATTGTCTCGTCGCTCTGCTCCTAGCCCTATTGTCAGGTCGCTTCGCGCCGTATTATCAGGTCGCTTCGCGCCTAAACCCCTCACCGAAACAACGGACAACTCCCATGATTGCTGATACTGAGGCCCAGGTAGGCCTGCTCGAAGGGATGGCAACAACTCGCGCCATTCGCCGCTATACCGACGAGCTGGTTTCGGACGAGCAGCTGCAAAAGGTTCTCTTTGCGGCGACGCGAGCACCATCGGGATCCAATCGGCAACCGTTTCGGTTCTTGGTGTTGCGAGACTCGGAGCGTGCCCGTGAAGCCAAAGCACTGATCGGCGGCGAGGCTCAGCGGTTCTGGGCTGATAAACGTGCGGCCGACGGATACGACAGCGGCTCGGGCAGCGATGCTGACAGTCCCAAGGCTCGCATGGCTCGCACGATGGAGCACTTCGTCGACAACTTTGCGACGGTGCCCGTGCTGGTGTTGCCGTGCCTGGTGCGGTACCGGTCGCCGATGCCGACGGAGGGGGCATCGATCTATCCCGCTTGCCAGAACCTGTTGTTGGCGGCGCGAGCCGTGGGGCTCGGTGGCGTGCTGAGCTATTGGCATTCCGGGGTCGAGTCGGACCTCCGGTCATTGCTGGAGATCCCTGAAGGAGTGTCGATCGCCGCGACGATCACGCTCGGGTACCCCGCGGGTTCGCATGGGTCGGTGCGACGACGGCCCCTGAACGAACTCGTCTACGAAGACGTCTGGGATGGCGCCGCGGCCTGGGCGGCTGATCCCCCCGGGACGAGATTCACGAGCGCAGGGCCGCCGAAGCGCTCGTGACAGGCGACAAACCCCGGGTTGAGGCGGCACATGAGCCGCAAGGGCAGCACGTGTCTTCGAGGCACTATCGCGAAACAAGATGACGTCATCGCAACTATTCATCAATCTGATCGTGACAGGGCGAGGGTGTCGGCCCTAGGTTGTGGCTCGGGCAGCGGACCATGATGATCGACAGGGAGAACTGCGGGTAATGACGATACTCGAAACGAGCGAGCCAGAAATCGCGCCACGTCCGTGGTGGATGGAAACCGTGGCATGCCGCGGGAAGTCGGAGCTGTTCTTTCCGCCTCCAGGCGAACGGCCCGCAGCTCGCGAGAATCGCGAGAACTGGGCTCGCCAGGTCTGCTACACGTGCGACGCTTTGATGGCATGTCAGGACTTCGCCCGGTCCCAGCGTGAGTTGGGATTTTGGGGCGGCGAATCCGAGATCGAACGGGCCGAGGCTGGTTACGCACCGACCACGCCGGTCATTGGTCTCCGTCGTCACCGCAGTGCCCGGCCAGTCTGACTTGATCTGATCCTTCAGAATCGGCGCCGAGATGCCGATTCTTTTGACGTGGACAGCTCCCGTGTCAGTGAAGAACCTGAGATGACAGAACTACCGCCTGAAGCCGAGGCGCGTCTTCAAGCCATGATCGCTGAGCAGAAGGCGCGGCGATCGCAAGAGGACGAAGCCGGCAAGGCGCGCCGGAACATCTGGCGAATGCATCATTGGGCAAACGAACATGAGCGATGTGCCGTCGTCGCCGGCCGTCACGTGTGCAGGCGCTGTCTCACTCTGTACCCCATCGCTATCGCCATCATGGTCGCCGCGCTTGCGGGCGTGCACCCGTGGCCGGAGCGCCTCGATGTGTGGTTCATCTGGCTGCTCTGCATCCCGGCAACGGCAGAATTCGTTGCCGAGAAACTCTTCCACGTCGCATACTCGGGCCGACGCCAAATAGCGGTCACTGCGCTGGTCGGCCTCGGCCGTGGCCTGGCCTACGAGGTCGATGATCAGTGGACCTGGTACTTCTGGGGCCCGGTTCTGGTCTTTGGCTCAATGTGGTTCTTGGCTGCGGTGACCAGGGCGCGCAACACAATGTTCGAGGATGCGCTCACGGCTTCGCTCGAATCAGGTGAGATGAGCGGACGCGTCTGACGTTGGCTGGCCACCACTGAGGGCCGGCTTCGTCTGGTTGGTGGTAATACCTTTGGCTTCGAACCACGTCTCCACCGTGCGACGTCCGACAGGTCGACCGCCCTGGGTGATGAGCGTGAGCCCCCCGCCAGACAATGTTGTCCGGTAAAAGTTCATCCGTTCCTCTTCCTCATTTCGTGTCTTCGTCCGGACTGTGCCCCCTCGGCACGGTCCAAACGTCGTGCGACCTGTCGTCGCCGTTGACGGCCGGTCGGTGTGGCCCGTCGCCGAGTCACTGACCTGAGTGTGAGGCGCAGGCCGCCAGGCCGCTATGGGGAATCGCCCCGATAAGTCGCCAGATGGGACACGTTGGTGGGCCCAACGGGCTAGCTGCGCTGGTAGGTTCTGCCGCCATGCACGAGCCGATGGCGATCCCGGTGGAGTCGAGCGATGGTGTGACGGTGGTTGCCCATGACCATGGCGGCGAAGGCCCGCCGATGGTCTTTTGTCATGCGACGGGTTTCCACGGCAGATACTGGGACCCGATCTGTATCCGCCTCGCCGAGAGCTATCGGTGCATCACCATTGATCTCCGAGGCCATGGTGACTCCGTCGTTCCTGTTGGTCTCGATATGAACTGGAATGGGATGGGCGATGACGTCCTCGCGGTCCTCGACACGCTGGGTTTATCCGAAGTTCGAGCCGTAGGTCACTCGATGGGGGGATGCGCGATCCTGATCGCCGAGCTGGCCCGACCAGGCTCAATCATTGGCGCCTGGTTGTGCGAACCCATTGTCATGCCCCCCGACCGAGACGCCTTCTTTCCCAACGATGACAACCCCATGGTCGCGGCAGCCTTGAAACGGCGCGAGATCTTCGATTCGAGAGATGCAGTCTTCGATCGGTATGGGTCGCGGCCCCCGTTCTCCGGAGTCGAGCCCGAGGCGCTGCGGGCCTATGTCGATCACGGTTTTGCCGATCAAGCCGACGGCACGGTCATCCTGAAATGCCGCGGCAAGGTCGAGGCCGCCGTGTTCTCGAACTCCCAGACCGACGTACACGGGCGCCTCGGGGAGATCCGTACGCCGACGGTCGTGGCGGGGAGCGGGGATGGCGATGGCCCCGCCAACATCGCGCCGGTGGTGGCGGATCAACTCCCGAACGCCACGTTCGAGCACTTTGGGGACCTGACACACTTCGCGCCAATGGAAGATCCTCAGCGGATCGCCCAGTCGATCCAGCGGGCGCTGGCCTGACTCGCCCTGGTCCGCGGCCGCCCCACGCCGGTAAGATCGCACGCGTGGACGCACGAAACTGGTTGGGCCTCGAACCTACGCACAACCCGCATCGCTGGTTCTTGCCGGTCACCAAGGGCATCTCGACCGGATGGCGCTTTCTGTTTGGTGGTTGTGGCTTGGGCGCAGCGATCGCGGCTCTCGAGGGAACGACGGGGCGGCCCGTTGTCTGGGCAACGGCGCAATACCTGTCCTTTGCCAAAGTTGGGTCGGTGGTTGACATCGACGTGACCATCGCGGTTGACGGTCGGGCGACGACCCAGGCGCGGGCCGTGGCCCATGTGGGCGGAACCGAGATCATCACTGTCAACGCAGCCATGGGCCAGCGCGATGGCCAAACCGAAAGTCAATATGGCGCACCTCCGAACGTGCAAGCGCCAGAGCAATCGCCCATCCGCGAGCGCATCCTGGATGTTTCGGACTCGCTCGACTCCCGTCTCGAGCAACGCTGGGCGCTCGCTCCCGGGGAGACCGAGCCGGGCCGGCTCAAGCCCGGCCGGATCGCCGTCTGGTCGCGAATGCCCCAGCTATTGGAGCCGTCCGCTGCGTCTTTGGCGGTTCTGGGCGATTACGTGCCGCTTGGGATTGGTCGGACAGAGAAGGGCCAGAAGTCCTCGACCAGCCTCGACAACACTCTCCGGGTACTCAACACTGTTGCCAGCGAGTGGTACCTCCTCGACATTGGTGTCCAAGGAGTCCGCAACGGTTTTGGCCACGGCGACATCCGGATTTGGTCCCAGGCCGGCACACTCTGTGCGATTGGATCCCAGTCGTGCATTGTTCGGGACCGCCCGCTCGAGGGCGAGCCCGACAGGCCCTGCCGCGCTGTTTAGAGCGGCGCGGTCTAGATCGGCTGGCGGTAGGCGGTGGGGTTGCGCTTGCCAGTGGGCTGGAGGCCACGTTCGTCGCGCAAATCGTAGTGCAGCGCGAGTTCTGCGGTGGTGTAGACCTGCCCAGAGCGTGCGGCCCGCTCCGAGTCATTGGCCAGCGCCGCGATGACCCTGCCGGTGTAAAGGGGGGTCTCGGCGTGCTGTTGGTCGAGTTCGACGTCGCCCTTTTTGATGCTTTCGATCATGAACTCGGTGAGCACTTGGCTGGGCCAGAGCCCGACGACGATCAGGCCGTCTTCTTTGCCCTCGACCGCGAAGTCTCGGGTCAGACGGTCAGTGCCCGACTTGGCGATCCCGTAGCTTGCCGAAAAGGCATATCGCTCGGCGCCGCTGGAGGAAATGTTGGTCATGAAGCGAAGGCTCTCGTTGCTGGCCATCATGAGCTTGACCGCGTGAACGCTGGCCACATAGGCCGCTCGCAGGCCGATCCCGACTTGGTCGTCCCACACCTGGATGGGATGTTCCCAGAACTTTCCGCCCCAGACAGGCGGGTCGGGAATCTTGAAAGCGTTGTTGACGTGGATGTCCAGACGGCCCTGCTCCTGCGCGATACGGGAATAGAGGGCTTCGATGTCGGAATCGCTGAAGAAGTCGGTTTTGACGCCGACCCCAACCCCGCCGGCGTCGGTGACCAATTGGGCTGTGGCCTCCACGGTCAGCGGGCCGGTTCCCGTGGAGCGTCCGGTGACATACACCGTGGCACCGGCTTCGCCCAGGCCGATGGCAATCCCGCGGCCAATGCCACGGCTCGAGCCGGTGACAACGGCCACTTTCCCCTTGAGTGGTTGGTCAGCCATCGCAGCTAGCCCAGGCCACGAAGGTCGACGACGAAGATC